>OHDA01000011.1_pt1 | contig 177048 bp, 176 predicted proteins | sample 1566881 | NCBI WGS metagenome assembly OHDA01 (sample SAMEA3879585, study PRJEB24766) | human gut metagenome | biome: human-associated habitat; feature: feces | place: USA | collected 1985/1987
CCATATACGCCGTAAATTTGTCGACGCACAGAAATCGAACCCGCTGGCCGGCGAAGCCGTCAGATACATCGCCACACTATATACCCTTGAGGAGAACCTCAAGGCGGCCGGCGCCACGGCGGATAAAATCCGTGCCGAGCGCCAGCGGCTCGCCGTGCCCGTACTCAAGGGCATTGACGCATGGATGCGCACCGCCCTGATGACATGCACCCCGAAAGATCCGCTCGCCGTCGCCATAAGATACGCCCTTTCACTATGGCCCCGTGTCATGCGGTATACCGAAAACGGCCATTACCTTATAGACAACAATCCCGTCGAACAGGGTCAGCGCCCCTCCGCACTTGGCCGCAAGAACTATCTGTTCAGCCAGAACGACCGGGGCGCCGAGGACAACGCTATCTTCTACACCTTCATCGGCTCGTGCGAAAACCTCGGCATAAATCCTTTCCGATGGCTTAAACATACGCTCGAGAAAATCAGACCTGAAATGGAGGAGGAGCAATTAAAATGCCTTCTGCCATACAACTTTTCTGAAGAGTAATATATTTTCCGGTCCGAAAATAAAAATCAAGCCGGCTTTTTTCGGACGGTTACGATTATCTGAATGCAATATTTCCGTTCGGCCGTCCGGAAAATGTCGGAATGATAAGCTCACAGCTCAAAGAGTTCAGAAACTATTTAACTCATGGAAGCGCAAATGACGGTCGGCACGATGCCATAAAAAAACTTATATCTACACATCCTGAATTTTGCGTCACAAAAATGCAGGACAGTTATCATATTACCTCTTACGATGGATTAGAACAAATTTTAGAAACTATCAACGATGCTCTTATATGTGCTGAAACTACAGCTAAAACTTTAAAGTGCAACCAAAATCACTAAATAATTAAGTATGAATATGAAACATTTACTAACCTTTCTTATGCTCACATTCAGCTATATGCTATGTGGAGCGCAAGCAACGTCTTTAACGGTTGATAATAAAGTTGCTGGGACATTATCTCAAAGAATACTTTATGATGACAAACTAACTGTAGAAAATCTTATAATTACTGGAGAAATTAATGCAGATGATTTAGCGTATATCAATGAATTAAATTCCAAATATAAACTAAAGGGAATAATTGATATGTCTAATGCGACAATCGTGGAAGGCGGATATTATTACTTTGGACATGGAAATATTTCAACTAGGGATAATATATTTGATGTACGTATTTTTTCGTCAATTTATTGTAGAAAATTAGTGATACCTCATTCTGTAGCTTCCTGGGATAATGGTTCCTATTCCACCAATGAAGGGTCACTTGGAAATGTGACGAATTACCCATATCTGAATGCCGATAGTTTGATAATTGATTGTCCAAATCTAAACTATATTGATAATGGGATAGGTAACCCAACCTATATGTTTGTGGGAGAAGGTATAAAGAGTGTTAATATCGCAACAGAATACCTGTCGATTGGTAATGGCCGTTATTTAGCCGCACGTGATACAATGTGTATTGTTTTACCGAGTTCGTTAACTTCTCTATATGGACATAAGTCTATGAGAACACCATACATGCGTATATATTCTAAGATTTTAAGGCCGGATAAATTGTCGACGGATTTAAAATTGGCGGATAATGTTTTTGCCAAAGGTATAGTGTATGCACCAAATGATGCTAAAGAATATTATGAGGCATCAATCTTTAAAAATCTTGAAATAATATCACCAATCAGTGTAAAAAGTTTGTACCTTTCCGCTAATGATATCATTATGAAAGTGGGAGAAACAGAAAAACTTGAAGTTTCAGTATATCCAAATAATGCAGATAATAAGAAGGTTTTATGGATGTCATCTAATGAGTCAGTGGCGATAGTTGACACAAATGGAGGGATAACTGCCGTTGGTGGAGGTGAAGCAGAAATTACAGTTGCATCAGTAGAAAATCCAGAAATAAAGGACAATTGTATTGTAACGGTCATACAGCCAGTAGCCGGAATATCATTGAATAAATCGGTTACTGAGATTGTTGAGGATGAATCAGAGCAACTGGAGGCAATCATATCTCCAGAAAATGCAACAAACAAGTCTGTTACTTGGACAAGTTCCGACGTGAGCATAGCTATGGTTTCATCAGATGGAACAGTATATGGGATTAAGCCGGGACAGGCAACAATAATGGCGACTACTGTTGACGGCGGATTTGTCGCTTTATGTAAGGTTACGGTCAAAGCGAAAACAGTTGTTGCTGATGCTATACAATTGACCCCTAATTCGGCTACTATTGCAAAAGGTGAAAATTTACAATTGAATGTTGTATTAACTCCTGATAATGTTTCTAATAAGACTGTAAATTGGACTTCAACCAATACGAACGTTGCAACGGTTGATGCATCAGGACTTGTCAGGGCAATATCTGAGGGCAAAACGCAGATTATCGCCACAACAACCGACGGCAGTAATCTTGCTGCAATTTGTGAAGTCACAGTTGAAAACCAATTTATATCTGTAACTAAAATAGAAATTAATCCAACAAGTGAGAGAATAGCAAAAGGCAAATCTATTATGCTGAACGCAGTTATTACGCCTGAGGATGCTTCCTTAAAAACTGTATCATGGTCATCAACCAATCCGGGCGTGGCTGCGGTTTCTCAGAATGGAGAGGTAATAGCGGTTTCTGAAGGGGATGCAATAGTTATAGCTTCAACGCAAGATGGTTCCAATCTCTCAGCCATGTGTCAGATAACGGTATATGACGAGTCAGGAGTCGAGACAATACTCAGCGATAAGAATTCATACGTAAAGGTATTCAATCTGAGTGGGTGTCTTGTGTATGAAGGGATATACAATGATGCGAAACTAATCCCCGGATTTTACATCGTAATGTGCGATGGCAAGAGCTATAAAATCAAAATTGAATAAAAACGCTTATAAGTTTATGCAGTAGCGTTTAGCCGCATGTTTTGTGCATTGCGCGGTTGAAAACCGCGGCTACTATTGGGCTGATTGTTAGATGATAGCTTTAGTGGTCGCGTTTTTTTAATTGCGGTTTGTGGGTTTGGTTAGCGTTACCTGGCGGAGGGTGCGGGTGGGGACGAACCAGAGGTAGCCGCGGACTACGGGGTAGCCGGCTTTGCGCATCAGGGCCATGTAGCGGCGTATCTGGGAGGTGTAGGAGGGATGGTCGTCGCCGAATTTGTAGTCGATTATTTCTACGGAGCCGTCGGGGAGGATTACGATGCGGTCGGGGCGGCGGTCGATGCCGCGGTTGGCTATTGACTGCTCGAGGTAGAGGCGCGTGTAGCCGTTGAACCAGCGTTCTACCTGCGGGTCGTTGATGGCTTCGGTGAGCAACGCCTCACACTTGGCTACGCGGTCGGCCGACAGACGGGCGCGCACGGCGGCGCGGCGCAATGCACGGCGCAGGTCGGAGGGACGGCGCACTTTGCTCAGCACGCGGTGGAGGAAATTGCCCCGGTGGCGCGGGTCGTCGAAGTCAAACAGTTCGATGTCGGCCTCGGAGAGTGTGACAAGGCGGTCGTTGACCTCGGGATTGTAGGGCGGGAGGTTGATTACCGGAATCTCCTGCGTTTTCTCCTTTTCGGGACGCGGTGAAGTGGGTTCACCGATTTCGAGAGTGTCGTTGTCGAGCATTCCGGCGAGGGGTAACACCCAGCGGCGGCTTTCGTCGTCGAGAGTACCGTCATCGGTAATGGCTTGCGCCGTCATTCTTTCCACGGCAAGGCGCAGCATGGCGTCGAGGGTGGGGGTGCGGTCGTCGGAGGCGGCTTTTTTGTTGGCTTTCGGGGCTATGACAACAAGCTCGTTGACAGCACGCGTGAATGCCACATAGCTGATATTGAGGCTGTCGACAAGCTGGTCGGCTATGATGCGGCGTGACTCGTCGGCAAAAAGGCTGATGTCGGGCACTTTGGCGGTGAATTCCACCGGAACCATGGGGGGGATGACCTCCGGAGCTATGCCGACGAAATCTTTGGGGTCGAGCACCATCCAGTGGTAGGCGGGCTGGTAGCGATTGGAAAAAGTCACCATCGGCGTGTTGCAGAACGGAATGATGACGCAGGGGTATTCCAGCCCCTTCGACTGGTGTATTGTCATGACGTTGATTGCGTCGCTCTCCGATGTCGATGACAGCGAGGAACGGCACCCTCCGCGGTCCCACCATGCGAGGAATGAGCGTATGTCGGAATTGCCCTGCGAGCAGAAATCGTATACGAGGTCCTGAAATGCGGTGAGGAATGCGGTCTGTTCGGGGAGCACGTCGGGGATGACGTAGCGGCTTATGATTTTGTCGACTATTGCCGTCAGTGTCAGGCATGTCACGGTGGGCTTTATGTCGCCGTCAGTTGTCCCGTCAGTGCCGGAGGTAGAGGATGTGGCGAAGTCGAGTATCTCTTTGAGTGTGGCATTGCCGGGAGGTGCCGGTATATCCTTGTCGGCGGTATCGCCGCTCTCGTCGCGCCTGATAGCGTCGACGGCGAGTGCGAGCGCCTCGGAGTTGGAGCAGGGGCGCACGGTGCCGTCGTGGTCGGTGACGGTGGTATGGAGATAATACTGGTAGCAGTAGAGCAGGCGTGCGCGGCGGTAGGCTGGATTCTCCTCGCGCAGGTGCTCGACAGTGCCGTCGCTGTGCTCGCGGATGGTAGTGACCGTATGGGGTAACTGGGTGAGCCGCAGTATCTCGATAATCATCTTCACGGCAGGGGAGGACCCGATACCTACGGCGTCGGTCGATTTCACCTCGAGCTGACCGTGGCGCCAGCCGGGCTGCTCGTGGCAGTGGAGCAGCGTGTCGATTACGGCTTCCCCCTCACTGTGCTTGCGCACGAGGATGGCAATCTGGTCGCGACGGTAGCCGGCCGACAGGAGCCGGTCGACTTCGGCGACGGTGGAGCGCAACGCAAAGGGCGCGACGCGTGATTCTTCGGCATCTGCCCCGGGGTCCGCGGTATCGTCGTTGTCCGGCTCGAACATCAGTTTAACATGCCCTGGTATGCTATCTTTTCGCTTGGCGCTGATCTGCTGTATGGCGTTGGAATATGACTCGTCGGCGCCTGTTATGGCTGCCAGCGCATGGAATATGGAGTTATTGAACTTCACCACTTCCGCCGAGGAGCGCCAGTTGTTGTTCTGTTCTATCGACTTGCCTTCCACGGCCACCGATTCGTCGCCGTAGATTTCCGTCACATTGTCGGATATGATATGCCCGAGCAGTTCAGGGTCGGAGTTGCGGAAACGGTAGATACATTGCTTCTCGTCGCCGATGACGAGGTTTTCATGGCTGTGGGAGAGGCTTTCCATCAGCAGCGGACGCAGATTGTCCCACTGCATGCGCGACGTGTCCTGCACTTCGTCGATGAGGAAATGGCGCAGATAGTAGCCCAGACGCTCGTAGACGAACGGAGTCTCGTCGTCGTTGATGATGTCGCGGAGCAGGGTATTGGTATCGGAGAGGAGTATTACGTTGTTGTCCTTGCAGAAATTGGCGATATGCCTAAGCAGGCAGCCGAGCAGTCCGAGCGGTGTGATGGCGTTGATAAGCACCTTGTTGCGCTCACGCAGCGATGTGAGGGCCACAGCGTCGGCACACAGCGACGCCACTGCGAAGTCAAACTCCTGCGGGACACCCTTCTTGCGGTATGCCGCATTGAAACGTTTGGCGGGATTGTCGACGGCGTCGACCACTGTCGCTGACGGGTCGGCCATGTCGCCGGCAGCCCACTGCTCGATGCGTGAGCGTATATAGCGGTTGATTTCGGCATAGTCGCCGTATTGCATCAGTCGGGCCGCACTGGCGCGCAGCGCGGCTTCGGCGTTTTTCGTCGAGTCCTCGATTCCTTTTTCAAAAGCCGAAATGCTCTCCACGCTGTCGAGATAGCCGGTGAGGGTCTTGGCATTGATCTGGAATGTCTCGTCGAGCAGGCGCGAGAAGGTGGCCACAAGGTCGGCGTAGAGCGACGACGAGCGGGCGAGGATATTGATGGAGGCCCCGGAGTCGAACATGCGCATCATGTGCCGCGTCAGCCAGTCGGTGAGCCACTCCCGTTCGCGCCGGCGCAACGGATCGGCCGGGCTCCTGTAGTTGAGCGATGTGAACATCTCGTTGATACCGAGCGATATGGTGGAGCTGTTGTCGAGTTCGAGCCGGAAGTTGTCGGGCATCTCGACCTCTCGGGCGAAGATACGCAATACGTTCTGGAAGAAAGCGTCGATGGTCGAAACGTGGAAGAAAGCGAAGTCGGCGAGCAGTTCGTCGAGCACTTCCGAAGCGTGGCGCGCGAGGGTATCGGCGTCGGTGTGGAACAGTTCGGTGAAGTCGTTGAGGTAAGGGCTGGCCGTATCGGGGCGCTGTCCCGGTTCGCGGCCTGCGAGAATGGCAAGCTGTGAGATGATACGCCGTGTCATCTCCTGCGTGGCCTTGTTGGTGAAGGTGATGGCGAGAATGTGCCGGTGGGCGTCCTCCTGCGGCGAGCGCAGACGCCATTTCCCGGTGTCGGGATTACGTTCGCCGAGCAGCAGGGTCAGATATTGACGTGTCAGGGCGAATGTCTTGCCGGAACCGGCCGATGCTTTGTAGATATGGAGCATACGGGTATCAGATGATGCGCGAAGGGTAGCCTATGTCCGACAGGATACGGGCCACGTCATTGCGGCGGTCGCCCTGAATGAGGATTTCGCCTCCGCGTGCCGACCCTCCGGCTCCGAGGCGCTGTTTCAGGCGTGCGGCAATCGCGCTTATGTCGGCGTCGGCGTCGAAGCCAGCTATTATTGTGGCGGTCTTACCGGCGCGTTTGCGGTCGAGGATTATGTCGAGCCGCGGTTTTTTAGCCGGTTTGGCAGCTTCCGGGGCATTGTCGCACGGTTCTTCGCCGGCAGGCATGTCGGGGTTGGCGGCAAGAAGGTCGGATAATTTTGATTTCCAGTCGTCCATGAAGATTTTCAGGGATTATTCCATTATGTCGATGTCATTGATTATCTCTTCGGCGTCGTGGCCGGCGAAACCGGTGGTGTCGGACAGCTCGATGTCGACAGGTTCGGCGAATTCGGAGATGTCGTGGCGGGCATTGAGCAGCTTGTCGAGCAGGTCGAGCATGCATTTCTCGTCGGTAGAGAGACGGTTGAAGCAGTCTTTCACGCTGTCGGGGCTGATGCGCATGGCAAGTTCGTAGCAGCGCAATGCCTTGTCCATATTGTTTTCCGACTGCATTTTCTCGTCGATCACGCAGTAGAGGGCGGCCGTTTCGGCAAGTGCGGAAGGCGACGATGTTGTGTCGGTCATGACCGACCCGGCCTCGTCGAGGGCGCTCAGCGCGGTATTGTAGTCGCCGTCGGTGATGGCTCCGCGTGCTATGGCAATGTTGCGGTGCGGGTCGATATTGCTTCCGCAACTGACTGTCAGCAATGTAGTGAGCAGTATTGCCAGAGTGTATATATATACTTTCATAGTTTAATTGATAAAAACGGATACATTATACGACAAAGATAGCGAAATTTGTTATATATTTGTAGAAAATCGAGTAAACATGAAAAAAAATAAAGAAAATAAAGATGCCGGAAAACTGTCGGAGGAGGATAAGATTGCAGTCGACAGCCTAATTGACACCCTTGACGATAATGACACTCCGGCACGCGACCGGTTCAAACGGTGGGAGGCCGACGAGGAGCGCGCCGCCATGTTTGAAGAAGAGGAGAAGCGGCCGCTGCTGTCGGTAGCCGGCCTTGTGCTCGGCCTGATTTGCTGGATAGCGCTTTTCGCGCTTCCGAAGCCCGGATTTGAAAATCTCGACAAGCAGCTGTATCTGATGATGGCAATCACAATCGGAGCGTTTCTGATGAGCTTTTTCGGACGCCGGAGGGCGTTCGGCATGTCGGTGATAGGCATGCTGGTGTCGGGCGGACTGATGCTGTTCCTGATCATAGCCCTGATAGTGATTTACGTGACAAAATGACGGTATGATGGAGAAGAAACTGTTTTTGCTTGACGCATACGCCCTGATATACAGGGCATATTATGCTCTGATACGTGCGCCGCGTATCACTTCAAAAGGGTTCAACACCTCGGCGATATTCGGATTCTGCAACACTCTTGAGGAGATACTCCGCAAAGAGAACCCGACACATATAGCGGTATGCTTCGACCCTAAGGGAGGCCATACTTTCCGCCATGAGATATACCCCGAATACAAGGCGCAGCGCGAGGCTCAGCCCGAGGATATAACCCTCTCGGTGCCGTATATAAAGGATATTATCGCCGCCTATCGCATACCCGTCATAGAGATGGAGCGCTATGAGGCCGACGACATTATCGGCACTCTCGCCAAAAAGGCCGAGCGCGAGGGATTCACCACCTATATGATGACTCCCGACAAGGATTACGGGCAGCTTGTCACCGACAGGATATTCATGTACCGTCCGTCGCTCCGCGGCAATGACTTCGAAATAAGGGGGGTAGAAGAGGTGTGCAGCCGCTATGAGATAGACAATACGCGGCAGGTGATTGACCTGCTCGCGCTTGAAGGGGATGCTTCCGACAACATACCCGGGTGCCCGGGTATCGGCAAGAAAACGGCACCGGTGCTCGTGCGCGAATACGGTTCGGTGGAAAATATCATTGCCAACGCTGAGTCGCTCAAGCCGGGTCTGCGTAAAAAGGTTACGGAAAATGCGGCCGGAATACTTCTTGCCAAGGAACTTGTGACAATCTGCACCGATGTGCCGATTGACATTGATTTCGATACGCTGAAACGTCAGACTGCCGATACGGCACGTCTGAGAGATATATACAAGGAGCTGGAATTCAAAACATTCCTTTCGCGTCTGGAACCTGCTCCCGAGCCTGCGGTGTCTGAGCCGAAAGGCATGATGGGCTCGCTCTTTGACCTGCCCGATGTCTCATCTGCCGGTACAGTCGAGGAAATCGAGGTTCAGACGGGCATTGATGTGCTGCGCGATTATGTCGAAAAGGCTTTGAACGGGCAGTATGCAGGCGTAAGTCTCTACGCCGTAGGCGAGGAGGCGATGACGGCGAGTTTGCGTGGCATCGCCGTTGCCGCTTCTGACAGCGATGTGCAATTCTTTCAGTATCCGGCGGATGCGTCGGCGCGCGCCGCGTGGATTGAGGCGTTGCGGCCATTGTTCGGTTCGCAGGCGTGCGTCGTCGTGAGCCATGACGTGAAGCGCGATTACATCATACTTAAGAATATCGGGGTGGATTTCACGGGAGCCTACTACGATACGTCGGTAGCCCACTATCTGCTGCAGCCCGAGATGCGTCACCGCCTCGCAGACATAGCTATGAGCTATCTCAACATGACGGTACGTGGTGCGCTCGACGACAAGGCGCGACGCAATCCCTACGCCGAACTGCCGCTTCATGAGGCTGCGATGCGCAATGCCGAAGCGGCGCGTGTAGTGCTTATGCTGCGCGGCCTGTTTGATGAGAAGCTGGCCGAAGGGGGGCTTACGGCGCTCTTTACCGATATTGAACTGCCTTTTGTCAAGGTGCTTGCCGAGATGGAATGGACGGGGGTGAGGATAGATGTCGCCGAACTCGCGGAGCAGTCGAAACAGCTTACCGCTCGTCTCAACGAGATGGAGCAGCGCTGCTATCAGCTTGCCGGCAAGAGTTTCAACATCGGGTCGCCGCGTCAGGTGGGCGAGGTGCTGTTCGAGCAGCTGAAGATTGACCCCTCGGCAAAGCGCACCAAGACCGGAGCGTATTCCACCACAGAGGAAATACTTGAGAAATACCGCCATACCCACGAGATTGTCGACATCATACTCAAGATACGCGGTCTCAACAAACTGCTCGCCACATATATAAACGCTCTCCCCGAACTTATAAATCCCGCCACGGGGAAGATACATACCACATACAATCAGACGGTTACCGTGACCGGCCGCATCTCGTCGACCAACCCTAACCTGCAGAACATACCTATACGCACTGACGACGGGCGCGAGATACGGCGTGCGTTTATCCCCGACCCCGGGTGCTTGTTCATGTCGGCCGATTACTCGCAGATCGAGCTCAGGCTGATGGCCGACATATCGGGTGACCCCGACATGGTAGCGGCGTTCCGTGCGGGAGCCGACATACACCGTGCTACAGCTGCCAAAATCTACAAGGAACCGATTGAACAGGTGACCGACCGTCAGCGCCGCAATGCCAAGACCGCCAATTTCGGTATCATATACGGCATATCGGCATTCGGGCTTTCCGAACGTCTCGACATACCGCGTGCCGAGGCCAAAATGCTCATCGAAGGCTATTTCGCGACATATCCGCGCGTTAAGGAGTACATCGATGAAGCGATAGCCGGAGCGAAGGAACGCGGTTACGTGACAACGGTGATGGGACGCAAACGTTTCCTCTCCGACATCAATTCGCGCAATGCCACCGTACGCTCCTACGCCGAACGCAATGCCGTAAACGCTCCCTTGCAGGGCAGCGCGGCCGACATCATAAAGAAAGCCATGATTGACATCTACCGTGAAATCGGTGAACGCGGCCTCCGTTCCCGCATGATAATGCAGGTGCACGACGAATTGATTTTCAACGTAATACCCGACGAATTGCCCGTGGTTCAGGAACTCGTGACACGGCTGATGGAACACGCCTACTCCGGCAAAGTAGCCCTCGAAGTAGCCTCAGGCGTAGGCGACAACTGGCTCGAAGCCCACTGAAATCAATTCATAATTCACAATTCATAATTCATAATTGGGCTTACGCGGCGATTTTGGTGCTTTGTACTTATATATATATATTATTATGTCGAATTTATTTAAATTTTTATTTGGTCGGTGAGGAGTATCGAGAGTAATTTGATTGTTGGGAAAAGCAAGAGTTTTGCCCTGAGATGTATTCGTCTTTATCAACTTTTGATAAAAGAAAGGGGTGAGTTTGTCTTGTCGAAGCAATTATTACGGAGCGGTACGAGTATTGGCGCTAATGTGAAAGAAGCTATACGCGGACAAAGCAAGGCAGACTTCGCGATGAAATTGAATATCGCATTGAAAGAGGCGAGCGAGTCGGAATATTGGATTGAATTATTGGGCGAATCCGGTATTCTGACAGAACAGGAGTTTGCAAGCATTCATCAAGATTGCCGCGAACTTATAAAAATCCTGACTTCAATACTAAAAACAACCTTTAAGTCAATTCATAATTCATAATTAGGCCAATCGGTCTGCATTAAGCTTGGACTTGACATACCCACCTATTATTTTCATTGGCCATGGAAAAACGCAAGCATAGTGGAGCAATTATGAATTATGCATTATGAATTATGAATTGGCCATGGAAAAACGCAAGCGTCGGAGTAATTATGAATTATGCATTATGAATTATGAATTATGAATTGGTCTTGGCCAAACGCAAGCGTCGGAGTAATTATGAATTATGCATTATGAATTATGAATTGGCCTTGGCATCGGTATCGGCCTTGCCGATACCGATGCCAAGGCCAAAGAGGGCGTAGTCGTAGATTACGGGGTCATCGGGGCGGAACGCGCGGAGGGTGTCGGTGAGCTGGATTACGGCTTCGCGGTCGTTGGAGCGGCGCCGGAGCAGTCCGAGATTGCGCGATGTGTTGCCTACGTGGACATCCATCGGGATGAATAGTTGAGACGGGCGCAACGCTTTCCATACGCCCATGTCGACGATGCCATCATCGCGTACGAGCCAGCGGAGCGCCATATTGATGCGTTTGAGAGCCGTGGTGCGCAGGTTGCCGGGGAGGCAGCGGCTGTCGCACGTGCCACCGTTGGCTTCGGCAAAACGGCGGTTCATGGCTTCTACGAGCCGCCATGCCGGCATCTCGTCGGCGGGAACTCCTTCGGCTACCGCCATCTCCTCGAGGGTGGAGAAGCGGGAATATATGCTGCGGAGTCCGCGCAGGTAGTGCTTTAGATTTTCGACAAAGAATGTGCGGTGGATATTGCCGTCGGGAAGAGTCTCGTAAGCCCCGTCCATGACATAGTCGTAGGGACGTCCTTCGAATATTCGTATCAGTTTCTCGCAGTTGCGGCATATCATCTTGCGGTTGCCCCATGCGATGGTGGCCGACAGCAAAGCTATGATTTCGATGTCCTGCTGCCGCTCGAAACGGCGCGGAAACTGCACCGGGTCGTCGGCGATAAACTCAGGCGAATTGATGCGTGCCGCCTCACTGTCAAGCAATTCCTTAATGTCCTTGATATTTCCTGTATCCATAATACCGCAAAATTACACAAATATTACCCCTTGGCCAAATAAATCAATAAACGCCGCCCCATTTTTATAAATATGCCGAATTTTTGTTATGTCTAATTGCTTGATTGTCTCAATCGGAAAGTATATATAGTTTTGTTGATAGATTTGATATAGACGCATGATAGATTTTTAATTTAAAAATAGCTGACAGGCGTGATTATTATCGGACTTTTTTTTAATTTTGTTCTAAAAACAGGACCACGTAATATGCGCTTTTTACCCATACTTATCGCACCGGTATTTCTGATTCTTTTGATTTGCGGGGGATGCAGTCGGCCGAGTCGTGAGAGCAAACCTGCGGAGTACGAGCAGGGCCTTACGGAGCAGGCTTGGCTGATGGCCGATACCGGCGCATCGTTCGATGAATATCTTGCGGTGCAGAAGGAGGCGGTCAGACTCATGCGTGGCGGAATGAGTCACGAGGACCCTGTGGCGGTGCTCGAACAGATGGCATATTTCCTGTTTTCGGCCGGTCGTCTTGACGAGGCGCTACCGTATTTCAACGAAGCGCTCGATTCGTTGCACGCCATTCCGGGACGCCGTGAATCGGAGAGCGTAATCCAGCTGTATGGCGACCTGAGCCAGTTTTACGAACGTCTCGGAATGCCGGGGAAGGCAATCGAATACAGCGATTCGGCAATGGCCGTAAGCCGGAGGCTCGGAGGAGTGCTGATGGGCGACCTTTGGCGTTTCAGGACACAGATATATGCCAATAACGGCAACACGCCCGAGGCTTTCAAATGCTTTGACATGGCATACGATGCCATACGCAACTGCCGCGAGCCTATCGACACCACACTGCAGCTTGCCGTCATTGACGCTGAACGCGCCAATCTGATTCTGTCGCGTGACCCTTCGCGTGACTCGGTCGACCTTGCAGTTTCCCTCCTGCGTAATATAAGCGCCGTGGATGAGTATCACGACTTTACCGGATATGACGCGACATTGGGATACGGTCTGTATCTTCAGGGAAATAAAGAGGAAGGTATCGGCATGATGGAATCGGCTGTAGACAAGTTGCGCGAATTGGGCGACCTCGAAATGACTTTCCTTGAGATGAGGAGACTTATCGAAGTATACAACAGGGAGAAAATGTTTGACAAGGTGAGTCGTCTGTACAATGAATACAACCTTCTCAGCGACTCAATGAGCCGTGCGCGGCATAATCTGGATCTCATGATAGCCAAAGTGCGCTCCGATGTCGCCGCCAAGGAGCGTGAAAACCGCATGCTGCATGAAAAATTGCAGGACAAACACCATCAGAACCTGGTCATAGTGGCAGCTTCCATCTTTTTCGCCATAATTGCGGCGCTTATAATAATCGTCAGCCGCAGGTACTCGCTGAAAATGAAACGGCGCCGCGATGCCGAACGCGCACGCCGCATATCGGCGGAAGCCTGCATCAGCGAGGCACACAACGAGAGGGACACTGCGCTTGAGCGAATCGAGACAATAAAGCGCGAAATATCCGGTCAAATCGCAACTTCGACCGATATTCTGTACCGGCCACAGCCGCTCGGTAGCAACGGCGGCCAGTTCATGCGTGCATTCAATGCAATGTATCCCCGCTATGCCGAAGATTTACGCCGTGATTATCCGTCGCTGACCGACACTGACCTGATGCTGTGCATGCTGATATACCTGAAGCACACCACCGAGGAAATATCCGACTACCTCAACATATCGCGCGCAAGCGTCAACAGTGCCCGCTACCGCATCCGCACAAAACTCAAACTCACCAAAGAGGACGACCTCAACAAATACCTCCAGACCCGCGAAGGTTAAAAGACTTGTTTTTACGGTAAAAGGATAAAAATGTGAGTGGGATGGCGGAAGTATGGGAGATATTTGTTAACTTCGCGGTATCGTTCGGTTTCTGCGTGTTTTTTTGTTGGCGGAGGCCGGGATTTTGACAATTTAACCTATATTTTTTGACATTCAGCCATGACAATAGCAATTATTGTGGCTATGGACAAGGAGTTGCAGCTGTTGCTGCCGCTGTTGTCGGAGCCGCGCACTACCGTCATCGACGGCATCACTTTCTATCTGGGCGACACCGGAACCAATTCTCTTATCATAATGAAATCGGGTATCGGGAAGGTCAACGCCGCTCTTGCCACAATGCAGCTTATACGCCAGTTCGCTCCCGACCTTGTGGTCAACACGGGTGTCGCCGGCGGTACGGGTTCCGATGCCAGGATACTTGATATCGTGGTGGGCGAACGGATTGCGTACCACGACGTGTGGTGCGGTCCCGACACGGTAGAGGGACAGGCGGCGCGTTGTCCGCGCTTTTTCGAGTCTGACCGCAACGTGACGTCGCTGCCTGTGCTGCATGACAATCCGCGCGTGCGCCACGGCCTGATTGCGTCGGGCGACGTGTTCGTGGCCGACCCGGAAGTTGTGGCACATATCAAGGCGCTCTATCCGGATGTACTTGCCGTGGACATGGAGTCGGCGGCGATAGCGCATACGTGTTTCCTGCTCAACACGCCGTTTTTCTGTATACGTGTGGTGAGCGACACTCCGGGCGAGGCCGACAACGAGGCGCAATACAACGATTTCTGGGAGGCGGCGCCGCGCCAGTCTTTTGAAATCATCTCGTCAATACTCAACTCGATAGAATGAAGAAGATAGCAAGTTTTACCATCGACCATACGCGTCTGGAGCGGGGCATTTTCCTCTCGCGGCGCGACACTACGCCGTCGGGCGACGTTATCTCCACGTTCGACATACGCCTGACACGTCCCAACCGCGAGTCGGCGGTCGACGGCGCGGCGCTGCATACGATTGAGCACCTTGCTGCCACGTTCCTGCGCAACCACGCGCAGTGGGCGCCCCGCGTGATATACTGGGGCCCGATGGGATGCCTCACCGGAAGCTATCTGTTGCTGTCGGGAGAGCTTACGTCGGAGGATATAGTGCCGCTGATGCGCGAGACATTTGCGTTCATATCTGACTTCGAGGGTGATATACCCGGAGCTACGGCGCGTGACTGCGGTAATTATACATACAACAATCTGCCGGAGGCAAAGCGTGTGGCGCGGAGATTTCTTGACGAGGTGCTTGCTGCGCCCGCGCATGAGAATCTGAACTATCCGGATTGAGGGGGCGTTGAATGATTAATCAGGATTAATCGGGATTTAACGGGATTAATCGAGAGACTCGGAGAACTCGGAGAACTCTGAGAGCTCCGAGTTCTCGGGGATATACGCGGTTGAAAACCGCGTCTACTAAAGGGGAAGACAGGTAAAGTTTTTTTGACGATGAAAGATCTGGCAGCCATAAAGGGACGACATTATATCCACTCGCTCATTGAAGAGGGGGAGCATGAGCAGCAGGATTTCAAGTTTGCCATCTCCGACGCGCGCAAGATAGCGCGGTCTATTTCGGCGTTTTCCAATCATTCCGGCGGGCGCCTGCTTATCGGTGTGAAGGATAACGGCGTTGTGGCCGGCATACGCAACGAGGAGGATGTCTACATGATAGAGACGGCCGCCGAGTTGTATTGCCGTCCGGCTGTCGAGGTGCGCATGACGGCATTTAAGGTCGACCCCGGCACCGTCGTAATACGTGCCGAGATACCTAAGGCGCTCCGTCCGCCGGTCTATGTTGTCGAGGAGGGGGAGGTGTTGCGGGCGTATTACCGTGTCAAGGATGAGAATATCGTGGCTCACCCGCTGCTGCTGAGCGCGTGGGAGCATTATGCCGCCGACAACGGCGCTTTCATGGCTTTTGACGAGCATCACCGGTTGCTTATCGATATTATCGGGGAACAGGGTTACGCCACGCTCGACGAGTTTGTAAGACGTTCGCATCTGTCGCGCGCTACGGCAATCGACCTTATCGGACGGCTGGCAGCCGCGTCGGTGGTCAATCTCGAATACCGCGAAGGGCTGTTAACAATTAGCAATTAGTAATGAGTAATTAGTAATTGGGTGGTCGGACGAGTCGGACTTGTCGGACCGGTCGGACATGTCTGATTTTCGGGAGCTGTTTTCAAGTAATTACTAATTACTAATTATTCATTGCTCATTACTCATTACTCATTGCTCATTGCTAATTGCTAATTGCTAATTGCAATGGGGTGGTGGGGGCGGGATTTGAGCCAGGTGAGTTGTTTTTTTGCGTATACGCGGGTGTTGCGGGCTATTTTGGTGATGGCTTCGTCGAGGGTGATGTGGCCGTCGATGTAGGGCCATAGCTCTTTGTAGCCCACGGTGTTGAGGGAGTTGAGGTGGCGCAGGTGGCTCACTGCGCGGGCTTCTTCCACGAGTCCCTGTTCTATCATTGTGACGACGCGGCGGTTGATGCGGTCGAAAAGGATGTCGCGCGGCATGTCGATGGCGAGCATTTCGATGTCGAAGTCGCGCGGCTTGGCACACCCTGTGCGAAGCGATGAGTAGGGTACACCCGCCTGACGGCATATCTCGATGGCGTGGACGAGGCGCTTGTGGTTGTTGAGGTCGACCTCGCGGTAGTATACGGGGTCGAGTTCGAGGAGCGTGAGGCGTAGCTGCTGTAGGCCACCGCGTTCGTAAAGCTCCCATGCCTCGCGGCGTATGTCGTCGGAGATGGTGGGAAGCTCGTCGATGCCGCGGGTCACGGCGTCGATATACATCATTGAGCCTCCGCACATTATCTGTACGGGCGATTTGCGCCACAGCGAGGGGAGGAGGCGCATCACCTCCTCCTCGTATTGTGCGGCGGAATAGTAGTCGCCCAGCGAGAGATTGCCTACGAAATGGTGCGTGACGCGCGCACGGTCGGAGGCCGTGGGTGCGGCGGTGCCTATGGGTATTTCGCGGAACATCTGCCGGGAGTCGGCCGATATGATGTCGCAACCGATTTCCCCGGCCATACGCATGGCCAGGGCGCTTTTGCCCGAGCCTGTCGGGCCGGTTATGACTATTAGTTTGTTCGGCATTATTTCGCGGCTACTATAGGGTCGGACGAGTCGGACATGTCTGACATGTCCGACCAGTCCGACGGAGGGTGGTGGCGTGGGCTATTTTGATTTTGCCACGAGGCGCGCTATGTTGACTATTACTTCTACGGCTTTTTCCATCGAGGGGATGGGCACGTATTCGTAACGGCCGTGGAAGTTGAGGCCGCCGGCGAAGATGTTGGGGCAGGGGAGGCCTTTGAATGAGAGCTGTGCGCCGTCTGTGCCGCCGCGTATGGGCACTACTCTTGGCTCGACGCCGCTTTCGCGCATGGCTTCCTCGGCGATGTCGATGATGTGCATCACCGGCTCGATTTTCTCGCGCATGTTGTAGTACTGGTCCTTGATTTCGATGTCGCACACGCCGGGGAACTCGTTGTTGATTTTGCGGGCGAGGTGCTCCAGCTCCTTCTTGCGGCGCTCGAAGCGGTCGCGGTCGTGGTCGCGTATTATATATGTAAGGACGGTCTTTTCAACCGAGCCCTCGAATGAAATCAGGTGGTAGAATCCTTCATAGTCCTCGGTGTGTTCGGGAGTCTCCCAGCGGGGAAGCATGATGACGAACTGGTTGGCTATGCGGATTGAGTTAATCATCTTGTGGTAGGCGTAGCCGGGGTGTACGTTGCGTCCGTTGAAGGTCACTTTGGCTACGGCGGCGTTGAAATTCTCGAATTCGAGTTCGCCGATTTCGCCTCCGTCCATCGTGTAGGCCCAGTCGGCGCCGAAGCGCTCCACGTCAAATTTGTGGGCGCCCTGTCCGATTTCCTCGTCGGGGTTGAAAGCTATCGCGATATCGCCGTGCTCGACCTCGGGATGGGCCTGGAGCCAGGCGATTGCGGTGATGATTTCGGCTATGCCGGCTTTGTCGTCGGCGCCGAGGAGGGTATTGCCGTCGGTGACGATGAGGTCCTGGCCTTTGTAGTGGTTGAGCTCGGGGAAGTCGGCTGGCGAGAGGATGATGCCGTGATCGGCGTTGAGGGTGATGTCGCCGCCGTCGTAGTCTTTGACTATGCGGGGATTGACATGGTGACCCGACATGTCGGGCGAAGTGTCGAGGTGGGCGATGAAGCCTACTGTCGGGAGCTGTCGCGATGAGTTGGAAGGGAGACGGGCCATCAGATAGCCGTTGTCATCGAGGTTGATGTCGGCCAGATTCATGGCGCGCAGCTCCTTTTCGAGATGCTTCGCGAATATCATCTGCCCCGGAGTGGAGGGTGTTAGATTAGTCAGCTCGTCGCTCTGGGTGTCGAACTTGACGTAATCGAGAAAACGGTCAACGACTGAAGTATTCATGGGATTATTGAGTAATGAGTTATTAATGATGCAAAGGTAACAAAAAAATCGGAATAGGGCGTAAAGGTCATTAAGGACTTTAAGGTGGCTGCGCGGGCCAATAAGCCCAATAAGCCCAATAGGACTAATAGGCCTAATAAGTCTAATAGGACTAATTGGGCTTATAGGGCTTATTGGCCCTATTTGGCCTGTTGGGCAGTTCACTATTGCGGCAGAAGTGGCGGCTTCGGCGGGGGTGCCCGAGCAGGGCGATGATATTTTTTTTTGCATTTTGTTTAAAATATCAAAAATTTTACTTTAATTTGTGGAATATTCCAAGCGATAATGCGGGAATAACTATAGTCAAAAGAGCAAATTAACTAAGATGGATATCTGACCTTAACGCGCCATGAAATCAAAATGTCTGCGTAAAGTATTGATTATTAAATAAATTGAATGACGGAGCGTTCCGTGGGGACGTGGCCGCCGCGTGTGGAAAGATAGCTTCTTAAGCAAATTTGCCGGTTTTGACGGATGATAGTTTTTAACACTTAAATGTTAAAATGATTGCGTGATTAACGATTTCGATAATGTTGCCCGGGACATTCAGTCGGGATTATCTGAAAAAATAAATTGAAAAAAAACGGGAGGAAACTCCACGAAGTAACAAAAAGAGATTATACTGAGACAAAAAGCCAAGTGCTCCCGATACATTCTCACCGCGACCATGGCGGGGAAAAACGTCGACCTTACTTTTCGACCATGATAACCTCTTTGCGACAACAGAAAAATTGAGATTATATATATTTATTGTAAAACCCAAATTAACTAAAAATTTTCTTGCATGAAGAACATTTGTTTTCAAATGACTCGGAAAGCATGGCTCGCCATCGCGATGGTATTGTGCCTTTCTTTCCCTGCTTTAGCGCAGAAAACTACTGTCACAGGTACAGTAGTTGATTACGAGGGCGAACCCGCCATCGGTGCAAGTGTCATCGCTGAAGGTACAAGCAACGGCGTTGCCACTGACTTCGATGGTAATTTCAGCATCGACGTTGCCCCCAACGCCGTCCTCGTAGTTTCTTATGTGGGTTGCGAGACTCAGCGGGTTCCCGTTGACGGCCGTACCCATATCGACATCACCCTTAAATCCAACGCGGTGGTGCTTAACGAAGTCGTAGCCATCGGTTACGGTACAGTGAAGAAATCAGACGCTACCGGTTCGGTGGCAGTCGTTAAGCCCGACGAAATCGAGGCAGGTCTGGCCACTTCGGCGCAGGACATGCTCGTGGGCGCAACCCCCGGTGTTGTCGTGTCGACTACCGGTAACCCCTCGGAAGGCGGTACAATCCGTATCCGTGGCGGTTCGTCACTTTCTGCATCCAACGACCCGTTGATCATCGTCGACGGTGTGCCCATGGACGGCAACTCAGTGAAAGGTTCATCCAACGCACTTTCACTTATCGCGCCTGAAAACATCGAATCGATGACCGTGCTCAAGGATGCATCGGCAACCGCTATCTACGGTTCACGCGCATCTAACGGTGTCATCATCGTGACCACCAAAAAAGGTCAGGCAGGCAAGCCTCAGGTCAACTTCTCGGCCAACCTTTATGTAGCCACTCCCCGCAAGACTGTCGACATGATGGACGGCAACCAGTTCCGCAACTTCATCCTTAAGACTTACGGCGAAGGCTCTACTCAGGCAGGTGCTCTCGGAACAGCCAACACCAACTGGCAGGACGAAGTGCTCCGTACAGCCGTTTCTTCCGACTATAACCTCTCTGTAGGCGGTACTGCCGGTATCCTCCCTTACCGTGTATCAATCGGTTATACCTCCAACCACGGTATTATCCGCAAGACCGGCATGAACCGTGCCACTGCCAGCATCAACCTGTCGCCGAAATTCTTCGACGGACTTCTTCAGGTCAATGCCAACATCAAGGGCGCATACGTACGCAACAACTACGAGCAGGGCGTGCTCGGCGGAGCTGTAAGCTTCAACCCGACTCTTCCCGTGCGTTGTGCTGAAGGCAACGTGTTCAACAACTGGACATCTTATATCGGCGGCGGCGCCCTCGCAGGCCCCAACACCCCCGGTACCGACCTCAATACCATCGAATCGCTCAACCCCGTATCGCGTTCACAGGATTACGATTCGAAGTCTGACGTTTACCAGTCGGTAGGTAACCTCCAGCTTGACCTTCGCATGCCGTTCCTCCGCGACCTCCGCGCTAACCTCAACCTCGGCTACGACTACAGTCACGGTTCCGTATCAAGCTACAACTATCCCTTCTCTCCCGAGGCATGGAAAGCAGGCCACCGTTCACCCGGTGTCGATAAGGACGTAAAAGACGGTTACTCTACAATCAAATACGAGAAACAGCGTATCTACAACCTCCTTCTCGAGTTCTACCTCAACTACAACAAAGATTTTGAAGCTATCAAATCGTCACTTGATGTAACAGCAGGTTACTCTTGGCAGAAATTCTACAACAAGGGCTGCGAATGGAGCCCCGTCTACGCTCCCGGTCAGGAATTCGACGGCTATCTTTACAACCCGCGTGTCGACTACAGCAAACCCTATCAGCTTGTATCGTTCTTCGGTCGTCTGCAGTACGGCTTCATGGACAAATACCTCCTCACTGTTACTGTACGCCGCGACGGTTCGTCACGCTTCAGCAGCGACAACCGCTGGGGTACATTCCCCTCGGTCGCTTTGGCATGGCGTCTGATCGACGAATCATTCATGGAAGGCACCCGCAGCGTCCTCTCTGACCTCAAGATCCGCGGTACATGGGGTATCACCGGTCAGCAGAACCTTGGTGATGATTTCTCCCGCCTCTTCCCCTACCTCCCCATCTACAACGCTTGGACCGGCCAGGAAAACATGGGCTTCAATCCCGTTACAGGCGAATACCTCCCCATCTATGCTCCCAGCAGTTATAATGCGAACCTCAAATGGGAGGAAACCACCACATGGAACGTAGGTATCGACTTCGGATTCCTCAACAACCGCATCAGCGGTAGCGTCGATGCTTACTATCGTAAGACCAAAGACCTTCTGACCAGCACAACCTACGCTGCCGGCTCGAACCTCGGCCCCGACGGTCCCATGAACATCGGCGACCTTACCAACAAAGGTATTGAGGTTAACTTGCTCACCCGTCCTATCGTGACTAAGGATTTCACCTGGAGCTCCAACATCAATGTGGCTTACAACAAGAACGAAATCACGCACCTCGCATCGGGTAAGGATATACCCACCGGAGACATCGGCAACTCACTCAATGTACAGCTCCAGCGTGAAGGCTACGCTGCCAACTCATTCTTCGTTTATGAGCAGGTTTACAATCCCGACGGCACTCCCGCCGAAGGTGTTTACGTTGACCGCAACGGTGACGGCCAGATTACCGACCAGGATAAATACATGTTCCACAGCCCCGATCCCAAGTGGACCGCCAACTGGCAGAACACATTCAACGTGAAGAACTGGGACTTCGGTATCAGCCTCCGCGCCAACTTCGGCAACTGGGTGTTCAACAAGACTCAGCAGGACAACTCGTTTGTATCTGCAACCGCCGCCCTCCCCTTGGGTAACCTGATGAACGATACTTACTTGTTCACCTCTACCAAGTCAACACCTCTTCTCGCCAGCGACTACTGGGTACAGAATGCATCGTTCGTACGCTGCGACAACATCACTGCCGGCTATACGTTCGAAAACCTTCTGAACAACGCACTCCGTCTGCGTCTGTTCGCAGCCGTTCAGAATCCGTTCGTCATCACCAAGTACAAAGGTATCGACCCCGAAGTGTTCGGCGGCATCGACTCGGGCATCTATCCCAAACCTATTACTTTCACCCTCGGTCTGGTGGCTACATTCTAATATCTATTGTTAAATCAATTCATAAAACGATAATATGAAATTTTTCAAATATATAGCACTCGGCTCTATGGCTCTGTCGCTTGGCGTGGGCGCTTCATCATGTGTCGATGACCTTGATGTTACCCCCGACGACCCCAACAAGAAGACCGAGCTTACTACTCCCGACGAGTGGTACGGCTACTTCTCGTCGCTCTACGGCAACCTTCGCTATGAAGGCGGCCTTACTCCCGCAGGAGTCGACGGCGGTGCCGGTACATGGATGCGTTGCCACTGGAACCTCCAGACCATCACTGCCGACGAGGCAATAATTAACTCGAAATGGAACGACCCCGGTTACAACGACCTGAAGTTCAACACCTGGTTGACCGACAACACCTGGATGTTCATGGCATACCAGCGTGAGGCAACTTCGGCAAAACTGTGCTCGGAGTTCCTTTCGAAAGTTGACGGTGCCAAGGCGTGCGGCGTAAGCGAAGATCTCATCGCCCAGATGAAATCGGAGGCACGTGTGCTCCGCGCTTACTGCTATTACAATATGATCGACCTCTTCGGCAAAGGCCCCTGGATCACTACCCAGGCTGTCGGCGAGAATGCACCGGTGCTTGAGCGTCCCGAGCTTTTCGCTGCCGTTACCGCCGAACTTGAGGATGTAATCAACAACGGCGCCCTCGTGCCCAGTGCAAATCAGGAATATCTCCGTCTGTCGAAAGAGGCAGCCCGTATGCTTCTTGCCAAGCTGTACCTCAACGCCGAGGTATATGCCGGCACCCCGATGTACGACAAGTGCGCCGAGCAGTGCAAGGAAATCGTCAAGACAGTTAAAGAGCTCGCTCCCGAGTACAAATATCTCTTCTGCGCCTCCAACGACAAGTATGTCAACAAAGGCGGCGAAATCCTCTGGGCCATACCTCAGGATGCCAACCGCATGACTACATGGGGCGGCACAACCTATCTTACCGCAGGCGCTTACTTCAGCTCGGCAGGCGACGATGTGCTCAATCGTCTCGGCGCTCTCGGCCAGACTCCGTGGGAAGGTGTCAAGGTACGTCCCGAACTTCCCCAGGTGTTTGACAAGGATGGCTCAAGCCGTACCGGCGACAGCCGTTATCTCTTCTATGAGGGCACATACAACGAAGGCGTAGAGGATCTCGACAACTATGACGAGACTTCCGACGGCTACATGTGTGTGAAATACACTTACACCCGTGAGGAGGACTATGAGAATACTGCAAACGTAGCTCTTACCAACCAGGTTTGCGATGCAGACTATCCTTTGTTCCGTCTGGCCGATACATATCTGATGCTTGCAGAATGCCAGTTCCGCGGTGTCAGCGATGCTGACCCCGGCTACACTTACTTCAACAAAGTACGTACTCGTGCAGGTCTTTTCGAACTTACTCCGACCACAGCCGACCAGATACTCAACGAGCGTCAGCGTGAACTCTACTGGGAAGGCCATCGCCGCAGCGACCTTATCCGTTTCGGCAAATACACCGGCAACGTATACAACTGGTCATGGAAGGGTGGCATCTACGAAGGCAAGTCGATTGAGCCGTTCCGCAAAGTATTTGCAATCCCCTACCAGTACGTAAGCACTGTAGGCCAGAATGAAGGCTATTAATCAGATGCCCGACTTTTAACAAAAGTTTTTAATAACAATGTTGAAATTATCTCAAATGAAAAAAATAACATTCCTGTTCGCCGCTTTGGCGTCGACAATGGCCTTCACAAGTTGCGATGAGTCGAAAGATGATCATCCCGTGCTTGAGCCCAACGAGGGAGTGATTGTGGAAAATTTCCTCAACACCCCCGAGATGAGCAATATGTCGGTGGAACTCTCCGCTGACAACCAGGCCAACACAATACACATGACTTGCTCTCAGCCCTCATACGGCTACGCCGCAACCGTGCGATACAATGTAGAGGTGTCGTTTGACAAGGACTTCGCTACTCCTGTCGTTCCCGATGCCCCCGTATCGGCCACACTGAATACTGCATTCTATGACTGCTCGGAGATTAATCCCACGTATGGCGAACTCGCCACAGCTATGTGCAACCTTCTCGGCATCAAGAACGATAAGGAAATCCCCACCGGATACCGTGATCTGTATGCTCGCCTTGTTGCCAACATTGAAGTTGCCGGCGGTGCGGATCTCTATCCCAATACCACCTATCAGTCGAACGTAGTGAAGCTGACACGTGCCAACTGTACGTATCTCGCTATCATCGTTCCGGGCCAGCCCACCGGTATCTATCTGCGTGGCGGCATGAACAACTGGGGTAACGACGGCTGGCTTGAGTCGCATCCTGAATGGCAGTTCCTGACAACCGATGCAGCAGGCGTCTACTATATCGCAGATGTGACAATACCTGCGGATACGGAATTCAAAGTTGCAGATGCAAACTGGACTACGATTAACTTCGGTGGTACTTGCGGTGAAGTGACGACTCTTGAGGCCGGTAAACCTTTCGAATTGAATACTGATCCTGCCGACGGTGGTCCCGGCAACCTGAAATTCGATAAGAACTTCACAGGTAGCGTCACTCTTACCTTCAAGGCAGGCAAGTATACTATCCTCTTTGAATGCGACGAGCCCGACACCCCCGACCAGCCCTCGGGCATGTTTATCCGCGGCGATATGAATGGATGGGATACAAGCAATGAGTTCCTTACCACTGACTTCAAGAACAACTGGATTGTCACCGGCATTACCATCAACGCAGGCGAAACATTCAAAATAGCTGATGCAGGATGGAGCTCGGTGAATCTCGGCTCGAACGGTGAAGCTCTTGAAATAGGTGTTCCTTACGAGCTCGTGAAGGATGGCGGCAACATCGAGTGCCCCGCTTCCTTCTCCGGTGATATAAAGCTTCAGCTCAAGGGTGGCTCTTACAAGATTACCCTCGTTGCTCTCTAAGCAGCACCGCTAATTTAAGGAAACCCGGCTCTCCCTTCGGGGAGGGCGCGGGTTCCGATAGAAAAAGTTTAAATGACTTTAATAAAATCAGATAAATATAATATGAAAAAATTAAGCATATTTTTGCTTGGCGCACTCGCATTCGCAGCCACTTCTTGCGAAGATGACCCCGATTTAAATGCGCCTATTCAGTCAAACCCGCAAGGCCCGGTATACTCGGTCGAAGGTGTGACTGCAGAGTTGCCCTCTGAAACCAGCTTCGTCCTTAAGGACTGTGCTGATGCCGGCCGCAACATACCTGTGGCCAACCTGCTCGTGACCGACTTCCCCGCAGGCAAGGAGCTTAATGTCGTGACCTATATGAGCAAGGATGAATCGTTCGCTTCTTCACGCGAGGTGCCTTGTTCTGTAGTTGATAACACGGTTTACATTACTCCCGACGACTTCCAGAATGCTTACGTGGCATGTATCAGCAAGGCTCCGCAGGCAAAAGATGTTTATCTCCGCTTCGCAGTCTATGCCGACAACTACCGTATCGGCAACGAGGACAGCTACCTCGGAGCATTCAAATTTAATGTGACTCCGTTCCCGTCGGATCTCGTCATCGAGGATAACTACTATCTGCTCGGTACCATCAACGGCTGGAGCGTTCCTACCGCTCTCAAGATGAACCACTCTGACCTTAGCGGTTACGATGACCCGATCTTCACACTCGTTGTGGACATTACTCCCGACCAGGCCGCCGACGGCTGGTGGTGGAAGATTATCCCGCAGTCGACTTTCGAAGCCGGTAACTGGACTGACCTTGCCAACTCGGCTTACGGTCCCGAAGAAAACGGTAGCGAAGACCTTTCAGGCATGCTGATGGCATCGTCAATCAATGCTGACGGTTCATACAAGGATGCTGGTGCAGGCTGTCTGTTTGAGTTCGGCACTTACCTTCTCACTATCGACATGATCGAGGGTACATACGACTTCCAGCTCGCTATTCCCCACCTCTATATCATGGGTGATGCAGCAGGATGGGACTGGAATTCTCCCCTCGTAGCCGAAATGCAGACCAGCGACTATATCAACTATTATGCGTTCGCACGCCTGTCGGAAGGTGGCTACAAGTTCACTTCAGAGAAGGACTGGGCTGCTACTTTCAACCTCGGTGTTGACGGTACTCCCACCATCACTGACCACAATGTTGAAGGCAAGCTGGCGAACGGCGGTAACAACAATGTTCTCCCCGACATCACCGGTCTCTACTGGAACCATGTGAACCTCCCCGCTCTTACATTCGACTCTTACTACATCGCAACTCTCGGTCTTATCGGTGACTGTACGCCCGGCGGATGGGATGCTTCGACAGCCCTTACTCCTTCGGAGGACGGCCTCGTATGGGAAGGTGATGTAGAGTTCGGCGCAAGCGGTTCGTTCAAGATCCGTGCCAACGATGACTGGACATTCAGCCTCGGCGGCGACATGACCAACCTTGGCTGGGACAACGCTCCCAACATCGACACTCCGGGAGCCGGCAAGAAGCACGTAGTGCTCAACCTGTCAGCTTATCCCTATACCCTTACTATCCAGTAAAACGGTATAACCGACGCAATATCGAGCGTGGACCCCATAGCGGGGCCCACGCTCTGCGTTTTTATCAACAAGTGTACAAAAGGGCTTAACAAAAGCACAAAAAATAAAAAAATCCTGTGGTGTCGGGATGTTTAAACAGGAGTACAAGGGAACAAGGGTTTATTGCGCCAACACAATGCTGTTGACGTACGCTGAGTTGATAGGGGCGGGGGCGTCTCGCCCCCGTGGTAACTTTCAGTGTGTAAAGATAATACTCCGAGGGCGAGACGCCCTCGCCCCTATATATACCCCTTAAGTAAACATCAGACCTCCTGTTCCCTTGTACTCCTGTTAAAAAACAGAACGTTCCAAACACCTGTTTTTCGTGCTTTTGTCAAGCCTTTTGTTCTTTTGTTTAAATTTCGGTGAGAGGTGGGGTACGTGTGCGTTAACTTTTGCGACGGTTGTTGCATCGGAGTGTCGGATTTTTTAGTTATTTTGCAGGCAGATGATTAATCATTTTTAATTTGCAAAAGACCATGAGAACACGATTATTTGCAGGGTACGGGGTTGTTATTGCGGGGATATGTATGGGTTTGGGGGGCGTCGGCGTACCGGAGGCCGTGGGCGCGAATCCGTATCTGCCGCTGTGGGAGTATATACCCGACGGGGAGCCGCATGTGTTTGACGACCCTGACAATCCCGGGAGGGAGAGGGTGTATATATACGGTTCGCACGACAGCCGCGTCACCGATTTCTGCGGGCGTGAGTTCGTGGTGTGGTCGGCGCCTGTCGACAGTCTCGACCGCTGGCGTTACGACGGGGTGATATTCTCGGCCGTGACCGACCGCGACGGCAACCGGCTCAACGACGACGGCCTCGGCGATATACTCTACGCTCCCGATGTGGCTGTCGTGAGAGATGAAGCGGGAGTGCCGACCTACTATCTGTATCCCAACAATCAGCATGAGGGACGGCAGGGTATGATAGCGCGCAGCGCGCGTCCCGACGGGCCGTTCGAGGTGTGCAACTGGAGTAAGGATGACCCTAAACTGACTGACGGCGTGCTGCGTTTCGACCCGGCTGTGCTTGTCGACGATGATGGCCGCGTCTACGGCTACTGGGGATTCGAGGAGAGCTTCATGGCCGAGCTTGACCCGACGACGATGTGCACCGTCAAACCGGGCACGGAGGTGAAGGTGCGGGCGGTGCCGGGATTTTCGCAGGCGGACAGGGAACGGTTTTTCGAGGCTTCGTCGATAAGAAAGATTGACGACAAGTATGTGTTCGTGTACAGCCGCTCGACGGCCGACGGCGACTTCGGGCTCGGTTCAAGCAACTATACGCTTGCGTATGCCTATTCCGACAATCCGCTCGGGCCGTGGACGTATGGCGGAACCATCATCGATGGCCGCGGGCGCACGATGCTCCCCGACGGCAGGGTTATATATACCGCGCATCCCAACGGCAACACGCACGGCGGCCTCTGCCGCCTCGGCGACCAATGGTACATATTCTACCACCGTCAGTGCGGTCTCGACGAGTTCTCGCGCCAGGCCATGGTAGCGCCCGTAGAGGTGACTGTGGAGAAGGGCAAAGGCGGCGCGGTGCATATCAGCGAGGCGGAATATACTTCGGAGGGATTCGAGATAAACGGCCTGAATCCGCTGCGGACGTATCCGGCGGGTATCGCATGCCACTATACGGGGAAAAGTCCGGCAGTGGAGACGGGATGGCCCCACAAGCGCTTTTACGGCGCGTATATCAGGCCGGGACGCTATGACGGAGACCCTGCTGCGGCTCCGGAGGAGGTGAACCTGACGGTCAATCCGCTGGTTAACCTTACCGACGGGTCGGTGACAGGGTATAAGTATTTCAACTTCGACCTGATGGACGGAAGCAAGCCCGCGGAGTTCGTGATGGCGATGAAGCCGACGGGGGCGGCGGGCGCAATCGAGGTGCTGGCGGGGGATATATACGGCGAGCCGGTGGCGCTCGGTCGCATTGAACTCTCCGGCGCGGAGTGCGCCGTAGCGGAGTATGCCGTACAGGAGCTGCGTGTGCCGGTGGGTAATTTGGAGCGGCTGTCGGGGAAGATGCCGCTGTGGCTGCGCGTCAGTGCCGAGGGGGAGGCTTCGGTAGGCGAGGTGTATTATTTCAGGTTCGAGCAGTAGGGGAGGGTAAGGTCTTTAAGGTCTTTAAGGTCATTAAGGGCGTTAAGGTCATTAGGGACGTTAACGTCTTTTTGTCGGACATGTCGGACTGGTCTGACCGGTCGGACATGTCCGACTTGGAGCCGGGGTGTTTAATAAATTATGTTAAAGATTTTTTTTAAGGAAATATTTCAGTAAATTTGCATTGTGCAAGACACAGGCGGGGCGGTAATGCCGCATCTACCCCTATGCAAATATATAACTACTTAATATACTTAAAATTATGTCAAAGGTAACAGTTGTAGGCGCCGGTAATGTAGGCGCAACGTGTGCAAATGTGTTGGTGACTTGCCAGATCGCCGACGAAGTGGTTCTTCTCGACATCAAGGAGGGCGTATCGGAAGGTAAAGCTATGGATATCATGCAGACTGCAAATATCCTCGGATTGCAGACCCGTCTGACCGGCGTGACCAACGATTATGAGAAAACCGCCGACAGCGACGTTGTTGTCATCACTTCAGGTATTCCCCGCAAGCCGGGTATGACCCGTGAGGAGCTTATCGGTGTCAACGCAGGCATCGTGAAATCGGTGACCGAGAATGTACTCAAATATTCTCCCAATGCCGTGATACTCTGCGTATCAAACCCGATGGATACAATGACTTACCTTATCCACAAGACTTCGGGTCTGCCCAAAAACCGTATCATCGGTATGGGTGGCGCGCTCGACTCTGCCCGTTTCAAATATTTCCTGAGCAATGCTCTCGGTGCCAACGCTACTGAGGTAGAGGGTATCGTAATCGGCGGCCACGGCGACACTACCATGATTCCGTTGACCCGCTATGCCGCTTACCGCGGTGTTCCCGCATGCAATTACCTGAGCGAGGAAGTTCTCGGCAAGGTTGCTGCCGACACTATGGTGGGCGGTGCCACTCTTACCAAACTTCTCGGCACTTCGGCATGGTATGCTCCCGGTGCTGCTTCGGCACAGGTGGTAGGCGCTGTGCTCCACAACCAGAAGAAACTCATCTCTTGCTCGGCTCTCCTCGACGGCGAATACGGCGAAAGCGACCTCTGCATCGGTGTTCCCTGTATCATCGGCAAGAACGGTATCGAGAAAATCGTTGAATTCGACCTCAACGATGCCGAAAAGGAACTCTTCCACAAGAGCGCCGAGGCTGTACACAAGACTAACGCAGCTCTCGCAGGAGCGCTCTAATCGGTGTCCGTCATGAAGATAATCAAATCAATGCTGATTGCGGCGGTAGCCGTGGCCGGCCTGTCGATGGCAAGCTGCTCGAAGAAAGCTGATGATGCCAAGGACGGCAAGGATGCCAAGACTGAAGTTAATGATAATGCCGCCAAGGCTGAGGTGAAGGACAATGCCGCCGGGGCTGAAGTTAAGGATAATGCCGCCGGGAAGGTGGCTGCCATCATTGATTTCAATGCCACCTGGTGCGGTCCGTGCAAGCAGTTCGCTCCCATATTCGAGGCTGCCGGTGAGAAATATGCCGGAAAAATCGATTTCCGGTCGGTCGACGTGGACGAAAATCCCGCTCTTGCCGAGAAATACGGTGTGCAGTCGATACCGATGGTAGTGTTGCTCGACCAGGACGGCAATGTGCTTGACAGCAACGTCGGCTTCATGGAAGCTCCCGCTTTCGATGAATTGATCGCAAAATATCTTTAAGCCACAACAAAATGCAATAGACGAGGGGTCGCGCATCGCGCGGCCCCTCGTGCTTTATCTAAACAAGAGAACACGGTGCAGTAGTTGGTGAATAATGGCGGGCGGGACTATAAAGTTGTCCGAACGCGATTCAATGCTGTTTAAGTGAGCTGAGTGGGGCGGGGGCGTCTCGCCCCCGTGGTAACTTTCAGGGTGTAAGAATAATACCACGGGGGCGAGACGCCCCCGCCCCATAAACAAATCGCCGCGTAATTTTTTGGTTGTGGTGAACTTTTTCGGGGGAGGGGTGTTTGTTATGTTGGAGATTATTGCTCCGAGAATTAAAGTAAAGCAGATTTGTGACTATGAAAACGAAATGCACCTCTTCCGCGAAAACGGAGACTGTAAAAGACGAGATTGTGGTTGACAGCGCCGATGTGCGCGAGGCCGGCGAGCTGGCTGTAAAACGTGGCCACGGCCGTGTGGAGAACGCTGAAATCATCGTTGATGCCGTAGATGAAAGCACGGATAAAGGTGGCGGCGAGCGCACCGGCAGGTAACACGTCGGAGGTGTGAACACAGATAGCGCCGTGAGGGTTTTCCTCACGGCGCTATCTGTATGGGTAGGTTTTTAGCGGAGATTACTGCGGGGAGTGTTTGTTCCGGGATAGGAATTACAACGGGGGCGAGACGCCCCCGCTCCATCGGCTATTTCTTTTTGCCGTTTTTGTGGTGGTATTTGAGGAGCTGCATGGTGAAATCGCGCTCTACCTTGCGGAGCTCAAAAAGCTGTTTTTTGTTAAGGATTTCGGCGAATTGCGCGTAGTATTCCTTTTCGAGGGCGGCTTCTTTCTCTTTTACTTCGAGGAGCGCTTTTGTCGCAGTCTCGTATTCGATGTCGGTGATTGAGCCTTCGGGGGCGTCGTAGATTTTGGTCTCGAGGGTGCGTGCGTCGTCGTTAAGGTCGGTTATGGCGTCGTCCATCTTGTCGTAGAGGTCGAAGAATGAGGCGGCCTGCTCGCGGGAGAGATCGAGTTTCTGGCGGAAGTAGTTGTGCTTGTACTCGCGTATGTCGTCGCGGAACTGCTTGCGGTCGCGGTTCTGGGCGGTGGCCGGGAGTGCGATGCAAAGTGCGAGCATTAAGAGGAATATGGAGGAAAAGTGTTTCATCAGGGGCTTTTTTTGACGTGGAAACAATCGGTTCATCAGATAGAGTCGTCGAATATTATGCCGAGGTCGGCCGGGATGCTGTCGAGGGGCATGTCGTCGGACATGTCGGCCGACTGCATGTAGAGGTCTTCCATAAGTTCATACTGGTCGACGGCGGGGTAGATGTAGTCGTTGACAAAAGTGACGTCGTTGAGCGCGGTCTTGACGCCGGGATAGTTGTTGATGTCGGTAAGGTCGGGGCCCGGGCCGGAGAGGAGGCCGAACATCTTCATCATGCACCAGATGCCGGCAAACATTGCGGCCATGTAGGCGTAGGGACGTATCCGGTGCCAGAACGTGCGTTTTGGCTCGGGCGCGGCGACGACATCGGGAAGTGCCTCGGACATTTTCGCGACAAAGTTGTCGAAGTAACCCTCGGGTACTGTCATGCCCGAGCGTCGTCCTATCTTGTCAAGTATGTCGTTGGTTTCTTTCATAGAGAGATAATGTTTGTGTTTTGAAGCCATCCGGCATGTCGCGCTGAGAGCCAATGCATTGGCATGATAAGCGCTGCCGGCGGAATTATTGTTTTACCGTTTAGACTCGCGATTGTAAAAAAAGTTTAATCATAGTCGGAAAAATATTGCTCGATTTTTTTTACGGCGAGGTGATAGGAGCTTTTGAGTGCGCCGACCGATGTGCCGAGTATTTCGGCCATCTGTTCGTATTTCATTTCGTCGTAGTAGCGCATGTTGAACACTATGCGCTGCTTTTCGGGGAGGGTGGCAATGGCTTTGCGGAGCTCGAGGGCGAGGGCGTCGCCGTCGACGTTGGTGTCGGCTTCGATGGCGTTGATGAGCATCGAGGCTTCGTCGTCTATCGAGACATTGTTGCGCCGGCGTTCGCGGGCGAGGAACGTGAGGCTCTCGTTGACGGCGATTTTGTAGAGCCAGGTGGAGAGGCGGGCGTCGCCGCGGAAATGGTCGAGCGATGTCCATGCCTTGATGAATGTGTCCTGGAGTATGTCGTTGGCGTCGTCGTGGTTCTCGACCATACGTCTTATCTGCCAGTAGAGCGGCTCGGAATAGGCCGCAATCACCTCGGTGAATGCGCTGCGAGCGGTCGACGGATCGCGCAGGCGCTCGATGAGCTCGGGGGAGTCTTTGGCGGGTTCTTTTGACATGGTCGGTGAGTTTAGGCGCATTCTACAATGTAGAATATGGCGAATTGTGGACGTTTGAAGCGTAAAGTTAATCAAATTTTTTTTATTACGCAATATTGACTAACTTTGTACTCTAAATTTCTTGCAGGTGAAAAAGTTATTATTACGTATATGCGGCTGTGCGGCGGCGCTGGTTGCGATAACCGGACCGGCACATGCCGCAGCTTCGGCCACCCCGGCTGAGGGTGGCAGCGAATATGCCGACTCGGTGGTAGGACTCAACGAGGTGTCGGTGTCGGTGATAAAATCGACTTCTGACGCCATGTTCCCTTCGTCGGTAACGACGGTCGACATGCAGACGATAGAACGTCTGGACATCGACGGAGTGAAGGGAGTGAGCGAGGTGGCCCCGAATTTCTATATGCCGCAGTACGGTTCGCGGATGACGTCGTCAATCTACGTGCGCGGCCTCGGCACACGTATCGACCAGCCTATCGTGGCGCTGAATATCGACAATGTGCCGCTTCTCAACAAAGACAACTACGACTTCACGTTCACCGACCTTGACCGGATTGAGGTGGTGCGCGGACCGCAGAGCATACTCTACGGGCGCAACTCCATAGGCGGTGTTATCAATATGTCGACGCTGTCGCCGCTCAGATACCAGGGCGTGAGGGCGCTGGCCGAATACGGCTCGGGCAATTCGTGGCGCGCCGCGCTGTCGGCCTACGGCAAGCTGTCGCCTGCGTTGGGTCTGGCCGTCGGGGGGTCGTTCAATTCGACCGACGGCTTTTTCCGCAACCTGTATACCGGAAAAAAGGTGGACACGGAGCGCAACTGGCTCGGACGCGTCAAACTGGCATGGCGTCCGTCGGCGGCGTTGCTGCTCGAAAACAGCGCGTGGGTGTCGTCGACACGGCAGGGGGGATACCCCTACGAGTCGCTGGCGTCGGGAGAGATAAACCATAACGATACATGCTTCTATGACCGCACTTCGGTGGTGGACGGACTGACGGTGAGATACTTCGGCGAGAATGTGTCGGTATCGTCAATCACGGCGTTCCAGTATATCAACGATAATATGACGCTCGACCAGGATTTTCTGCCTGAAGATTACTTCACGCTCACACAGAAACGGCATGAGTGGACGTTGACACAGGATTTCATCGTGAAGGGTGCGGCGGGGCAATACAAATACCTCGGAGGCCTTTTCGGTTTCTACAAGCGGGGGAACATGTCGGCGCCGGTGACGTTCAAGGACTACGGTATCAAGACTCTCATCGAGGACAATGCCAATACGCCGGGTTCGCCCATGCAGATAAAATGGGACGAGCGCACGATGGTGCTCGCGTCGGATTTCACGACGCCCAACTGGGGCGTGGCGGCATACCACAAGAGCGAATATGAGTGGGGACGGTGGACGGCGTCGGTAGGCCTGCGTCTGGCGTTCGAACGCAGCTCAATTGACTACCACAGCTATGTCAATACGGGGCTTACGCTCTACCGCCAGCAGGGTCCGATGCTCATACCGATAAAACAGATTCCGGTCAATCTCGATCTGGCCGACCGGTTGCATACCACGTCGCTGCAACTGCTGCCGGAGCTGAAGCTGTCGTACAGTTTCAACAGTTCGACGGCCGTGGGTGTAGTGGTGTCGAAGGGGTACAAGGCCGGCGGATACAACACGCAGATGTTTTCCGATATACTACAGCAAAGCCTGATGGGGATGATGGGGGGCGAGCAGAAATACGATGTGGACGAAATCATATCATACGACCCCGAGAAGAGCTGGAGCTACGAGCTGAATGCCACGACGTCGCTGTTTGACAACACTCTCGATCTGGATGCGACGCTGTTTTTTATCGATACGCGCGACCAGCAGATGACGATGTTTCCCGAAGGAACTACGACAGGGCGCGTGATGGCCAATGCCGGGCGCACACACTCCAAGGGCGTGGAGATAGCGGCGACATGGCGTCCCGACAGGCATTTTATTGTCAATGCGTCGTACGGGCATGCCGACGCGCGTTTCCGCCGCTTCAACAACGGGCTGGTGGACTGCAAGGGCAACCATGTGCCTTACGCGCCGATGAACACGCTGTTTGCGTCGCTGACTTACGCTACCGACATCAATACGTCGTGGCTCACGGGTATAGAGGTGAACGCCAACTGCCGCGGCGTGGGCCGGATATACTGGGACGAGGAGAACACGGTGAAGCAGCCTTTCTACGCTCTCGCAGGTCTGTCGGTCAATCTGCGCACTCCGTTGGCCGATATCGAGCTGTGGGGCGAGAATATCACCAAGACGAAGTATTCGACGTTCTATTTTGAGTCGATCGGCAACAAGTTCGTGCAGCGGGGCAATCCGCGCCGCTTCGGAGTGACGCTGCGCTTCGATTTCGCGATGTGATGCCGGCCGATACAATAATATCCGGTAAACAGCGTTATTTATCTACACCATTATTCAATGTACAAACTTAATTTTATTAAAATTTTTATCGACATGAAAATCATCAAAACCTTTTTATTGACATTTGTTGCTGTTTTCGCCTTGGCTTCGTGCGATTCTGACGATCCGTCGCAGACCGTGCAGTACCGTTACAGCAATAATATAACATACGTGACCGACTATACGACAAACGCTTCGACATCGACCGAAGGCGCGTATTATCTTATGGATTTCGACCTTATCAGCGGGAAAGTCAATATTGAGATAACCAATCTGCGTCTGACGCTCGGCGGCAGCCCTGTAAGCCTTAAAATCGAACAGGCCTCGTTCGGTCAGGACAAGGATACCGGCGCAGCCGTAGTCAATGTGCCCAATGCCACTTCGGTAGTAGGCGGTGTGTCGCATAATATCAGCAACTTCCGCCTCTCGCAATCGAATGCTTATTTCTCGGCTGTAGGTCAGGTCGGAACATATTATGCCATATCGTTCGAGCTTGACAACCAATATAAGGTCGTGGCAGTGGCGAAATCCGCATACCTTCCCGGTTCTACCATCATCACCGCCAATGCCGACGGCAGCGTGGTAAACAGCAGTAACCGTCCGTATTACAGCTATGTGCTCGACCGCGATAAGTCGACTGCAACGGTTGCCGTCTATTATCTTGATGACAAGAACAAGATGTATCCCGAACTTGCATTCGAGAACCTCCCCTACACGCTTACCGACCGCGGCATCATAATCAACGTCGAGGATGATGTCACCGCCAAGCAGCCTTCGTCGACGGCTTCGCCTTTCGTGGCAAAAGCCATCAGCATGGAGTCGCACTTCGATTCGTCGACCCAGATACGCATCATGACCGAGGACAATCTCATCACGGCAAGCCTGTCGTATCGCGCACAGACAAGCGACAAGAACTGATACCGGTACGAATGCGGCTCAGACGGAAATTCGGATTGCAATCCTTTTTGCCGGAGCCTGTCGGCCAAGACGTTTTGTCTGTAGTATAAGCCGTGGCTGCTATCAGGGTAACAACCCCCGGCCGATAGCAGCCACGGTTTGGTTTATCTATAGAATCCCGATTTTTGGCGTAATATACTATTACCTATCGATAATTAGCGATTATATATTACCCCACTGTAATGTGCAGTTGTTTTCCAAATCATATCAATAACACGTGGGCGTCCGAAGGACACTCAACGCCGTGCAACCTCAGCATCATGTTACGTCTTTTGGATGAATTTTGCTGTTTAAGGTGGCGACTGTCGAAATGAAGGCGGGTGTGACGGTCGATTTGATATTGAATCGCCGGGATAGAGCCGTGGTGTCGAGCGTCTCGATGTCAATGTCGTTGTCGAGTTTGAAAACTGCCTCTTTGACAGTCCAGATTTTAATGAATTCGACCTCGGGGTCGGAGGCTTGCAATATTGCGCGGCGTTCCCGCGGGCTGAAACAGTAATCAATAGTCTGGGACATCGCTGCCGCAGTATCGGTGGTGATTGCTTCGACATCGCAGCCTACAGGGCAGTCGGCAACAGCGGCCATTACAGCCCTGTCACAGTGGCTGAGGCTGATATGTATGTCATTCCGTCCGGCAATGGCAGGCTTGCCAGTGGTACCGTATTCGATAGTGAATGTTCCCGGTGGGATGCTTAACGTGTCATGGAGCATTTTGGCAAGCAGCTCGTAGGACATGACCGATTGCAGGCAGTCGATGTCTCGGGCAAACGACATTGCCATGCGGCGTCTCCAGAGGGGAAGCCGCATGAGGCGGTTGTCGAGTGTCGCGAGGTCAGTCGCGGGGTTTATTTCGATTGTTTCAGAAGCCAACAGCATAATCAGTCCATGACCGGGTCGAAGTATCCGAGTCCGGCAATGGCTCGGATAAAGTTCCTGATATATGTAGTGGATGTCTCGCCCCATCTGAATCCGAGATGGTATAGAATGCAGTTGGTGTAGGTTGATGTAAAACCGGCGAAGGTCGTGGCGCCGTTTTCCGATTCATAGGCTACGAGCGGCTGGAGGAACGTCACACGTTCGGACGCTGTTTCCATGGCTTCAGACAGGCGTTTGCCGAACTCGTCATCATCGACAAAGTCAATTGAGACGCCGAGCACTTCGGCCATCACGTCAATCACGTCGGCAAGAGGGATGTGATGGTTGTTGAGAGGATGGAACACGATGTTGGCCGCCGGTGTCGTGGCAAGGTCGAGGATTGAATGCGCCAGCATGTCGACCGGCGAGAACTCACACTCCGATACAAGGTGGCTGTAAGGCACACAACCGAGAGCGAGATAGGCCCTCAGGCGTCCCATGAACGCGTTGTTCTGGAAATTGGCCTGAAATTCGCCGTCGGAATTGCGCGGCGAGATGTTGCCCACGCGCATGATTTTGGCGTTGAGCCGGCCGGCTTCGACGGCGTCGAGTATAATTCGTTCAGCTTCGTATTTCGATTTGACATATTGGTTGGACAATCCCTGTCCCATGTCAAGAGTCTGCTCAGTAAGAATTTTTGTCGCAGCATCGGCCACGTTGACTTCGCCGGCTACAGAAACGGTCGATACATGTACGAGTGGGCGGTCGTTGGCCGAGCACCATTCGACGATGTTGCGGACGGTGTCGACATTGGCGTGTTCAATCTCATTGCCCGGGGCGAAGTGCTTTACGCTTGCGGCGCAGTTTATTGCTGTGTCAATCTTTGCGGAATCAAGTGCGGCAATCGTCCGGGTGTCGTTTAGGTCGCCTTCGATGATGAATATCCGTTTGTCCAGTAGATGCTCGAAGGTGTCACCGAAGTAGTAGAACATGAGCGTGCGTAGCCTTGACGATGCGCTGAACTCCCTTGCGGAGCGCACTATGCAGTAAATCTGTGCTTCGGTGTGCTCTATCAGATGATGCAGCATGTGGATACCAAGAAATCCTGTAGCTCCCGTCAGGAGCACGTTGCCGATTGTCAGCCGCTCACCTTCGTTAAAGGCTTTGACTGTGTTCCCGGCAAGCAGCTTGGCAAACTCGCCGTTGGCGGAGGAGGCTGCGATATCGGTTTTGGGCGCCGGAGAGTCCCCGCTTTGGCCGAGTGATGCGGCGAGACGTCGGGGAGTCTTGGTGTCAAACAGCGTTTTGTAGTTTATTTTCAGGCCTGCTGAGGAGAGTACGGCCACAACTTTTATGGCGTTGATCGATGTGCCTCCTATTTTGAAGAAATCATCGTTGGCGCCTACACGTTCCAGACCGAGAGCGGCACGGAATGCTTCGGCAATCCGGCTTTCGGCACCGGGGGCGGGTTCTTCATACTCGGCTAATTGCTCAAGCACAGGCGCAGGGAGGTTCTTGCGGTCGAGTTTGCCGTTGGGCGTGACGGGTATCTTCTCCACCGGGTTGAAGCTGTCGGGAACCATGTAGTCGGTGAGATGGCGTTGAAGATGAAGTTTCAGTTCTTCCTGACTTATGTCCGTACCTTCATACCAGATGCACAGATGGTCGATATTGTTGATTTTGCATACGTTGGCTACTGACATCTTTACACCCTTGAAGGAGTTGGCCACGCTTTCAATCTCGCCAAGCTCGATGCGTAGGCCACGCAGCTTGACCTGATGGTCGATACGGCCCAGCACATCGACATCTCCGTCGGGGAGCCAGCGAGCCAGGTCGCCGGTGCGGTAAGCCCTTTCGCCGTTGAACGTTATGAAGCTTTCCGCATTTTTCTCGGGCATGTTGTGGTAGCCTTTGCCAACACTGCGTCCGGCGATGACAAGTTCGCCTATGGCGCCGACGGGCAGTTCGCCGCCCCAGCCGTCGAGGATATATTCCTTGTAGTTGTAGAACGGGGGGCCGACAGTGACCGGCTTGTCGGAGGTAAGAATGGCATGGTTGGATCCGACAGTCGTTTCTGTAGGGCCGTATTCGTTGACAATCAATCCCTTGAATCCGGCGCTGTCGAGCTTGTGAAGCAGCGAATGTGGGATGCCCTCACCGCCGATGTTGAGGAGGCGGCAATCGGATATCGCCTCACGGAATTCAGGCAGTTCGAGCATGGCGGCAAGGCGGCTCGGGGTGGCGTCGAAGGCTTCGATGCGGTTGCGCCGCATCAGGCCGGATAGCAAAGTAACGTCCTTGCACTCTTCTTCGTTGGCGAGGACAAGGGTGTGGCCTGAGGTAAGGGAAGTGCCGAGGTCGACATGCGATGCGTCGAATGAGATTGTGACAATGAGCATGTTGACGCGGGGCTCATGTTCCTTCATCGGACGGTAGATGAGTTCGCGGTAGCCGTAAAGATAGTTGGCGGCCGCGCCGTGATGTATTACCACTCCTTTCGGCCGCCCGGTGCTACCCGAAGTATAAATCAGATACGCCGGGTCGTCGCTTTGTGTGTCGTCAACGGGGCGCGAAGAGTCGGCCGACTCTGCAAGAATTGCATCTATGCAGGCGGCTTTGCCGGGGAAGGAGTCTACGCGGTCTGCGGTAGTTATGATGAGCCTGGAGTCGGAATCCTCGGTGATGAGTCTGATACGTTCAACGGGATAGTCGGGGTCGCACGGGATATATGCCGCTCCCGATTTCATTACTCCATAGATTGTTGTGATAAGTCGGGAGTCGCGCGGGAGAAGCACGACGACTTTATCGCTGCGGCCCACTCCGTTGGCGCGCAGATAGTTGGCGATGCGGTTGGCTTCGGCATCAAGTCCGGCGAAACTTAGGGTGCGGTCGCAGGCTACAAGGGCAGTGGCGTCGGGGGTGGCGTCGACCTGTTGTTCGAGAGCCCCGTGATATGACTTGAACCCGACTTCGCCGGTGACGCCGTTGCGGATAGAGGCGAGAAGAGCGTCCAGAGCATCTGAAAGGAGCGTTGCCTCTTTGACCGTGGCGGTAAAAGTATTCTTCGATGCGGCTTCTGCCGTCATTTCGAGCAGTACGTTCATGTCGGCGTTGTTGTAAAGCGAGCCGTCATATTCCAGCTCAAGCCTGTATGTGCCGGGGGCCGGTGTGAATATCAGAAGCGTCAGTGGTACCTTGGCAGTGTCAAGGCTTACAGGAATTTTATCCTTGCCGAGCGGCCCGTCTTCGGCGTCGAGTGATACGCCGCCTTCGTAGACGTACATTATCTCGGGACGCAGCCCGTATTTGTCAACTATTTCGGTGAACGGGAAGAAGTCATATCCGCGCGTAGTGTTGAACTGCTCCTGGAGCGACAGTGACATTGATGCCGGAGCCGTTTCTGCGGCTTGTTTTGCCGACATCTTGGATACTGCGGGAAGTGTCTTGACAAACATGCCGATGTCGTCGACAAGGCGCACGTCGTTGCGCCCGTTGTTGATGGTGGTAATGGCGACTGTATCGTTGCGGGTCAGGCGGTGGAGTGTCTGCATGAATACGGAAAGGAAGAAATTGCTTGGTGTGAGCGCATTGTCACGGCAGAAACGGTCTATGCCGGCTCCGTCAATCTCAATTTCTCTGCGAAGTAGAGTGCCCGGTGTGACTGCTTCCGGCCGGGTACTGTGGGGGTAGACCGTGGTCTCGACGCTGTCAAGCAGTCTGTCGAACCATTGCTCGGCCTCCTCGTATTCGGACGACTGCATGACGGCTGCCTCATCGGCTGCCCATTCAAATGCCGAATATTCCTCTTCCTGAAGGCACTCTCCGGCGTAGGCCTTTGCAAGCGAGTCGAAGAATACCATGGCTGAAACTCCGTCGAAGACGATATGGTGGAAATCCATGAACAGCCAGTCGCCTTGCGGTGTGCGAATGATGGTGAAGCGGTACAGCGGGTCGGCGAAAAGGTCGAACGGTCTCACTAATTCCTGCATCTGTCCGCGAGAGGGCGTGCTGTCGAGTGAGAGTTCGGTTACGAGGACGTTTCCGATGTCCCTGCGCTGCTGCATCACGTCGCCGTTGCGATTGACGAATGTAGCGCTGAGGGCCGGGTGGGCTTTTACTGTAGCGGTGAGCGCGTCGCGGAGGCGGTTGAGGTCGGTGTCGGGCTTTAGCTTGATTGCCTGCGGCACATTGTATTGCACGGCATCTCGGTTGCGTTCCCAGTCGATGAGCACGCCACGCTGGTTTTCCGTTATCGGATAGTATTTGCGCTTGTGTATGGTTTTAGCCGCCGGAACATCGGCACCGACTGCCGAAATTGCCTTGACGATACCTCTTACTGTCGGATCGGCCATCGCCTCTTTCGAGGTGATGCGCACGTTCATGCGCTTGGCAATTGTCGCTACAAGGCGCATGGCGAGAAGTGACGTCAGTCCTGTTTTGAGCAGGTTGGTCGTGACGCCGAAGGCATTGTGTCCGAGCAGTTCGGATACAATACCGGTTATCTTGATTTCCTGTGGCGTTTCGGCTTTGACGAAGTCATCTTCTTCAAGTTTTATTTCGGGCAGCGGCAGTGCGCGGCGGTCAATTTTTCCGTTGGGGGTCATGGGCATCTTGTCGAGGCGCATCACAGTGGCCGGTATCATGAATTCGGTGAGGTCTTCCGCCATGAAGCTGCGGAGCTCATCGGGACTTACTTCCATGCCGTCCTTGACAGCATAATAGCCTACGAGCTGGTCGTTTCCGCCGACTGACTTTACTGCGGCGACAAACTGCCGGATTGCTTCGTGGCGTGTGGCTACCGCCTCGATTTCGCCAAGTTCGATACGCAGGCCGCGTAGCTTCACCATGCCGTCCATGCGGCCGAGGAACTGAATGTCGCCGTTTTCGTTCCATCGGGCAAGGTCGCCTGTGCGGTAGGCGCGGGCGCCGTCCGCTTCGATGAATTTTTCGGCAGTGAGTTCCGGCCGGTTGAGGTAGCCGAGGCCGACGCCGGCACCTGTGATGAGCAGCTCCCCGGGCACGCCGCGCGGCACGCGGCGGCCGTGCCTGTCGAGTACACGCACGCCGTAACCGGGTATCGGACGTCCGATTACCGTGCCGTCGGTGGCGCCGCGTGGTATGAAATATGTTGCTATGACCGAGCATTCCGTCGGGCCGTAGAGGTTGGCGAAGACGAATGGAAGCTCACCTGTAGGCGGCAGTTTCTCACCGCCGCATGCGAGCCAGCGGAGCGTCGAGAACTCGTAGAGCGTGAAAAGTTGCCATGCTATCTGTGTGGTGAGGAATGCGCAGGTTATCCTGTTTTTTTCGAAGAAGTCATGCAGTGCGTCAAGGTCATGGCGTATCTCATCGTCGAGAATGTAGAGAGTGGCGCCGGCCATGAGGGTTGGGTAGAGGTCCATCATGTGGGCGTCGAAGCCGAAGTTGGCGTATGCCGGGATGCGGTCGGCTTCTCCGTATTTCGCTATTTCAACGTAGTCGTGGCTATAGTTGAGCAGGTTGCCGCGGGTGAGTGTGACGCCTTTCGGTTTGCCTGTGGAACCGGAAGTATACAGCACCACGAATGGTGCGTCGGGAGCCGCTTCCCAATTTTCGGGGGTAGCCGGCGGTTGGTCGCCGTCGGGCGCAGTGTTAAGTAGGCGGGCGTCGAGGATGTGGCCTTTGAAGTCTGGCAGTACTTTGTCGGCCAGACCGTCGACAGTGATGATGGTGTTTATGCCGGCGTCCTCAATCATGAATGAAAGGCGCTCCAGAGGGAATGTAGGGTCGAGAGGCGCGTAGGCGGCCTGTGCTTTCATTGCGGCGACGGGTATAAGCGACATCCACTCGCTGCGGGGTATCATGACACCGACAGTGTCACCGGGCACTATCCCGTTTTCGGCGAGGCGCCGCGACATGCGTGTGGTAATCATGTCGACATCGGCGTATGTAAGCGTCACGTTGCCGGCTACAACCGCTGCTTTGCCGGGAATCATGCGGGCTACCGAGGCGATGACGCCCTCTATTGGCATGGAGCGGTCGTAGGGGAGTGCCGGAACTGTTTCGAGCCGTTTCAGTTCTTCTTCTTCCTCGCTGCCGACGAGAGCCAGACGGCTTACCGGGAGCGTGGCATTTGCCGGGTCGCAGAGCTGTGTGAGAGCGAGGTCAAAAGTGGCGACAAGACGACTTACCGCAGCTTCGGAATAAAGGTCGCCGCGCCATATCACGTCGACGTCGAGGCCGTTGTCGGTGACATACATCTGTATGGTGAGGGGAACGCCTGTGTCGCCGTTGTCGATGCGTTCGGCTGTCATGCCGTCAATGAGGCCGTCAAAGTCAAGCAGACGCCCCTGATAGCCGAACAATACGTTCTGCTCGTATCCGAGCATGGCAGAAAAGTCGGCGAATGAGTATAGGTCGTTGGCACGAGTTGCATCGCGTTGGGCTTTCATTTCAGCAATGAGTCCGGCAACGGTCGTGTCGTCGCCAAGTCTGCAACGTACGGGCAGTGTGCGCACGAGCATGCCTACAGTATTCTCAGTGTCGGGGGTGTTGCGTCCGTGATATACTGTTGTGAAGAGGACATCGTCGCGTCCGGTGAATGCACCGAGGGCTATGCCCATCGCGGCATTGGCTGTGGCCGCCCCACCTTTGAAAACGTCGGGGGAGGTCAGCAGGCGGAAAATCTTATGGTTGCCGGCTGTGGCGGATTCTGTCCCGGTCTTATCCTCGGCTTTTATTTCCCGGGCATCGGGGAAAAGTGCCGTGCCGTCGGAATCAAAGTCGCCGAAGGTGCGTTTGTAATATTCCTTCTGTTCGTCATATTGAGGCGTTTTGCGGCCTGCAATCTCTTTCTCGACGACATCGAATTGTGTAAAAGTCTCTTTCCCCGGATTGTTGCCTTTCAGAGCTGAGTCAAGGTCATGCAGGAAAATTCGCATTGACGAGCCGTCGTAGATTATGTGGTGGATGATGGCTATAAGACAGGTGGAATTCTCGGTACGGATGATGCGGAAGCGGCTCATGTGGTTGCCGGGCACGGCGAGATGCTCTATAAGCATCGGTTTGAGCGCTTCAAACTGTGCCTCCGTCATATTGGCGACGGGTATTTCCGGAATGTCGTTTTCGTCCCATTTCATCAGTGCCTCGCCTTTGTCGTCAGTGTCGATGCTGACATTCAAGGCTGGGTGGGCGGCGATTGTTTTGCGGAGCGCAGCAGCGAGGCTGTCGGGATCCGTGTCTGCCGGGAAACGGAATATATATGCAATATGGTAGGCAAGGTCATCACGATAGGCCGAGCCGAGATAAATGCCGAGCTGGGTCTGGCTGAGTGGGGATTGTTTCATGATTTTGGTTTAGATTGGGGGTGAGTCATTTTACCGAATTGTCCATGATCCAGTTCATGGTCAGGATATTCTGATGGAACATATATTCGTATTTCATCTCATCGCATGATTTTTTTGCGATGAGCAGTCCGATGCCGGAATGCGGGTCCTGCTCAATGGGGTTGAAGGGACGGCCTTCGTCGTGGATTATGGCTGTTATGTTGTTGGCATGCAAGGAGATACGCAAATCGACAGACGCTTCCTTGCGGTTTATGCTGCCGGCATGCTTGACGATGTTATTGAGTATTTCCTCGCATGACACTCCGACACGGAAGCGGAGCGCTTTGCCTATTCCGCAATTTTCAAGCCACATGTCGGCTTCCCGCAACTGATTTCCCGTATCCTCGACGGAGGGGACGAGGCTTGTGTCATAGACTTTTGCGGCTGATCCGGAGGGAATGAGGAAGAAGGGAATAAGGCCGGGTTTCGGACGCAAAACCGTCAGTGACACCAGTATGAGCAATACCAGCTGTCCGGCCGCAAACCCCCACCATGCGTTTATTCCCGCTGCGGCAAATATCCAGAAGAATATAATCGGGAGTATGGGCTGTCCTATTGATATTATCATGGCATGACGTGTATTGGCATACACCTGGTAGACCGGAATAAGTAATCCGACGGCACATTGCAATATAATATTGAAAGCGTAGGCCGGGATAGCGCTGTTGAACATCCCGAGCGTGCTGCGGTCGGTCACGCTGAAAAGCCCGGCTATTATGCCGGGGAAAAAAATCATGATTCCGGCAAAGATGACAAGGCTTATACCAAGAAAACGGTAGGCTTTGCCGAGTACCATAGCTACGCCTTTGTTGTCGTCGGAGCCGGCAAGGATTGATGCGACAGGCTGGAATGAATCGATAGAGCCGGTAAGTATAATCATGGAGAGACGCAGCAGGTACATGCATACGGCAAATACGATGACCCCAGACGTGCCCAGATAATGCATGGCAATAATGTTGCAGACGAAAATTTGTAATGACATCAGCATTGCCGTCAATCCCGATGGAGTCCCCGTCTTTGTTATAGCCAACAGATTGCGGAAATCGTATTTCATAGAGAACCGTAATGCGTTTTTCTTCCTGAAATGCGCGAGAAGTATCACGATTGCCGGTATGTAGCTTATCACGGTGGCAAGTGCGGCTCCCGTCATCGACCATGCGAAGACTTTTATGAACAGATAGTCGAGAATGAGGTTGACCGCTATGCATGTGGTGACAGCGGCAGTGACTCGCCTGGGCTCTCCGTCGAGCGCCACAAACAGCTGGAGCACTATCATCAGCATGTAGACTGCCGCCGACGGGATGGTGATGGCCATGTATGCCCCCGCGTATCCGACAATCGCCCTGTCGGGGCACAGCATATTGATAATCGGGTCAAAAAATACGAGTCCGGCGACCCCGAGGATAAGGCCGAGTATGACTGCCGACGAAACGGAAAGAGAGAATATGCGTGATGCTTTCTCCCGGTCGTGGTTGCCGATGGCTTTGCCTGCTATGAGAGTGCCGCCGACACCGAGTAGCAGACATAATGAAAAATAAAGTTGAAGTACCGGCGAGCTGATGTTGATGGCGCTCATTGCGGCGTCGTTGACAAACCATGTCACCATCATGCCGTCAATGAATGCGCCCATCTGCGAGGCGGCCACTGTCATGACGGAAGCGAACAGGAAGCTGCGGAAAGCGTGTCCTACGAGATATGATTTTCTTTTCATCGGTTCAATTTTTATCTTTTGTTATGATACACCCTCTTAGCGCGACAGTCAGGCGCAGGATGTTCCGGCCGTCGGAATAGCAATATTCAGCGCTGTCGCATAAATTTCGGATCAGGAATATTCCGAGACCGCCTATGGGGCGCTCGTCGATGTCGGCGTCGATGTCGGCATCTTTTTTCTTCGTAGGGTCAAACGGCTTGCCGCAGTCGGAAATTTGTATAATCAGTTCATCTGACAAATAATCGTGTCCGACCGAAAGCTCGATTTCTCCGGAATCGCCTTCCGGGTAGGCATAACTGATGACATTGACGATGGCTTCTTCAAGGACAAGATTGATTCTGTCGCGTATTGTGTCGTCGAGGCTAAGTACAGCCGCAAGGCGCAGTGTAATAGCCGGAATCCTTTCGATTTCTGTCATGGAGTTGTGGAATACGCGGTGTTCCAGGATTCTCATTCCATGGTTGAGACGAAGACTCAGCATGGTGAGGTCGTCGCTTTGGTCGACTCCTTCGGCAAAATTGCCGACCGAGCCGCTCAGGCGTTCAATCTTTTCTTTTGGGGGCGTGGCCGGATTGTCGGAAAGGGCATCAAGCAACCGTTGGTCGCCATAGAGTTCCTTTGATGAATTTTCAGCTTCAGTCAGTCCGTCGGTATATAGGAATAGAGTGCTGTCGGAAGTGAGCCGCAAGCTTTCTTCCTTATATTCATAACCTGAAATCACGCCTACCGGAATGTTTTCGTTCTCAGCCAGAAAAGATGCACCGTTCTTGTCGATGATGACCGGAGGATTGTGGCCGGCATTGCAGAAACGCAGATGGCCGGTGCGCAAATCGAGCGTGCCTACGAACATGGTCACGAACATGCATTCGGTGTTATCCTTAACTATGGTGTCGTTGATGGTGGATATAATCTTCCCCGGTGAATCGCTTTGTTCGGCCGCCATGCGGAACAGGGTGCGTGTCACGGCCATAAACAGTGAGGCCGGGATACCTTTGCCGGAAACATCACCGATTGTAAAGAAAAGCAGGGAGTCGCGTATGAAGAAATCATACAGGTCACCGCCTACCTCTTTGGCCGACCGGAGCATTGCGAAAAGCTCGAGCCCTTTCCATTCGGGGAACGGCGAGAATGTCCGTGGCACGAGGCCCATCTGAATGCTGCGGGCAATGTGGAGTTCACTCTCTATATGTTCTTTGGCCCTGGTGGTCTCGACCAGACGTTCCATCTGCTCCCGCAGCGAGAACTGCATCTTCGAGAATGCGTTGTTGAGGCGTCCTATCTCGTCAGACGCTTTCATTGCCGGAAGCGTGGTCCCGAGATGGCCCGATGATATGCTGTCGACCGTTGCTGTAAGCCGCGAGAGCGGCCGCATGGAGTATATCACTATGGCACGAATGAGAAAGAGCAATATTAAAAGTCCTGCCACGATTAGGACTACAGCCTTGAATGTGAGTAGGTCGAGGTCGGACATTATGGAGCTGTAAGGCGCTATGCTGCATATAATCCAGTCGGTCAGCTCCATTCTGTGGCACACGAGAAGCATGTCCTTTCCATTCTCGTCGATGCGGAATATGTCGCTTTTGCGGGAATAATTCTTTTCTCCCAGTTCAGAAATCATCTTCCAGCCCTTCTCCTTAGCATACGTTTCGATGTCTTCGGATAGCACCTTGCTCCTGTCGGGGTAGGTGACGAAGGTATGCTCCTTGCTGATGATGAATGCATAGCCCTTGTCAACAGGCTTTAGTCTGGTTATTTCGTGAGTAAGGTCGCCAATGGATATGTCGGCGGTCATTACGGCGATGACCTTTCCTTCCGGGTCGCACAGTGGATAGGAATAGGTGACCATCAGCTTATTGCCGCCTCCTTTGTCGAAATATGGCTCTGACCAGCATGGCTTTCCGGTGCTTACGGCATCGGTATACCATGGCATGGCGGTATAGTCGTAGGCGCTGTCGCCAAGGTGTTTTGACTGCCATTCGCCTTGTCTGTCACGGCTTGCGTATTCCATCATCATGGCGTCGCCTGTCAGCGGCGACGCACCGGGTACCGCAGCTATGCAACCGCCCATTATAAGGGAATCTGTCTTCACGTAACGCTCGACAAACCGCAATATCCGGTCGGGGTGTTCAAGGACACGCAGCGCTTCGGGCGACGAGAGAGCAATGTTGTTTTCTATTCGCGAGAGGTCATAGTCAATCCTGTCAGCGAAATTCTCTATGCTCATAGAGGCGTAGATTGACACGAGACGTTCCTCGCGTTCTCCGCCATAGCGCACAAATATGAAGCCTAAGGACGCAAAGATGACCAATGCCGTAAGCACCAGATACAGGCTCAGCTTATTGGAAAGAGACATGATACGGGGCGCTGCGGTTATTTGATTGTGAACAATTTATGAAAACCGGTAATGGTGAATATGTTTTTGATTTCGTCATTGACGTTTTCGAGGACAAGCGTGCCGCCGTCGTTTTTCACTTTCTTGAGAAGGCTGAGGAAGATGCGAAGGCCGGAACTGCTGATATATCCGAGTCCGCTGCAGTCGATTATATTTTCGTTTCCTGAATTTTTACGTATAGGTTCAAGATCTTTTTCGCATTGGGGCGCGCACAATGTGTCAAGACGTCCATTGAGGCAGGCCCTGAGTTTTCCGTCGGTATTGGAGATTGAAATTTCCATGTGAGATGTTCTTGTTGAATAATGATATTATTGTGATAATGTATTAAATACTATTGCCAATATATGCAAATATACTGCTTTTTCTGCTGATCCCAAAACTATTTGCAGTCATTCCGGCGGTGTCAGCCGGTACAATACAAAAAAAATCTTGCAACCTAAGGTTGCAAGATTTTTTTGTCGGGGTGACAGGATTCGAACCTGCGACCACCTGGTCCCAAACCAGGTGCGCTACCGGACTGCGCTACGCCCCGCCATTGTTGTGCTTTTGCGGTGCAAAGATAATGCTTTTTTTTATATTGTGCAAAAGTGATTGCTGCGCCGGGCGTTATTTTTTATCCGTGGCCGGTTTTTCGGCCGGGGTGAGGAGAGAGGAGTATTCGGCCGGGTTGCCGAAGAGCTGCGCTGCGCGGGCTACGGCGGGGTCGAAGCGTATGCCGTAGGCCACGGCTCCGCGGTTGTAGTAGTAGCGGCGGAGGAGTTCGGGCACGAGATATTCGCTGATGCGTTCGCGCTGTGTGTCAAGGTCTTTGGCGAGGTCGTGCTGGAGTGAGGTGCGGAGGGCGGCAATCTGCTGCTCCACGCTGTCGTCGAGATAGCCTTCGCGGCGCGCGGCTTTTTCAAGCTGGTCGAGGATGGTCTCGCACACTTTGTCGTATTCGATTGAGGCGGGGTCGATTGAGTTCTTGAACTCGTCGTATAGCTCGTCGGTCATGACGAATGTCTCGGGAGAGGGAATCGTAGGATGAGCCGCTGCATATTTCGTGGCGAAGTCGAAGTGATGGTTGCCTGCCACGATGTTGTAGGTGAGTCGGCTTATTTCGGGATATTCGATTTTGATGTCGGGGGTGATGCCGCCGCCGTCGCGCACTTGTCGTCCGGCCCGGGTATAGAATATGTTGGTGAGCGAGTCGGGCGTGCGGGCAACCGAGCCGTCGGGGTTGCGGTGGGAGTAGTCGATGGCCTGTATGAGGCGTCCGCTCGGTATATAGTAGCGTTGTGTTGTTACCTTGACTATGCCGTTGTAGGGGAGGGGGAAGGTGGACTGCACGAGCCCTTTGCCGTATGAACGTTCGCCTATGATGACGGCGCGGTCGAGGTCCTGCAATGCCCCGGTTACGATTTCAGATGACGAGGCCGAACCGTCGTCGATGAGTATGGCGAGGGGGGTATTGGGAGCCACGGGCGCGGCTGTCGTGCGGTAGGTCTTTTCGTTGGTGACGGAGCGTCCGCGCGTGCGGAGCACTTCGGTGCCTTTGGGCACGAACAGGCTGACGATATTGACGGCGCTCTCGAGGAGTCCGCCACCGTTGCCGCGGAGGTCGAGCACGAGGCCTTTGACACGCGGGTCGGCTATGAGTTCGCTGACGGCTTTCTTGACTTCGGGATATGATTTCTCGTTGAATGTGGAGAGCTGGATGTAGCCTACCGTATCGCGTACGACGCCGTAATAGGGCATCGTGGGCACTTCGATTTTGGCTCGGGTGATGTCGATGTTGAGGGTGGTGTCGCCGCTGACAAGCGGACGGCGCACGGTGACATGCAGTTTTGTCCCGGCCTGGCCGCGAAGACGGTCGCGCACTTTGTCGCTTCCGATGGTGCGCACGGAGTCGCCGTCGATTGTCAGAAACACGTCGCCGGCCTTGAGTCCCGATTTTGCCGAGGGGGTACCTTCCTGCGGCTCGGTGACGTAGGTCTCCTTGGCTTTGTTCTGGCCGATGTAGGCGCCTATTCCGCCGAATTCACCGGTAGAGATGGTCATGAAGTCCTCCTGCATCTCCTCGGGGATATACTCTGTGTATGGGTCAATCTCGTCGAGCATGGCGTTGATGGCCGTGGTGATGGACTTGTTGGCGTCGATGGAGTCGACGTACATCGAGTTGAGGGTCTTGTAGATGGAGGTGAAGATGTCGAGATTGCGCGACACCTCTTTCTTGTTGGAGGGAGCGGCCGAAATGGCGGTGATGCCTGCTGCGGCGGCTATGGAGAGGAGGATATGCCGGTGTTTCATAATTCGGTAATTCGGTAGTTTGAAAAGTCAGACAAAATGTCATTCCACCTCGCCGTTGAGCGCTTTGCGGGTGGTGCGGGGTATCATGAACGAAGTGTAGAGCTGTATGGCGGCTCCGGCGAGAGTGAATGCAATCCAGTTGCGCGTGGTGTCCTTCTCGTAGAAGAGGAAGAAGGCGGCCACGCAGAAAAACAGCGCGCTCCATACCTCGATGCGGTATAGGCGCTTCAGACGCAGTATCTTGCCTTTGTAGGTGCTGAACAGCCGGCTTACGAGCAGCACTGCGGCTCCGGCCGAGAAGATGTATTTGAACGTGTCGGACATGTCGACGTATGCCGTATGGCGCGCGTTGAGTATAGGTATGAGCGTGCCGGCGGCTATGAGGAGCAGCCCGATGGCTGTGGCGGCTGTCCATACGGGTGAGGCCTTGGGACCTGTGACATCTTGCGGATTTATCTTTTTTGCGGATTGCCGTGATTTGTTTTCTTTCATATTCATTCTATAATGAGACACCCTCTTATTCTATAATGTAGACATCTTCGCCGGGCCGCTGCATCCCGTATTTCTCGCGGGCCACGCGCTCCAGTTCCTCCTTGTCGGAAAGGAGCAGGCGGTTAAGCTCGTAGTATTTGTTGAGCGTGTCCTGGTTTTCCTTTTTCTCTTTTTCTAAACGTTTGATTTCTCCGTGAAGTTCACGCAGATGTCCGTAGGAATTGTCATTGAAGAACAAAACGTAGACATACAGCGCGAGCAGGCCGACGAACAGCAGCGAGATATAACGCCGGCACCAGCCGATAAATGAATTTTTCGGTTTATTCTCTTCCATGGAGCGGTAATTATTGGCGGGGTTGTTACAAAATTTCCAAAAGTAGGGACGCACGGTCTGTACGTCCAAAACGCACATTGCTTACCTGTGAATTATCGGACGCACAGACCGTGCGTCCCTACTTTGTTGACCGAAATTTCGGAGTTCTGCAACGACCTCCTACATTGTGTTGTTATATGCAGTTTCAATAGCTTAATGGCTATTGCGGACTTCCGTATTGCAAAAATAGCAAAAATAATTCGCATTACTCTACGCATTAACTATTTTTTATGCTGACGGGGAGAAAAAAAGGATGCATAAATTTCTTATTATGCTGTAAAAACATTATGTTTGCGGTGCATAATAAATTTTAGAAATGGAATTCGTTGACAGAAAAGAGGAAACCACGCGTCTGAAAGATGTAGCCGACAGAGATAAATTTTCACTCGCCGTAATATATGGCCGCAGACGGCTCGGGAAGTCCACGCTTATCAAAAGGATATTATCAGATAATGATGTGTATTTTCTTGCCGATCGCTCGGAGGGGCAGCATCAGCGTGCGCTTCTGGCAAAAGTGGTGGCGCAGGTACTTCCTGATTTCGATAAGTTGACATATCCCGACTGGGAGTCAATGTTCCGCGCGATAAATTACCGTACGGAAAGACGGTTTGTGCTTTGTCTGGACGAATTTCCGTATCTTGTGGAACAATCTCCGGAATTGCCGTCGGTGCTTCAGAAACTTATCGACGAAAAGCAGTTGAAGTATAATCTTGTGCTTTGCGGTTCGTCGCAAAATATGATGTATGGCCTGTTTTTGGATGCGACCGCTCCGCTCTATGGCCGTGCGGATGAAATCATGAGGTTGACACCGCTCAGGTTGCCGTATATTCAGGAGGCGTTGGGTGTGGATGCCATCGGTGCGATAGAGGAATATGCCGTATGGGGCGGGGTGCCGCGCTATTGGGAGTTAAGGGAAAACCGGAATTCGCTTGACGACGCGATATGGCATAATGTATTTTCGGTGAACGGCGCATTGTACGAGGAGCCGGGAAAACTTTTTATGGACGATGTGAAGGATGTGGTAAAAACGTCGACATTGATGTCGTATATAGGTATCGGTGTGAATCGGCTGTCGGAAATCGCGGCGCGGTGCAACGAGCCTGCCACCAATCTGTCGCGCCCGTTGAGAAAACTTATTGACCTCGGATTTTTGGGTAAGGATGTGCCGTTTGGTGTTGATGAAAAGAATGCAAAAAAGAGTCTGTACAAAATATCTGACCCGTTTATGGCGTTTTATTATCAGTTTGTAGTGCCTAACCGTTCGTTCATTGAGCTTGACCGCCGATTGCCGATAGAGCATGCTTTCCAAACACATTTTTCGGAATATGTAAGTCTGCAATGGGAACGAATGTGCAGGGACGCGGTAAGCGGCAATATAATTGACGGGGTTGTCTACGGCAACGCAAAGCGATGGTGGGGATCGGTATTAAATGAACAAAAGAATCCCGAGCAGGTGGAATTTGACGTCGTGGCTGAGTCTATTGATAAAAAAAGTCTGCTTGTAGGTGAATGTAAATGGACAACAGCCGAGAATGGCCGGAGACTGACGGAGGAGCTTATGCGAAAAGCCCGTATGCTGCCTTTTGCAAAGAATTATAAAATTGTTCCGGTGCTGTTTCTGAAAAATAAACCTGTCGATGATGCAGGAAACGCATTGCTGCCAAAAGATGTCATAGAGATGTCAAAATAAAACAGATTCGTTATTTGAGTGGTGAGATATTATTATGCAGCGCAAACATTATGTTTGCGCTGCATAATAATTATCGGAGTGTAGATGGTGATATTGAGAGGTTTTTGAAGAACTTCCAATAGTAGGGATGTACGGTCCGTGCGTCCGGAAAACGAGTATTGATTATCAACGCATTATCAGACCCACAGACCGTGCGTCCCTAATTTGTTAGCCGAAATTTCGTAGTTCTGCAACACCCTCCCACTCATATACTATTACTATTACTATTACTACCCAAACGCGCAAAATCTTTGGGCACAAATGGATATTAAAAACAAAAGATTAGATAATAATAGTACAGGCGAGAAATATTTTGTTCTTTTGTTTGTGCGTTTGTGCTCTTGTTCTTTTGTTTTTTATTTTTTTGAACAGGAGCACAAGGGGACAGGAGATTTGGCTGGGTTTGGATGGTAAATTTAACCTATCTATTGTTGTCGGGGTTGGGATGTTGTCGTTGAAAAATACATGGCGGGGGTAGTGGAGGTGTGACAAAATTTTCGTAATTTTGTGGGATATTTTTCGAGTCGTTATGGAATTTGATTTTGACGTAGATATTATTTATTCACACGTTGCGCAGGCGCTTGTGGGGGTGGGGCTTCTGGCGGCAATCTATTTGATTTTCATATACAGGAGCAAAATCATGAGCGTGGTGAAGCATCACCGGCTTACGTCGCGACTGGCTGCGGGGGGCGTGGAACGCCAGATACCGGCGCTGTCGGTGATAGTGTACTGTAAGGACAGCGCGAGGGCGCTGGAAAGGATGTTGCCCGACATATTGGGGCAGAATCTCGATGTGCCGTTTGAGGTGATAGTAGCTACCGACGGACGCAGCGAGCATGCCGAGGATGTGGTGACGCTGCTGGCGGCTCAGCATAAGAATCTGCGTATGACGTATGTGCCCGACGAAGCACACGCCCTGTCGCGCAAAAAGCTTGCCGTGACGCTCGGAATAAAGGCCGCGAGGTATGATTATGTGGTGCTTACGGATGCCAACGCGCAGATAATGTCGTATGACTGGCTGAAACTTATCGGACGCCATTTCGCGGAGGGGAAGGATGTGGTGATCGGCTCGAGTTTCCCGGCCGGAGAACGTCGTCCGGGCGGAATGAACGGTTTCAATATGCTTGCCGACAAGGTGACATACCTGTCGAGCGCGATAGGCGGACGTGCGTACCGCGGCACGGAATGCAATCTTGCGTTCCGCCGCCAGCTGTTCTTCGACAACAACGGTTTCACTGACTCGGTGGGGCTGCATCACGGCATTGACGATATTTTCCTGAGCCATATCGCCGGCGACGGCATTTATGCCGTGGAGCTTTCGGGGCAGACGCAGACGGGTATTGATGTGGGGGCTTTCTGCGGCAATTACAACACCGAGCGTGTGCGCCACGAGTTTACGGGACGTAAGCTGAGCCACTGCGTGCGGAGGCTTATGGGCGCGGGTTCGCTTATGATGTGGGTATGGCTCGGAGTGACGGTAGCGTCGGGCGTTATGCTGATGCCGAACGTGCTTCCGCTTTGCGCGCTGCTGATAGCGGGAATATTGTGGATAGTACTGACGGCGGTGGCGTGGAACCGTGCGGCGAAGGCGTTGCATGTGCCGGTCAAAGGATGGCTGATGCCGTTATACATGTTTGCGCGTCCCGTCACGACGATATATATGAGACTTAAAGGGTGCCGGCATCGTTCGGCCAATTACACATGGGCCAAACCTGTGTGATAAACATTGTGTATGATGGCGAAACGCAGAAAGAAATCGACATATATGACGCGGCAGGCGTCGCGACGCAGCCGCAGGCAGTCGCTGAACAAGTCAGTGTTGTTGCTGTTGATAGTGGCAGCTCTGTTTGCCGGCGCACGCTATATGCTGAGTCAGCATAAGCGGGGCGAGGGGCGTCAGCAGTTCGACAATCTCACATACGTCCGGACGGCACCGGGACTGAAGGAGGAGATTGTCAACTACAAGGGCATGACGGTGTCGTTCAACTCCGACCTGCACATACCGAACTGGGTGGCGTGGGAGCTGACGGCCGATGAGGCGGCCGGTACGGAATCGCGTGCTGACAGGTTTTACAACGACCCCGACATAAAGGGGTGCGCGTGGCCTGAGGATTACAGCAGTAGCGGATACGACCGCGGACACATGGCGCCGGCCGGCGACATGAAGTGGGATAAACGGGCTATGGAGGAGACTTTCTGCATGACCAACATTGCACCCCAGGACGGGAATCTGAACCGCGGCACATGGAAGAAAATCGAGGAGAAATGCCGCGGGCGCGTTGTGGCGGATTCGGCGGTAATCATCGTGTGCGGTCCGGTGCTTACGGAGAAGCCGCGCGAATATATAGGAAGCAGCCGCGTGGCGGTACCGCAACGTTTTTTCAAGGTGATACTTTCGCCGTGGGCGGAAACTCCGCAGGCGATAGGGTTTCTTGTGGACAACGGGCCGGTGGCGGGCGCCATGCAGGCTGCGGCCGTGACCGTCGACGAAATCGAGGCTCTTACGGGGCATGATTTCTTCTCGTCGCTTCCCGATTCGATTGAGAACCGTCTGGAGTCAACGATAAATTTCACCCGCTGGAGTCGTCTCAAATAATGCGCGGCAGGAGGGTGCGCACACACGTTACAGTAAAATTATTCTACCCGAAATGACAGAACAGAAGGATACGATATGCGCCATCTCCACTCCGCCCGGAGTGGGGGGAATAGCGGTAATACGCGTCAGCGGCGATGACGCGATAGCCATAACTGACACATTGTGGCGCGGCAAAAGGCTTGCCGACGCGGCGTCGCATAGCGTTCACTACGGGAGTATCGTGGACGCGCAGGGCGATGTCGTGGATGACTGTGTGGCGGCGGTGTTCCGTGCGCCGAAGTCGTTTACGGGTGAGAATGTGGTGGAACTGTCGGTACACGGGTCGGTGTATGTGCAGAAAGCCGTTGTAGGGCTATTGGTCGAGGCGGGTGCGCGGCTGGCCGAACATGGCGAATTCACCCGGCGCGCGTTCGCCGCAGGCAAGATGGACCTTGCGCAGGCCGAGGGCGTGGCCGACCTGATAGCATCACGCAGCCGTGCAGCCCATGATATTGCGATAAAGCAGATGAAGGGTGGATTCTCGCGTCGACTTGCCGCGATGCACGACAATCTGCTCGAACTGGCTTCGCTGCTCGAACTGGAGCTCGATTTTTCGGAGGAGGATGTGGAGTTTGCATCACGTCAGAAACTGCACGCCCAGGCGGTGGAATTGCGTGATGAAATACACCGTCTCGCAGCGTCATTCGACAGCGGCAATGCCATCAAAGAGGGTATTCCGGTGGCGATAATCGGGCCTACGAACGTGGGAAAATCGTCGTTGCTCAACGCTCTTGTGGGCGACGACCGTGCGATTGTGTCCGACATTCACGGCACGACGCGCGACCTTATCGAGGACACAATCAACATAGGCGATTTCACATTCCGCTTCATCGATACGGCCGGCATACGTGACACCGACGACCGCATTGAGCAGCTTGGCATAGACCGCAGCCGGCAGGCGATAGGACGTGCCACAATATTGCTCCATGTGATTGATGCCGCAAACCCGCAGAAAGCTGATTGGCTTGACAGTATCGCTGACAATCAGCATCTTGTAGCGGTAATCAACAAAACCGATGTCGCCTCATCGCAGCAGGCGGCTGACATGATACCCGCCGGTACCACGACCGTAGAAGTCTCGGCCAAAACCTCTGCCGGCATTGACACTCTGCGCGACACCCTGACCGGCATAGCGCAATCGCTGCTGACCGACCCCGGCGACATAATAGTGACCAACGCCCGCCACCGTCAGGCACTCCTCAACGCCCTCCCCCCTATAGAGCGCGTAATAACCGGCCTGACCTCCAACCTCTCCGGCGACTTCATAGCCCAGGACCTCCGCGAAGTCCTCCATCATCTCGGCTCCATAACAGGCACAGTAACCACCACCGAAATCCTCACCACAATCTTCTCCCGCTTCTGCATCGGCAAGTAGCCTATTGGTTATAACTGGTGCCATCTGGTGTAAAACATTGAAAAGTCGCTCGTTATCGGGCGGCTTTTTTCTTGCTCATACCTCTTTATAACCGCTTTTCATCCCTTTTTACCTGTGTTTTTGTACCCGATTTGTAGCAAATCGGTCAATCCCGTCAATGCGTGCCGCAAGGTCGTGGACGATGTTTACGTAGGTTTACGTCAGTTTACGCCCATGAACACTTTTGGCGAAATAAACGGCGAAATAAACACTAACACAGAATAAAATGAGTAGCAACATTGAAATCAAAAAGAAGTGCCGTTGGTGCGGAGCTGAGTTCATCGCTCGTAAGACAACAACGGAGTATTGCAGCCACCGATGTTCGGGACTCGCATACAAGGAAAGAAAGCGTCAGGCAAAGCTGGATTCATACCAACGAGAATATGAGCATCAGCAATCAGGTCAAAAAGAAGTAGCCAAACAGGAGTTCTTGACTCCTACACAAGCGGCCACTCTGCTTGGGGTATGTCATGTCACAATCTACAATTATATCAACCGAGGCGTCATCAAGGTCTGGAAGTTGAAACGAAAGACCCTCATCAGACGAGCTGACGTAGATGCGCTATTCTCAACTCTTGAAATCCAAGAGCCTTCAGCCACAAGGCAACAGCCGCCCATCACTGAGTTCTACACCTCAAAGGAGGTGCAGGAGAAATACGGTGTATCCAATTCGGGAATGTATAAGATTGCCGAGCGCGAGGGCTGGCCTAAGACGCAAAGCCGGGGTAAAACGCTCTGGAGTCGGAGCCATGTCGACCGCTATTTTGCCAATCAACAGCCGAAGGAGAAAATATTTGAATGGTACACCGTCGCGGATATTCAAGCCAAGTACGGCATGACACTATCTGCCATCTATACGCTCGTGTCGAAAGAAGGGATCCCGAAGAAAAAACAGGGAAATTATGTGATGTACTCCAAATATCATTTCGATTTGGCGAAAGGCCAGGTGGCACCAAAGGAGCCGGAGTATTACACCTATCCCGAAGCGATGGCGAAATATAACCTGACCCGCGACCAGCTTCACCATTATCTGAAATACCACAGCATCACCCGTGAGAAGAAAGACAAATACACACTGATTCTCCGCTCAGAGCTTGATTCTCTGCTTGGTTCTCCGGAGATTTAGCCCGTGGAGTCAGTTTGGAGAAACATTGGAACCACCGGAGACGGCATTGTTCCCCTTTGTTTCTCCCGCTACTTTTGTAGCTAATTTTCAACCATCAAACCCATAAACACAATGACAAACACCTGCACCAAAGTGTTCCTCCGCCGTCGCCCGTATGTCGGAGGAAAAGTATCGCTCTACCTCGATTATTATCCGGCGATACGCAATCCTCACACCAACAAGATGACGCGCCGCGAGACCCTCGGCATAGTCATCTATACCGAACCTGCCAACGAGATGCAACGCCGTTTCAATCAGGAAATGGAAGAGAAGGCCGAGGCTATCCGCTGCATCCGCTATCAGAGCCTTATCAATGAACAGTTCGGGTTCCTTGACAGGGCAAAACTGAAGATGGACTTCCTCGCCTACTTCGAGAAGAAAGCGAAGAGCAAGTACGACAAATGGATGTGCGTCTATCTCCACTTCAAGAAATTCTGCGGCGGCAGCTGCACATTCGGCGATGTTACCGCCAGCCTGTGCGAAGACTTCCGGGAGTTTTTGCTTTACGCTCACAACCTCAGACACCCGGATAAGAAAATCCCACTCTCCAACAACTCGGCAGCGGGCTACTGGTCCACATTCCGCTGCCTACTGAAAATGGCATACAAGGAGAAATACATCACCGAGAACGTCAATGACTTCCTTGAAGGCATCAAGTGGCAGGAGGTGAAGAAGGAGTATCTGACGCTAGACGAGATGAAGATTCTCGATGCAGCCGAATGTGAGGTGCCTGTTATCAAACGAGCCTCTATGTTCGGACTGTTCACCGGGCTGCGTCTCAGCGACCTGTTGCAACTGCGCTGGGAGAATATCGAACGCAGTCCCGACGGCGGCTATTGCATCAGACTCTGTACTGAGAAGACCGACACCGAAGCCACTCTCCTCGTCAGCGACGAAGCGCTCAAATACTGCAGTGAGCGTGGCGAAGGTCTAATCTTCAAAGGTTTTCGTCGCTCTATGGCACAACAGCCTTTCAAGAAATGGGTCAAGGCAGCGGGCATCGAGAAGAAACTCTCCTTTCATTGCCTACGTCACTCATTCGCTACCATTCTTATCTCGCTGGGCATCGACGTATATGTTGTCTCAAAAATGCTTACGCACCGTAGCGTCAGAACAACTCAAATTTATGCCGATGTGGTCAGCGATAAGAAGCGCGAGGCATCCAACGCCATCACCCTGAAATAATCCATTATCTTTCAAGTAAAGCCATCTCGCATTCCGTGGGATGGCTTTATTATATTTCTGCTGAACAATAGATAGAGGCATCGTGTTTTAACTTTGTTTGTTAAACTCATCAAATTTTAAGACTTATAAGATTAAACAACCACCGTATGAAAGACCTATTCAAAGGCCATCATCCCTGGCTGCTTGTGCTGGTGATAGCTGTCGATATATTTTCGGCACTGGTCATCCGCCACTCCATCCTCTCCAAAGGAGAATCAGAATTCAATGCCAATGTATTCTTTTGCCTGATTATAATCGGCGGACTTGCCCTTTATGCAATACTCGTTGAGTTCCTTTCCGGTAAAGACATGCCGTTAATCGGCGAAAATAAGGAAAAAGAAGAAAAGGTAAAAGCTCCATCACCCCAACCACTTGCAACAGAGTCATCCGTAGAACTGCCTTCCCCTTCTCCTGAACAGGGTGCGGTATCGCGCGATGATTTAGAGCAGATAATGCGCAATGTAATGTCTGACCTGAAACGTGAAGTTGCAGTCCCGACCGGAGCAACGATTTCAAAAGATGAAGATGGTATTGTATCTGTAAACATCAACGAGAAGAAAAATTCGGCATCAGAACTCATACAGACACGGGAAGATGCCGTATATAGATTTGCCTGTGAGTATACCATCGAGGTACTCGGTAGCTACGTCAAACAGCGAGATGTCCCGACACTTCTTTTAAAGCTGGGATTATTTCAGAAAGCTTCCACTCCAAACTGGGATCCGCGTAGCACCGAAGAAATTGAGGCTGGAGGCAAAATACGGAGAATTGAAGTTTCTGCCCCTGTCGAGAAATGGGCACTGCTGCACTATGGATGGAATATGGGAAGACTCTTCGGAAAACAAAACAACTTCATCACCCACTTCCTGAAAACCACATTCCACTATCATCTTGATGGTCTTTCAGACAATCAGCTTCCAAAGAAACTCAAACAGAATCCACGCAAGGGTGTGATCAAAATCGAAGAACGCTTTAACAACAATTTCTCGATTGAAGAATATCGTCTTTCAAACGAAGTTCAACAATCGGAAGCAATCAAGGACACAAAAACAAGTTTCATCTCGGAAGACGCTGGACCGGCGACCGTAGCTCAAGCAATCGAGCCTCCTAATGAGGAAGCGGACACCATTACTCCAATCCAAACAGAAAATCGACCAGTGAGAATGCCTCCGCTGTTTGAAGACGAAGAAAGGCCCGATGACGACGATGAATGGGACAACGAGGACTACGACCACTCTAATGATGATGGGGAAGATGATGAAGACGATGAACCCATGACTGAAGAGGAATTTGAAAATTTCATTGACCGGCAGATGAAAAAAGGCAAAAATTCAAGATGCCTTGATAATGAACTTCTCGCCGGTTAAAATTCACCAATCTCAACAAATCTCCTGCTGGAGAACTCGTTTTTATCCGTCGGGGAGGCTTTGGAGAGGGTTTGGAGATACTTTTGAGGCTCATTAAAGCTTATTGTTCTCCTATTTATCTCCTTATACATTTGCAACCGAATCTTTAGCCCGGACGTGCCACGTTGGCACAACGGTTTCCTAAGGATTCGGTTGTTTCCATGTTCACAACACCCGTGACTTTTGACAGACTTCCCGAAGCGGTAGTCTATCTCATTGAGCGAGTATCCGCCTTGCAAGATGAGCTGCGGGAGCTGCGCAACGTACTTGCTCCCCCTTCAACTGACAGTTCTCCTTTCATCACCGCGAAGGAGGCCTGTAAACTACTCGGAGAGTGCAAGAACACTCTCTATGAAAAGGCTCGCGCCGGAATAATCCCGGCATATAAGAATCCAGGCGGCAAAGCATGGCGATTCATCAGGAGCGAGCTTCTGGAATATATGGCATCCGGCAAACCAAAATCTCAGCAAGAGAAGTATGATGAAATGGTTGCCGAGATGAACAAAGGTCTGCGCCCCGGCGGACGAAACCGCATAAGCCGTTAGCCTATGAGCGATGTGTTTACACCACAGCTCGTGCTCGACAAGGCAATCGACCATTGCACAGCTATCACCGGCGGCGGATTTCCCATTAGCCTCTATCCCTCCAAAATCCAACGTATCATCAGGGAGGTGAACGACTGCTATGGATTTCCCGTCGATTATGTCGCGGCGGCGATGCTGGTGGCTGTGTCGGTAGCGATAGGCAACACGCATCTTGCGCTGATGAAAGAGGGCTGGGACGAGAGCGCCATCCTGTATATGGCACTCATTGGGAGGCCTGGGGCCAACAAGAGCCATCCGCTGAGTTTTGCAATGCGTCCTTTTGTGGAGCATGACTACGAGCAAAACCGGATTTACGAGAAACAGTATCTGGAATATCAGGACCAACTCGATATGAGTCGGAAGGAACGTGCAGAAAAAGGTATTGAGGTCTGCCCCCGTGAACCTGTCCGCCATCGTTTTCTTGTGTCTGATATTACTCCGGAAGGTCTGAGTCTTGTCCATTCGCAGAATCGACGCGGTCTATGTCTATTGTCGGATGAACTCTCGGCATGGGTCAAGAATTTCAACCGCTACAATAACGGCTCTGAGGAACAGTTCTGGCTGTCGGTGTTCAGCGCCAAGCCTACCATGTCTGACCGCAAAAGCTCGCGCAGCTCAATCTTCATCAAGCGTCCGTTCGTGTCAGTAATCGGTACGATGCAAAAACGCATCCTTTCTGAACTTGCCAAAGGGGAACGCTCTGCCAATGGTTTTATTGACCGTATTCTGTTTGTCCTGCTCCGCCACGAAACTTCTACCCGGTGGTCGATGAAGCAGCCGACATTCGATGTGGCCGCTGAATGGCAGCGCATTTTATCGAGACTCATGGAATTGCAATGCACCGTTGATGAAAACAACGACATTCTGCCGGTATGCATACCGTTTACCGAGGAGGCTATGGTGCGTCTGTTCAAGTGGCAACATGAACTGTCAGACATCTGCGACCGTGAGCCAAACGAGACCATTGTCGGTATCTATTGCAAACTCCAGATTTACGCCATAAGATTCTGTCTGATTATTCAGATGGCGCGTTGGGCGTGCAATGATGCCGGTAAAGATATGATTGACCTCATATCAGTCGAACGGGCCATTTCTCTCGCAGAATATTTCAAGGAATCAGCCGTAAAGGTTCAGACAATTCTGAAGGAACTGTCGCTAACAGCGCAACAGTTGGCAATAGTCAGCGCCCTGCCTCAGGAGTTTGAGACTGGAGAAGGTATCGCCATCGCAAAAGCAAACGATATGGCAGAGCGCACCTTTATGGAGTTCCTGAAAAATAATCTCGGCAAACTGTTCCAGAAGTCCTCGCATGGCAAATATCTCAAACTTTAATCCACGCAGATTCCGCAGTTCCGGCAGTTGCATCAGGCAAACTGCGGAAACTGCACAAACTGCACCACCTAAATCTCATAATTAACGCTATGAATAATCATAGATTCATTCTCCAACCCTATAACGGGGTCGGAAGCCGACACTGTTGCCCTTCGTGCCACAAGAAACGCTGTTTTAGCCGCTACATCGACACCGAGAAACAAATCTCGTTTCCTGATGATGTCGGCAGATGCGACCATGAACAGAGTTGCGGCTACCATCTTACGCCAAAGGAGTATTTTGAGCGCAATCCGCAATCAAAGCCACAGCACCGAGATTTCGCCACTCTGTCAGCGTGTAGAGCCCAGCCGACAGAGCAGCGAAAGCCAACATCCTTCATCGGCGCAGAGACTGTTGCACAGACTCTGCATGGGTATGAGAAGAACAATCTCTATCTGTTCCTCCGCTCCAAGTTCGGAGCTGAGGATGCCATCAGACTGATGAAAGACTATCGCGTTGGTACCTCCAAGCACTGGCCGGGGGCATGCGTATTTTGGCAAACCGACATCAACGGCGGTGTTCGTACCGGAAAGGTAATGCTCTACGATGCCGATACAGGCAAGCGCGAAAAGGAACCGTTCAACCATGTAACATGGGTTCACTCGTTGCTCAGGCAGCCTGACTTCTATCTGCGTCAATGCTTTTTCGGAGAACATCTATTGCCGATGAACAGGGGCAAGCCGGTTGCCATAGTCGAAAGCGAAAAGACTGCTCTTGTAGCAACGTATTATCTACCGGAATATGTGTGGCTGGCAACAGGTGGTAAAAACGGTTGCTTCAATGCAGATGCTCTCCGTGTTCTCAAAGGCCATCAGGTTATCCTGTATCCCGACATCGGCGCGACCGACCAATGGCAGCAGAAACTTAGTTTGCTCCGCAATCTCGGCATCGAGGCAAGCATCTTCAAATTTCTCGAAGAAGTTGCCACTGACGAAGAGCGAACAGCAGGACTTGACATAGCAGACTATCTCCTGCAAATCGAGCCTGACCAGGCAGTGTTGCAAGCCATGATTAGGAAGAATCTGGTGTTGCAGAAGCTCATTGATGACCTGCAACTCACTCTCGTGTCAGTTGAACGGCATGACCCGGATACTGATGCTATTCACAAACCCTCAAAAACTGAAAAACAATGACTGCGAAAAAATCTCCGTCAACACCCGCATCCAAGTCAACCAAATTGACTGATGCACCCAAATCCAAAGTTTCACCCTCTAACCCCGAAGTAACAATGAAATCAGATAACTCTATCACCACCTCTTCTACTGTTAACAGCGATAACACTATTAACAGCGCCCCTCCTGCCAACGCGGACAATCTGTTTGACAACGAACAGGCAGCAACCGAGGCCACTTACGTGACTGCTACAACCGGACAGCCCAAGCAACAGCGTATCGGCAAGCAGCAACGCAAATCGGACTTCGCCGATTTCAAGGCTACATATCTCATGCCGTCAAAGCTGGTAAAGCGTCATCCGGTCAACATCGAGGACAGCGTATGGGAGAAGCTTGAACGTATCGCCCGTATCCTCGGCGACCGCGACACTACTGTCGGCAGCTACATCAACGCCATCCTTATAGAGCACCTCGACCTCTACGGTGACGACACCGAAATCTGGCGCAAGCTCTAATGTTTAACCCGACCGCAGGGAGCGGTTATCGTCAACGCGCAACTAAGAAACGATAGTGGATTAGTTGGGGATGCAAGGGTATGTTTCGGGAGGTAAAAAATTCCCAACCCGAAACCCCTCGCATCCCATAGGACGCTCTCTGTTCCCTGCGGTCACCATCCCCAACTCAACAAATGAGAAAGTTCAATCAGGACGCTCCCGGTGTAAAACTCCGCGGGCGACCGAAGAAAGAATCCAGTGATAAAAGAGACCGCAAAGTCTCAGTGAATTTCAACGATGCGGAAGAACGCGTGGTGAAAGCCAAGGCCGCAGCCGCCGGTGTCAGCATTGCCGAATTGCTTAGAGTCGCAGCCTTTCGGCTCTCGATTGTCGGTCGTCTCACCGATTTTGAACGGGAGGCGATACGCGAACTGATGTACCAAGGCAAGAATCTCAACGATCAGGTCAAGGCTTGTCAGGCTAATGCATGGCCCTCGACAAAGCGTAAAGCGGAGGCTTGTCTCGATGGAATTTTAGCCGCTCTTGGCAAGTTGAGAACCTCAAATTCCTCTCTGTTATGATAGCAAAAATACTCGCAAAAGGAGCTGCCGCCGCTATTGTCGGCTATGTCATGCGTGAGTTCCATGACAAGGAACAGTACACCGCCGACACTTGGCGAGTGATAGATTCCGACGGGATTCTCGGAAACGATTATCGCAGAATTGTGGACAGTTTCGACATCGGGGCGAGCCTCAACAAGAGAATCAGCAAGCCCATCGGACATATCGCCGTGAGTTTCGACAAGGCAGATTTACCCCGTCTCACCGATGAGTTCATGGTTCAGCTTGCAAAAGAATATATGGAACGGATAGGCATCCGGGACACGCAATATCTGATAGTTCGTCATCTCGAAACTGGCTCTCCGCATTTCCATATCGTCTATAACCGCGTGAATCTTCACGGCAAAGCCATTGACGAAAGCAACAATTTCGACAAAAGCCGTGATGCTACCAAGGCAATAAAACTGAAATATGGGCTAACCTTTTCGCCGAAAAAGAAGCTGTATGAGGATGCGATTGCCGAGATGAAGCCCAAAATTCAGGCGGCGATGTACCGCTGTAAATCGTGGGATGAGTTCCGCCATCGCCTCGCTCCGGCCGGAATAACAGTCGAGTTTTACAACGACCGCGACACCGGCAAGCCGCAGGGCATACGGTTCTCCGATGGCGAATTTACCTTCAACGGCTCGAAGATTGACCGCGCTTTTTCCTACAAGCGTCTCGACAAATTCTTTGCCAAGAATGCAGGAATAAAAGAGGCAGAACCACAGCGACCTGCACCGATTTCGGTGACGGGGAAGGTTAAGGAATCGCCCGTGGCCAATGTGGTAGAAAACATAATCGAGACCGGTTGTCAGGCTTTGGGCGGACTGTTCCAAGTCGGGCCCGGCTATAATCCCGAGGAAGAAGCTTTTATCCACAGAATGAAAAAGAAACCCAAAAAGAAGAAAGGAAGATCACTATAATGGCAGACATGTATTCCATCGTCAAGAAACAGGATGAGAAGATTGACGGCCTTCTCAAAATTGCGAAAGAGAACAAGGATTTGCTCACTGACATTGATACCCGGCTGGCATCAGCTCCGGAGCAGACGTTAGCCGAACCTGCGGTGCCCGACAAAATTCAAGTCGAGCTGCCTTCGAGCATCGCCACTAACGAGTCGGTGAAAAAGCTCGTTGAGGCCGCACTCGCCAAGCAGAAAATTGATGCACTCAAAAGCCTTGACTTCTCGCATTTCCCGAAAGAACTGGCGGAGGCTTTCGCCAAAGCCTTCAAGGACGGCCTCGACAAGAATGTAAAGAATGCACTTCACAACGGCATCCAGAATGAGTTCACAAGCCAGATTAACGGACTCAACGAATCGGCAAAAAGACTTACAGACAGGCTGTATAGCATCATCAACGGTGCTATCTGGGCGGCAATTCCCAAATGGGTATATGCCGTTGCAGTAGCTTTAGTGCTTATCGCTGTCGGTCTCGGCATCTGGTGCTACAATCTCAATAAGGAGAACGAGCACCTTCAGAAAGTTGAATGGCTTTACCGCTACGAGCGCGTGAGCTACGACGCGGAAGGCATCCGCAACATGATGCTCCGTGAAGAGGCGATGATGGTCGGAACCCGTCAGGAGCAGGACAGCATCAAGGCAATGACCATCCGACATGAACGCTGCAAAAACGCCGACCGCACCCATGTGTATTTCCGTCCCTCTGACCCTTGGACTCCTGAGTCCAACAATCATCTTTGGTAAACTTCACAACCACGTGCAATCAAACTTTTCCAATCCAATCTCGGCAGGTGCTCAGATGAGCATCAAGGCCTTCTACCATGACTTTGTAAACTACATGGCAGAGAACTATTCTGCAACTCCCGACCAGCTTACACTCGACTGGAACTGTGTAGGCGCAACCGCACGATACCACGGACAGAACAGAGCCTTCGATTTCCGTCTATGGGAACACTCAAACGGATATCTCGGAATCCCCGACATGACCGTAATCGTTTCCGTGTTCCACATCTCCGGGCTCGTGGCAAACGCTCAGGGAGAAGCAGATGCTGTATCTTTATGGCTACGCGATGCGGCAAAAGCTAACGGATTCCGCCACATCGCCGACGAGAGCTACGGCCCCACGGACGCACCGAATCAGGTACCCGAATGCAAAATCGCTTGTTTAACCCTTTAATACCCACACCACACATGCAAGAAATCAAATCCACAACCCCCGACGCCATCGTGGACTTCTTCCTCGACTTCCGCGCCTATATCACAGAAGTATTCGGCAGCGACCCCGATGATGCCACACTCGACTGGAACTCTGTCGGAGCGTGCATCCACTACTTCGGCGAGGACCGTACCATTCAGTTCCGCCTGTGGGAACGCTCTGAAGGCCACCTCGGGTTCCCCGACATGACGCTCATAATCATCCGCATCAGCTTCCGAGGTACACAAGAGATCATCCGTGCCGAGATGAAAGCCTTCATTCACTGGCTGAAACAGACCGCCAAGGCTCACGGTTTCCTCCACTTCGCCGACGAAGACAGCCAGCCCCTTCCGACCGACCAAGTCCCCGGTTGCCGCATCGCCTGCATCCGCCTCTGACCATACCCATACTTTCCCATAACCCTTTGACCGACGCCCCGACAAGACACATCCTCTTGCCGGGGCGTTTTATGTTTCTCAGCACATTTCACTGTTATGTGAAATGTTTTCACTAATTTTGCGACTGAACAACAAATTTGATTTAAATGGAAACAGATATTAATCGACTAAAAGTAGTGTTAGTTGAGAAGAAAAAAACAAATAAATGGTTATGTGAGCAACTAAACGTTAATCCATCAACCGTTTCTAAATGGTGTACTAATTCTTCTCAACCAGATTTAGAAACTTTGATTAAAATATCACATCTATTAAATGTGGAACTTTCTGATTTAGTTAACAAACAATATATTGAGAATCTCACAAATGATTGAAAGTCTGGTTAGACATGAAAAATAAACGTATTGAATACATCATTGATGAGATTTTAGATCAGTATGCTTATGCTGATCAATCCAACCGGCCATGGATTATTGGGTTCAGCGGTGGTAAAGATTCCACTGTGTTACTTATGCTGGTTTGGATCGCGCTGCAAAAGCTAAAGGATTTACCATGCCCATTCCAATTAAGACGTCCAATTTATGTGGTTTGCAATGACACAATGGTAGAGAATCCAATTATTGCGAACTATGTTGACGATGTATTAAATCAAATTGAGACAAAAGCTAGAGAAGAAGACTTTCCAATTTTCGTAAGGAAAACGACACCTAGGCTCGAAGATTCTTATTGGGTTAATGTTATCGGAAAGGGTTACCCTGTGCCTAACACTGCCTTTAGATGGTGTACAGAAAAGATGAAAATCAAGCCTACAGCTCGTTTTATCACAGAACAGGTAGATGAATGTGGTGAAGCGATCATATTAATCGGCACAAGAAAAGCAGAAAGTGCAACTCGCGCTCGTTCAATCAAGAAACATGAAATTCATGGTAAGCGTTTAACAAAACATACTCTTCTGGCCAATACTTACGTATATGCACCAATCAAAGAATTACTTTTGGAAGAGGTATGGTATATAATAAACGCCATACCCTCTCCTTGGGGATTCGATAATAAAATATTATTTAATATATATCGTGATGCAAGTGCAGATGACTACGAATGTCCAACGGTGGTTACAGATAAGAGCCATGGTTCTTGTGGTCAAAGCCGTTTTGGATGCTGGACATGCACCGTCATTAAAGATGATAAATCTATGCGCTCTCTAATTAAAAATGGGCGTGAGTGGATGCAGCCACTTTACGATTTTAGGTTAAAATTAGATCAAGAGCGTAATGTTATAGAAAATCGATTCCCATTGCGTCGTGATGGGAAAAAAGCCGTCAACGACATGGGACCATACACTTTTACGTATAGAGCGCAAATGCTTGAGGGCTTATTAAATGTTCAATATGAATTACAACAACATAACCCTAAAATCAAACTAATTACCGATCAAGAATTGATTGCTATTCAAGTAAATTGGTATAGAGATTTCAATTTCGGGCATCAGGTATCAGAAATATATAATAAAATCTATAATTCCACATTAGCTATGGAAGATGGCAAGATAAAAAATAAGTTGGAAGCAGATTTAATGCGAGAAATTTGCAAAGAGAATATCGAAGAAGGCGAATTAATCGAACAACTTCTGATGCTCCAAAAAAGCAAATCACTGATGCAGAGGCGTCGTGGTTTAAAAACCGAAATAGAATCTCGCTTAGAAGAATTTGTAAAATCAAAGAAGAAATCATGACTATCCGGGAAATCGAACTAAATAACTTCCGTATATATAAAGGAAAGAATAAAATCGATCTTTCCCCTAATGGAGACCGAAACCTGATTATCGTTAGCGGTGATAATGGTTTCGGTAAGACCACTTTTCTCATGTCGCTTGTATGGTGTCTTTATGGTAAGAATATGGGGAAGGTGGATGAACTATATCGCAAAGAAATTGATGAAAAAGGCGGCTATAGTAAATACATTGGTAACAGTCTCAATTTTGAGGCACATAAAGACGGCGAAACAAGATTTTCAGTAGCTGTTACGTTCACTGATGTTGAGATCCCAGACACACCTTGCACAGAAATTACTATAGTTCGTTCATACGATAGTGCAACTAATTATGATGACGAGTTAGAAATCTTAATTGATGGCAGGAAAAGCGATTTGTTTACTGGCACAAGGGAAGAAATCGCCAAGGAAGAAGAAATATTCATTCGTGATTATATTCTTCCTATTGAAATTGCAAAGTTCTTCTTCTTTGATGCCGAAAAGATTGTGTCATTTGCACAAATCAATACTCCTGAACAAAGGAAAGATCTGAGCCTTGCATATTCTCAGGTGCTCGGCATACAGAAATACGAAGACCTAAAATCTGAATTAATCAGAATTCAGGATGATTATAGAAAGGCGTCTGCTAAGCCACATGAAAAGCTTGAGTTTGATAGTTTAATCAGTGCAATAAAAATCAAGGAGGAGAATATCGAAACCTTAAATGATGAAATTACAAACTTAGAAGATGATCGAGTAATTAAACGTCATGACTCTGCCGAGCTTCAGTCAAAATTAATACGTGAAGGTGATTTGATGTCGGTCGATGAGTTAGAGCGATTAAATAATCGCAAGAACGAACTATATACAACCCTCAAAGACACAGAAGAAGGTCTTAAAGATTTCTATAGTCTCATACCATTCGGACTATCTGGAAGTCTTTTGGCTGAACTTCTTTCTCAACTCGAGACCGAAAAGGCATACAAACAGAATATACTTCAGCTTGAAGGTGTTAATGATAAAACCGATGTGATACTTGGTGATATTGAAGAAGCCAAGAAGAATCTTAATTTCCGAATTGATTTAAGAACGCGAGATTTTTATGAAAACCAGATTCGGAAACTAATTAAAAGGCATTTCTATAATGGCTTGGATTACAATAGATTCGAGCATTTTAGCACTTTGCATGATTTCAGCCAAGGACAGACTGAGGAATTTACACGCTTAATTATGAAGATTAAGAACAGTAAATCTTCATTTGAAACTTTACTGAATAAATACACTAAGCTGAAAGCAGAACTCTTTACTATTGAAAAGAACATCCGGGAAGCTGAGAAAAAGGCTGAAAGTGACTATGTTCAAAATCTAAGATCACGCAAAGATAAACTTGACCGTGAAATAGATACCATCGGTGAAGAAATAGGAAAGAAACAACAAGAAATCGAATCTCTCAAAGAGCAAGTGGTTGCACACAAGAAACAAAAGGAGATTCTTTCTAAGAAAATTGAGGTTTCCGACCAAAACCGCGCTGTAGATAATGAAGCGACACGTTTAATCCATAAAATTCAGAAATTTCTTATTCGCTTTAAGGACGAGAAGAAAAAAGCTTTAGCTAAAAAGCTAGAGGCAAAGCTTCAATCATATTTACACAAGACCAATCTAGTAAAAAAGGTTATTGTCGACATTAATGGTAACGGCGATGACGTTGACATTAGCTTGTTCGGCTATGATGACAGAAAGATTGATAATAGTATTCTTTCAATGGGTGAGCGTCAGATGTTTGCGTCCGCCTTATTAAGTGCATTGGTAGATGAAACAGAAATAGAGTTCCCCGTCTTCATAGACAGTCCTATGCAGAAGTTTGATCCACAGCACACAAAGAATGTGTTAACGAAGTTCTATCCGTCTGTTTCTAAACAAGTTATTCTTTTCCCTCTGCTCAAAAAGGAATTGACCGAGGAAGAGTATCGCTATATACAACCGATTGTAAGCAAATCATATTTAATCAGCAATGAAAAAGGCGGATCCCATTTTGTCGAGGTGAAACCTGATAATCTTTTCGAAGAATATAACAGTAGAGAATATGCAAATTAATATAAAGACATCTGGTGAAAATCAAGCCGTCGTAACTCAGTTGACAAGAAAACTTCCTGGCGGAACAAAAGAAAATGTGATAGCTCGTATCGCATTAGGTTATTCATTGTCGACAGGGAAACGATTCACTCCACAGGAATTCTCATCTTATGACTCTCAAGGGAAGGAATATAAGGATCATATCTTATTCGATGGTCAGTATCGTGATTTTTTCATTGCCCTGATTTGTCAGGCATACGGGATTACTAAAAGCGATGAGCAAATTCCTAAATATATAAAATTGCACATTGATCATGGTCTCGAAAAGATAAACTATCTTTTCGAACATAATCCTCAATATACATTCTTCGATTTTCTTACTGAGTATTTCAGCAAAGGAGTTGATGCACTTGAAGATGCACCTGAAAGTTTTGATTCTGTTGAAAATCGGAATCAGCATATTTCTAAAAGTGTTTTCTCGGGGCCAATCAATATTAAGGTTGGTTATAATCTTTCCACTCGAGAAGATATCTATTGTTGCTTCAATGACTCAACTCGCTATAACAACCAGCATATAGCTGTGGCGGGGAAATCCGGTTCTGGCAAAACTCAGTTCGCATTGGAGTTCCTTCGGCAACTTCATAAGCAGACCCAGGGACAAGTGAATTTTGTATTCCTTGATTTTAAAGGGCTAAGTGAAGATGACAAGGTTAAAATGCAAGACTTCTTTACTGAAACTCATACCGAGTGTATCAGTGCTCCACACACCCCGTTCCCTTTAAACCCGGTCTCTTTCATTGACAATGTTAACGAGAAGAACAAATTAGTAGGAATAAACAAATTTGTGGATATTATTGCCAAATATTCTAATATTGGCAAGAAGCAACAGCAAACCTTAAAGGATGCGACAAGAGAAGCGTTTATAAATCATAAAGATGGCAAACACCCATCTTTAAAAGAAATCTACGATTTAGTTATTGATGCCGTAGGTGATACTCGCGACACACTTACTGAAATAATGGAACGTCTCAGTGAGTATGAGCTTTTTGCATCAAAAGTGAATGACCCGAGTATTTTCCTTAATAACAATTACTATTTCTCTCTTTCCGGGGAACTGGATAGTACTGTGCGATTTACATCAGTATTCCTCATTATTAATTATATTTTCAATGTATTTACTAACATGGGAGGCACTGAGGTTGTTGACGGGAATAGGAGTATGCGTTATGTGCTCATGATAGATGAAGCACATGATCTTTTCCGCGAAAAGAAATCATTGGAAATACTGGAGGTTTTGTTAAGAAAAATCCGCTCCTATGGTGTTTCTATCGTCCTCTTATCTCAGGGGATCTCTGAATATAATCAAGGTAATTTTGATTTCTCACAAGAGTGTGAGACAGCATTCCTTTTACCTATTAATGATCTTAACAATACAAAGGCCATTAATAAATTCCTTGGGTTAAGCGAAAAGGATGGAATTCGCACAATGCGTAATCTTGAGAAGCTTGATAATGGACAGTGTGTGTCTAATATCAAAGAGTTGTCCAAAGGAGAACTCTTTGAGGTTGTACAATATTGGAAAGAAAGTAAAGCGAAGTAATCTTGTTAACAATGAACTGGACAAAATTAATATTCTTTGGAGTTTTCTATATAGGAATTGGGACAATAGGTATTACCATTCCTATGGGCTTAAATGGCCCTGTTATTGAGGATATTGCTATTGGCCTTGTAACTATTGTTATATCTACCGCCGGTTATGCATCAACCGAAAAGATTCTTATGCTACAATCAGAAAAATGTACGAAGTTAGAAATATTATTGAATATGGCATTGCCATTCATATTCTTTCTTAGCACAGTATTTGTCGCAATTAGCATTTCAAATGGACATAAGAATCTTCCTCTGAGTATAGCGATAATTACATATGTAATTTCATGTGCATTCTGGTGGTATCAAAATCGAGACAACAAGAATTTTGAAGATTACACTGGACCACTTGGCGGAAAAATTTAAAAATTCAGAGGTATGATCTTACAAGCAATAAAAGTTAGTCAACCGTTAGGTGATTTTTATATAGCAAAAATTAAAGCTATAGATTTGCTAAGCATATCGACTTCTTCCGTAGCACGATATGACAAAGATGGAGTTCTAAGAGGAAATCAAAGACCTTTAGATCCACCAAGATTAAGATTAATAGCGAACTTTATTAAATCTCAAGAGATGAGTTTCCCGACCTCTATCTTAGTCGCTGCGAATATTAACCAGCAAGGAAATATAATAGAGGCCCCTGATTCACGGTGGTCTATCGAGGAGACTAACATTAGTAACGTTTATACTATCACGGTCCCCGATGGGGTGACAACCTGTTTAATCATTGATGGTCAACACAGGTTAAATGCATTTAAATGCGTTGATAAGGATTTTCAAGAAATTGAATTGGTATGCTCAATCTTTATTGACTTGCCAAATCCTTATCAAGCATACTTATTTGCAACAATAAATGGGAATCAAAAAAAAGTTGACAAAAGTCTTGCATTGGAATTATTTGGATATGATGTGGAGGATAAGCCCGCCAACACATGGTCTCCAGAAAAGCTGGCTGTGTATCTCACACGTAAATTTAATTTTACAAAAGGCTCCCCCTTATATCAAAGAATTAGACTCGCACCGCTTTTCTCTAATATACAGGATTCGGTAGATAAAAGTAAATGGTTATTATCCACAGCTGCGATGGTTGAGGGTATTATGCTTCTAATTTCGTCTAATCCACAAATGGATCGTGATTTTCTTGCAATGAAGCATTCTATCTTGCCAAAGACCAATAATCGTTCGGATCTAAAGAAATTACGAGATGATAATAAAAAGGATAAATCCGTTTTAAGGTCTTTGTATCTTGAATGTAAGGATGAGGCAATATATAATATCATATTTAGATATTTCATTGCTGTTAAAGAGATCCTCTGGAAAGAGCCAAATAAAAATAGCGTAATCTTCAAGACGATTGGAATTTCTGTTCTATTTGAATTATTAAAATCAATAATAGAACAGAATGGAATTCAAGATTCTTATATAAGTTATATTCAATCAATTTCCGACATTGATTATACCAATGATTACTTTTCTCTATCTGGTATAGGAAAGACAAGGCTTCGCAGAATATTGAAGTTCAAAATGGGACTAATTGACAAGAATAAATTGAAGGAAGAAGATCTGGAATATTTTATGTCCAATGCTCGGTAATTTCTATATTAATATCGTATGGCTAAACGTATTCTTATAATAAAAGCATGTGGTAACATTGATGAACCACATGAATGCAACAGTATTTGTGAACAAGCTCAACTTTACGGAATAACCTCTATATGTAAATGCGTAAAAGATAATGCAGACCTAGCTCATGTTTTAGCATCTAATGGTCAATTTGATTATATCTATTTAAGTGCGCACGGAAATTCTGATGGATTTGCAAGTGAAGATAGGAAAGTTGAAATGCGTTGGCAAAAATTTGCTATCTTATTGTGTAACTATAATTGTATGAATGAAGATAGCATCCTCATGCTGTCTTGTTGTAGAGGAGGGCTAATGGAAGTTGCGTATAATATTTTTTTGACGTGCCATAATATTTTTTATGTATTGGGACCTAGACAGAGTCTCACCTCTGCAGATATGCACATTTGCTTTGGTATTTTCTTATATAATCTAGAGATACGTAATGTTGATCCCATCATAGCATGTGAAAAAATAAAATTAGCTACCGATCAACGGTTTTCATGTTATGACAAAGAGGAAGAAGCCATAAATCTAATGAGATATAACGAGGAGTATTATATTCCTTAAAAATTTCAAGTATGCCATTATTGAGAACATATCTTCCTGAAATAATAACAGTCAAGATAACAGTAGAAACGTTTTCTAGTATAAGGAATCGGATAATTGATAATTTGTATTGCTCCAAATTTCACAGAGAATCAAGTGCAATGAACCACGCATTGACTTTCGGAAATTTATCGTTATAACAAATTGAATTATGAGCAGAAAAAAACATCATACGTTTCAAGACTACATATATTCTACTTATTCTATTAAGAATAGTGGCACTGCGGCCTCATATCTGAAGGCAATACAAATACTTGATGAGTTATTTCAGAAAAATGACATATTCATTCTTAATGGTAAATCCCTAGTCGAAATTAAGAATCCTTTTCTGATAGATAGAATTATTGATTATATCGCTGAGGAGGAAGATAAATACAGACAGGGAGAAAATTCTATATTCGATCTGGGTAAATCGACTCAAACCAGTTATCCAAGAAAGAGATTTTGTACCGCAGCAATTCGTAGATTAGGCGAGTTTGTGAATCTTATTTGCTGTGAAGATGCTACTGATATAATGCGAAGTTCTACCCATAAAGGATCGAAGTTATCTTCTGACTTATTAAAGAGATTTCATATCAATGATAAAGGAACGGAAAAGGAAATTCGAGCTAAACGAAGGGTCGGACAGAATATTTTTAGGGCAATGCTTCTGGAAATATATGATGCAAAATGTTGTATAACTGGAATAGATATTCCGGAAGTACTCCGAGCCAGTCATATTGTTCCATGGGCTGAATGTATAGACACGAGATTGAATCCAGAAAATGGATTGTGCCTTAGCGCTACATATGATGCTGCCTTTGACAAGCACCTAATTACATTTGATGAAGATTACAGACTTGTACTTAGTCCTGTATTAAAAGAAGAATACACATCAGAAGCATTTAGGACACATTTCCTAAAATACGAGGGTACGACAATAATTCTTCCTTCAATGTTTAAACCTTCGCAAGATTTTCTTTCAAAGCACCGTGCAAAGTTAATTGTTTGAATACGAACGCGTCAAATTAAGAATATTGCAAGATTGAACATTGACTATGGCTAAGAAGTTTGAGATACAGAATAGCACTGCGGAGTTCCTGATCTTTCAGATTGAGGGGACGGAGGATGGTATGCAGGTTGTGTACCGGGATGAAAGTATCCGGTGTACACAGAAGGCTATAGCGCAGCTTTTTGATGTAGGAGTGCCAGCTATAAGCAAACACTTGAACAACTTATTTTCTGAAGGAGAGCTTCAAACGGATCCAGCTGTTTACAAAATGGAAATAGCTGAGTTTATCAAATCCCGAGGATTTCTCGGTAGTTGATAATAAATAAGAGAATATGGCATACGAAGACAGATATAAGGAGTTTGAGCAGTATCTTGCTTCCGAGGAACCGGGAGTGGAGAAACGTGCGCGCAACTGGTCGATGGCTATCGGCTTGCAGGATGTCGACGGGCTTAAGCCGTCGGAATTTCTGCTTATACCGACTATGAATATCAATATTTCCTAATCTAACGTTCTTACTGATTTGCGACCATTATGGCGAAGATGTTTGAGATACGAAATAGCACGGCGGAGTTCCTGATCTTTCAGATTGAGGGAAAGGAAGATGGCGTGCAGGTTGTCTACCATAACGAATCTGTTTGGTGTACGCAGAAAGCTATGTCGCAGCTGTTTGATTGCTCTACTGACAATATCGGGCTACACCTGAAGAATATATTTAAAAGCGGTGAACTTCAGGAAGATTCAGTTACCGAGAAATTCTCGGCAACTGCTTCTGATGGGAAGAACTATATGACCAAGTTCTACAATCTTGATGCAATTATCAGTGTCGGGTATCGGGTGAACAGTACCCGGGCCACGCAGTTTAGGCAGTGGTGTACATTTATTTTGCGTCAGTTTGCCATCCGTGGATATGTGATTGACAAGAAGCGTATGGAGAACGGCTCGTTTATAGGCGAGGACTATTTCGAGCATCTGTTGGCTGAAATCCGCGAGATACGTCTCAGTGAGCGGCGTTTCTATCAAAAGCTGACGGATATTTATGCCACCAGCATCGATTACAATCGTGATGCGCCCACTACTCGACTGTTCTTCAAGAAGGTGCAGAATAAGATGCACTACGCTGTTCATGGCCATACTGCCGCTGAACTGATAATTGACCGGGCTAATGCCGAAAAGGAGCACATGGGTCTCACAACATGGGAAAATGCGCCCAACAGGAAGATTGTTAAGCCGGATGTCAGCATCGCCAAAAATTATCTCAAAGAGAGTGAGCTGGAGGATATGGGACGAATTGTCAACTCTTTCCTTGATTTGGCGGAAGATATGGCAAAGCGTCATATTCCTATGACAATGGAGGACTGGGCTAAGCGTATTGATAAGTTTCTTGATCTTACCGACCGTCCCGTTCTGACTGATGCCGGACATGTTTCAGCCGAACAAGCTAAAGAATACGCTGAAACTGAGTTTGAGAAATACCGTGTAATCCAAGACAAACTCTTTCAGTCCGACTTCGACCGTTTCAACGATAATAACCTTCTACCATTGGATATAGAATAATATTTGAGATGAAAGCATTGACATATACTGCGCCGGGGCAGTTTGAATTGATTGAGAAGCCGAAACCGGAAGTTATGAACCCGGAGGATGCCGTGGTGAGGGTTACACTTTCGAGCATCTGCTCGTCTGACCTTCATATTCTGCACGGGGCCGTGCCTCAGGCGGAGGTCGGCATCACCGTAGGGCATGAGCTGGTCGGAGTCGTTGAGTCCGTCGGTTCGGAAGTCGCCAAGGTCAAGCCGGGCGACCGGGTTGCAGTGAATGTCGAGACGTTCTGCGGAGAGTGCTTCTATTGCAAACGCGGATATGTGAACAACTGCACTTCCGGCGGCTGGATGTTAGGTTGCCGCATTGACGGCGGCCAGACGGAATATGTCCGCGTGCCGTATGCCGACAATGGTCTTACCCCGATTCCCGAGAATGTGAGCGATGAACAGGCGTTGTTTGTCGGCGACATTCTCGCCACAGGTTATTGGGGCGCCAAGATTTCTGAAATCTCCGAGGAAGATACTGTGCTGATTATTGGTGCCGGTCCGACCGGATTATGCACTTTGGAGTGTGTGCAACTTTATCACCCTCAGCATATTGTCGTTTGCGAGGCAGACGAGAGCCGCCGCGAATTTGTGCGCCGACATTATCCGGGGGTCGAAGTAGTTGAGCCGACAGAATACCTTGAAGTGCTTAAGTCATTGACAGAGGGACGTGGTGCCGACCGCGTTATTGAAGTTGCCGGAGGTGACGATACTTTTGAACTCGCATGGCGATGCGCCCGTCCCAATGCCATCGTCACGATTGTCGCGCTCTATGAGAAGGAACAGATATTGCCGCTGCCATGGATGTACGGCAAGAACCTTACGTTCAAGACCGGAGGCGTCGATGCCTGCGACTGCGACAAAATAATGCAGCTTATTTCCGAAGGCAAAATTAACACCACCCATCTGATAACCCACCGCTACCTTCTCAGCCGCATCCAAGAAGCCTACGACCTCTTCTCCAGCCGCGCCGACGGCGTCATCAAAACCGCCATCCATCTGGATTGAAGAGCATGACCGGTAACTTTATAAACAGGGAAAACAACGGCGCCTCGTATGCGAACAAGACGCCGTTGTTAAGTTGATGCTTATTCCGATTCAAGCTGCTCACGGATTGCCTTTGAGGTCTCGCGTTTGAAGTTGAGACGGTCGTATCGTTCACCGGAACACATAGGGCAACTACAAGGTTGTCCCGTGGTGCGATACACCTGACACCATTTTACTACCTTCTGGAGTTCTTTCCAGGTTTCGGCTTCACGAATTGTCCCGGTAACGGAATCTTCAACGTATGCCATTGAAAATGCTCTGAAGATAAAGTGTAACCGATTACGCCACACGCGTTTTTTCTGAATGCGTCGCCACGCACGAGTTGATGTTCTGTCCATCGTCACGTTCAATTATTGGTTTTGGGAACGTGATGCTAATAAACAGATACTCTTTATTGATATTCATAAGTGTAGCTTTTATAATGATAGAACAGCAATAAACATGCCAAAATCCATTGTGTCAGACTTCAATCTGCCGGAATCGTTGAAACGTGGATTTTTTCATGTCGCTCAATCTGCTTTTGAATCTTGGCGCGGACCTCATCGAAAGACAGGGGCGTGAAATTATTGTTGTCTACCCCGACATCAAGCTGTGTCGGGAAGAGATACTGAAGGCGTCCTGCGTCAATCCCGGTATTTGATGGACGGGTATGGACGTGACCGAAGAGTTGCCACACGTCGTTATGATAACCTCCCTCAAAACACAGATAAGGGAAGTGGTTCAAGTAGATTTTCTCCTTTCCGACCTGAATGCACATCGACATTGCAACATGCTCGAACCTGTCTATGAATCCTTGTCGGATATTCTTGAGGTCATGATTGCCAAGAACGAGATAGATTCTGCCATTTAGACGGTTGAGAATCTTATTCCACTCTTCAGCTCCACCGAGACAAAAGTCTCCGAGATGGAATATGACATCATCCGTTCCAACCACATTATTCCAGTTAGTGATGATTGTTTCGTTCATCTGGTCAACAGTCTTGAACGGGCGATTGCAATATTGCAGTATGTTGGTGTGATTGAAATGGGTGTCGGAAGTGAAGAACAACCGGTCACCGTCAAACTTGAAGTTCATTGTCATTTATTTCTATTAAGGCATCCCGGCGGAAATCGGCCTGTTCACCATGGAAGGTGTAACCAAGCTGATTGCAAATGCACCGGGTATTGCCGATGGTTTTGTTTATATTTCGATGCGAATGACCGTAAATCCAATACTCTATACGGCTGTTAGCGATGAAGTCGCCAAGTTCTGAAGTAAACGCTCCGTTTATCGGGCTGCCTTTGAACTCGTCTGCCATAAGTTCGAATGACGGCACATGGTGAGTAGCCACTATGATGTGCTTGGCTTGACTTTCCGCCACACTCATTTTGATGAACTCACAGCAATGCTCATACTCCTGATTGAAACGCTGAGCCGAGAGACTAAACTGTCCGTTTCGGATACGGTGAAAGTCCGTTACTCCGCGTTCGGTCTGATACTCATCCCATGGATGAATCATCGCCCAAAGAGTCGAAGCGATGAGGTCGATGTTCGGAGCCACCGGAATCACGCAGTTATAGCACACCTTGACATTGGGCCGAATATCGAGCTGCCAACCTTCGTGAAGGTCGTTAATATCAAAGCTCTTATATAGCTCATGGTTGCCGGGTATAACGATAGTCTGACGGAACGACTCAGCACACCAGTCCCAAAAGGGATGATGCGCGTAATTGTCATCACCGAGATAGCCGATGTCTCCGGCTAATATCAGAACATCGCCGGCTGCTACCAGCGGATTCTCTTTCAACCAACGGCTGTTTTCATGAAACTCCAAGTGAAGGTCAGATACGTATTGTATTTTCATAACTCTTTCTTATTTGTTAAGTTGTTAAACGAGAGGACTCACTCTTTCAATCTTGTTCCATTTAGTGTTTGCAATAATTTCCTTGATGACATCTTTGTCAACTTCATCAGTATAAGGAAGTTTCATCTGGCTACCGATGTCATCACCTTGCATGTATCTGTAGGCGTAAGGAGTAATCTCTACGTAGTCGGTTTCCTTCAAGATTCCGAGTATGTGAGCCACTTCTCCCAACTCCACCGACATTCCGGCGTCAGACAACCCTACGACTGCCTTGAGGCAATCGTCAAGATTCCAATAACTGCTGGTACTGACATAGAAATGCCAGCGGTCGTTGTTATACACAGGCGACAAGTGGACTCTCGCATACACCACGTCAAAACCATGAAAAGGTTTTACATCTATCTTCCATCTCTTGAAATCATCTTCGGAATCAAGATTATATTCCTTTATCCCAAAACCTTTGCTTGAATGTCGGAAGACTTCGATATCATCTCCCGACTGCTCACCATATACAGCCTCGTATGCTATGCGCCAGTAGTGCATATAGCGTCTGAGAGTCATCTCGGAGAACTGCGTAGGTTCGGGCAGAGTCTCATATATTCGGATTACCTTTTGCAAGTCGATACCTTCATAACTATTATCCGGTATCAGAGAATTCAAAATTGAGCGCCTTATCAGCCCATCCCTGCGATAGTAACTCAGATATTTATCAACATATGAATTATACTGTTCCGGGTCAGACAAGATATTGTCAACGAGTCCGACAACATACTTCTCGATTTTTGAGAATATTTCGATGAGTTCATCTTCGTAGAAACAGTGACTGGAATTGCAATCCCCCTTATCAGAGAATACATAACGGTCATGAATGTCTCCGGTGATATAAAGATAGTGGCAGTCATTATAGGTCGAAACAGACAATCTATACCATTCCCACCTCTTGCCTTTGACCTCAAACCGAAGACTTCTCCGTTCATCATCACCCATAGGGGCAAGACGTCCCATCGCTCCATGTATGCTACGTATGCTTTCAGCACACTTCCCTGAAACGACGGTCACATCAAGAAAGCGGCTTATAGGGGGATGAAAAATGTCTGACTGAATCAGAGCATTCTGGCGATATAATTTCTTTTGATCATTCAACTTCATTTTTTCGAGTGAGTTATGCGACATACGGCGCGGTTATTGAAATGTGTGTCCGCAGCTAATCGCGATGGAGAAGGTCATATCGGTTTGGACACAAAAAACGACTGTCGGGAAGCTAGGTAAGGACTTTCCGACAGTCGTTATATCTCAGTGAGCCAATATCTGGAGGCTAACTTATGTCAGTTGGGTTACTGAAACAAACCGGTCGGACAGATCCGTTATATGATGTGCCTGTTGTTGACGGCATAAGCACACATGCATTGCTTTCAAAGCCTTTTAAGCCCTGAATACGTTTGCTGATCAGTATGTTGCAATGCTGTCTTGCCATTTGTTTCGTTTTAATTGGGCGCAAAGTTAATACTTTTTCACAAATCCACCAAATTTATTTTCCTCCAACAGCCTAAAAGTCCTATATATCGTACTTTATTCAGCCGATTTTAAAACTAATGATGACATAGCTGCCAAAAGTATGATTTATTATACTTCTATTTGGCGGTTTCAGAAATTCTCATTATTTTTGCGGAAAAGTTTATTATGTCAGACTATGGAACTGATGGATATAATGAAACAGCGTAGGGAAACGCTTTCCCTCACCCAACAGGATCTTGCTGAAATGTCGCAAGTGGGTCTTGCTACAATCAAGGATATTGAGCGTGGCAAGGGTAATCCTGCACTTAGCACCGTGAAGAAAATTCTTGATGTTCTTGGCATTGAGATTGAATATCGTATAAGGCAGACCGTATGAAACAGCTTGAAGTATATTTCAATGAAATAAAAGCCGGTATATTGACGGAGAAGCACCCGGGACTCGGATATTCTTTCCAATATTCCGAAGATTATCTTGACTCTCCCATGCCTCCTATTTCCGCGACGTTACCCAAAAGAACAGATGCTTTTTATTCTGAGCACTTGTTCCCTTTCTTCTCCAATATGATTCCGGAAGGAGCAAACCGCCGTGTGATTTGCCGCTCGCTGAAAATTGATGAACAGGATTATTTCGGACTGCTTGAAGCGATGGCCGACAGAGATTTTATAGGAGCCGTTAATGTAAGGAGGATTACCAATGATTGAAATAAAGAACTGTCCTTCTTCTCTTGTAGAAGGATTTGACACTTATAGCCCGAAATACGCCAAATTACTATTTGGTAAAACAAAAGTGAATCCGATACTTGGATTTGACATTGACGAATTCCGAAATGTCGGCGAGATTGCGGATGCCATGCACCGCATATCGGTTTCAGGCGTTCAGGAAAAATTTCCGGCTATTATAAATGCAGATGCAATCAATATAGCAGGCGACAATGAGCGTTCGACACATATATTGAAACCTGCACCGTGGGACAAGACTCTCCGTGACCGCAAGATGATACCATCCAATGAGCATCTTACGATGCAGATAGCCTCACAGGTTTACGGGATACTAACCGCAGCTAATGGTCTATGTTTTACGCCCAAAGGTCAGCCGGTATATATCACCCGCCGTTTCGACATCCTTCCCGATGAGTCAAAACTCCCGATGGAGGATTTCGCCTCGATAATAGGCAAAGATGAGCAGACTTCCGGACTTCAATTCAAATATAACGGATGCTACGAAGATATAGCCAAAGCGATAAGAGCAAATGTAGCCGCATGGATGGTTGATATGGAGCGATTCTTTGAACTTGTGGTTTTCAATTACATTTATGCGAATGGCGATGATCACCTTAAAAATTTCTCGTTGATTCTGAATGGGCACGATTACCGTCTGGCTCCTGCTTACGACCTCATCAATACCAGCCTACATGTCAACGGCGATGACTTCGGTCTTGACGGCGGACTGTCATCTGATATAGAAAAGAGCGACGTTTACGACAGAACCGGCCACCCCTGCCGTCTGGATTTTGAGAGATTCGGAGACAAAATCAGCTTGGTGAAAAAACGTATAGACAGAATCTTAAACAAATATATCGGATTCCCTGAAGAAGCAAAGCGACTTGTTGACCACAGTTTTCTAACCGAAAAACTGAAACGCAATTATGTCCGCATCGTAAATGAACGAATAAGCCGTTTCAACAGAGTATCCGAGATGTAAGACTCCTACAAATTATGAAGTTTATAAACAATATTCGACGTTTTGGAGATAACATCTTTCGATGGTTCTCTTATCTTCCCGTTTTATGGAGAGCCTACGATTTTGATTATTCCAGCATTTTATCTGTTGAACGCCATCAGATAAAGAGAGTGCGCGACAGTATCAACCACTACAGAAATCACGTTAATAGGAAGCAAGATGTAGCATCAATGAATCTCGCCCTCAGGCTCCTTGACATAATCGAAGAAAACGGAGAGGCAGAGCTGTTGTGCGATGAACCTTTCAAATTCAAGGATAACGGCTATCTGGAACTAAATCCTGATGCCAAATGGAAAATGGAAAGGTATGTGAATACAACGAATGCCTCACGATTTAATCCAAAATGGACATCTGAACACTTCGAAGACCCGAAAACCGGAGTTTTGATGAAAGACCACCTAAGGGTTGAAAAGGCATGGCAACTCTACCATAAGCTCCGACAATACAAACTCAGGACTTGGTGGGACTGACATTATGAGCATTTCCACATGATGCGATAACCGCTAAAACCGACACACCCTCCAATTGTTATAACTACTGTCAAAGGATATAAAACAGAAGCGTGACTTCTATATAACCTGCAATATTATGTCAAAAGCAAAATTAAAAAAATATATGTCGGCTCTATCAAAAGAACAGGTTGTTGACATAATGCTTCAGCTGTACGATGCGAGCAAGGAAGCGAGTGCATGGCTTGAGTTCTATATGGAGCCCAATAGCGATGCCGAGCTTGAAAAATATAAGAAGGCAATACGCAACCAATTCTTTGGTCGCAATGACTGGCCCAAAGATCCGAGTTTCAGAGAATGCAATAAACTGATAACCTCATTCAAGAAACTCATACCTGACCCTAATGCTATTGCGGACCTTATGCTCTACTATGTGGAACAAGGATGCAGCCTGACCGCCCAATACGGTGATTACGATGATCCGTTTTATACCGCTCTTGAGAACAATTTCAACAAAGCGGTTAAATTCATATCATCTAACGGACTAATGTCAGAATACTCGCCACGCATGAAAAAGATTATTGAGTCTGTGGAATGTTGTGGATATGGCTTCCCGGATACATTGTGGGACATCTACTACGAATACGCCGAGGATTGATTAAATTCTTTTTAAGGCCTGAATTCTTCAGTTGAGTAGAACAAGTATTACACTTTTTCGACCGAATAACCATGCTTCCATTACACTTTTTCAAACGAATAACCGAGGGGTGGCTACACTTTTTCAAACGAATCGATAATGACTTCGTATCGGCCGTTTGCACATCTTAGTTAAAACAGCTAACTTTGCCGATACAAAAACATAGGCCCGGGAGGGTCGTGAAAAGCGATTTTCAGAAGATAAAATCGGAGCAATTTCGGGCTTTTGTACCCGAAGGATTGCAATCCGTTGAGCGGCAACGTGGTCTACGCACTGCATCGGGAAATAGTAGGTTTATGGAAGCTGTGAGTCGTGGTGAATGCTCGTAACTGGTTGATTGATTACTGATTGTAAGGCACCAACTGATTAAATTTAAATTTGCATAATGTGGTATGATTGAATTTGACGAATACATAGCCCATGGGAAACCGGGACAGAAGGATACGGATGATTCTTGGCAGACTGTTTTCGGTCTTACTCCTATCTATCGACGCATATTTGAGGATTATTTTAGGTTTGCCGTCAACTTAGAAATGTGGAATTTTCTAAAAAGTAATGGGTATACCCGCACAACATTCATGGTGTTTTCGCAATGCACTTGTAAGAGCATCATATAAGTGGATGAATATCTCGCTTACGACTGAATTTGTGGAACGATTCTTTCGCAATGTAATTACTGGCGAAAAGAATGAGTTTCAAGCATTCACAGTCAAGAGCATTATCTCAGGTCTCGTTGAGAAAGGAATAATAATCCGCAGTAACTGTCGTCGCAATGGTTGGTGGGAAATCTTGTCAGAATAATAACGGAAGAATTTGAGATGAAAGCATTGACATATACTGCCCCGGGGCGGTTTGAGTTGATTGAGAAACCGAAACCGGTGATTTTGGATCCGAAAGATGCCGTAGTGAGAGTTACTCTTTCGAGCATCTGTTCGTCGGATCTGCATATTCTGCATGGGGCTGTGCCTAAGGCAGAAGTTGGCATCACCGTTGGGCATGAACTGGTAGGTGTTGTTGAGTCGGTAGGTGCGGAAGTCACCAAGGTAAGGCCTGGGGACAGGGTGGCCGTGAATGTCGAGACATTCTGCGGCGAGTGCTTCTATTGCAAACGGGGGTGCGTGAACAACTGCACTTCCGGCGGATGGATGTTGGGATGCCGCATCGACGGCGGTCAGGCGCAATATGTCCGCGTGCCGTATGCCGATAATGGACTGACGCCGATTCCCGATAACGTGAGCGATGAACAGGCGCTGTTTGTCGGCGACATTCTCGTAACAGGCTATTGGGCAGCCAAGATTTCTGAAATTTCCGAGGAAGATACGGTACTGATTATCGGTGCCGGACCGACAGGGTTGTGCACTCTGGAATGTGTGCAGCTGTATCATCCGCGACAAATAGTGGTATGCGAAGCTGATGAGACTCGTCGTGAATTTGTTCGGCAGCATTATCCGGGTGTCAATGTAGTCGAGTCGTGGGAATGTGATGAAGTTCTTGATGAACTGACCGATGGCCGTGGAGCCGACCGCGTGATTGAGGTTGCCGGAGGTGAAGATACGTTTGAACTCTCGTGGCATTGTGCACGACCCAACGCCATCGTCACGATTGTCGCCCTCTATGAAAAGGAACAGATATTGCCGCTGCCATGGATGTATGGTAAGAACCTGACATTCAAGACCGGCGGCGTCGATGCCTGCGACTGCGACAAAATCATGCAGCTGATTTCCGAAGACAAGATTGACACAACCCATCTGATAACCCACCGTTACCCTCTAAGCCGTATCCAGGACGCTTACGACCTCTTCGCCAACCGCGCCGACGGCGTCATCAAAACCGCCATCCATACCGATTAAAGGACATAATAGAAAACTTTATAAACAGAAAGACAGCGGCATCTCGTTTGCTAACAAGACGCCGTTGACAATGTTGATGCTTATTCTGCTTCAAGCTGCTCGCGAAATACCATCCTGGTCTCGCGCTTGAAGTCTGCTCGGCTGTATCGTTCGCCGGAACACATCTCACAGCTGCAAGGTTGTCCAGTGGTTCGATACACCTGACACCATTTCACCTTCTGGAGTTCTTTCCACGTTTCGGCCTCACGAATTGTCCCCGTAGCGGGATCATCAACGTATGCCGGTGAAAATGCTCTGAAGATAATGCGTAACCTATTGCGCCACACGCGTTTTTTCTGAATGCGTCGCCATGCACGAGTTGATGTTCTGTCCATCGTCACGTTCAATTATTGGTTTCTGGAACGTGATGATTACAGACGAATGTACTTTGTCGCGCTTCATAAGTATAATATTTTTTATTCGATAAGCAATTTGCGTGCCAAAGTCGATATTGTCAGTCTTCTACAACTATTGAGTATTCTCATCTGTATGCAGCCAAAAGTTAAAGTTGATATATCCCTTTGATAATCGGAAGATTATCGTTATTTTTGCATTGGGTTACTGTTGTCGGTTTGCCGCAATCAAGTTGCGGCGAGCTAACGGTTGGCAAATGCGGTTTGTAAGAAATTAAGTAACAGACGGTTAACAACTTGTAAACATAGAAAATTCACGTCATTTGTAGGGGTTGGATTTATAATATACTGTGTATCAATAAATTAATCGTAGCAGCATCGGATTATCTTACTTTATTTATATTTTATTGGCATATAAATGAAATTGTTCGGGGCGAGCTGCTGCGAGATAAATAGATGAAGTCCGTCGCGGTTGTACTGAAATAACCCCTTATACTTTCCCATAAAGCAGAATTATGGATGGCAGACAATGCATGATAATAGATTTGGAGAAACGTGGAGACAAACGAATGTTTGTTACCGAGCAAGTTTCTCATATCAGCGAGAATAAAAATGGCTTTTACGCGGTAAGGTTTTCAAACTCTAACCGCGTATTCAATTACAGTAAGGCGCGGTTATTATATCTTACACATCCTGAAATCATTGACCTTGGAGAAAAAGGTTTGTTCATCAGAAATCGCCGTATCAATGACGTTGCTGAATTATTGCGTTATGCAAATTCAGGATATACATTCTATCGGGTAACCTATTCCAATGGTTATTATGAAAATCTGGATGGCCGTGAAGTGTATATTACGCGTACGCCAATTGATGAAAATGACGGTTCTGTGTGGGGATATCTGAAGAAACTTGCTGCGGAAACCAGTCTGACAACGGAGGACGAAGAGAGCATACTGTCAAGACAATACGACTTGATTGATACAAAAAGAGATAATGTTCCATTAGCACAATATTTAGGTGACAAGACTCGGTTGAAATCGTATGGTCTCCCTCGGAGAATATATTATCCTTTCGGGTGTAACGCAAGCCAGAAAGCGGCAGTTGAAGCTGCGTTGACACATCAGGTGAGCATTATTCAAGGGCCTCCGGGAACCGGAAAAACCCAGACAATCCTGAATATCATCGCAAATCTCCTTATTGATGGTAAAACAGTGCTTGTCGTTTCAAACAATAACTCTGCAGTCGACAATGTGGTCGAAAAACTTAAAGGGGTAGGGCTTGATTTCCTGTTGGCCAAATTGGGAAGTGTCGAGAATAGAAAATCATTCATTGCCAATCAAAAATGTTATCCTGATTTGTCAGGCTGGAGTCTTGATAATCAGTCAGCCATAGAGGCATTGTCGCAAAATTCACTTAAAACAGTATCTGAAGGTTTTGAGAGCCAGACCAGACAGGCATTGCTCAAGGCCGAATATGACGCACTGCTCAAAGAGGCCCGGCATTATGAAATGCAGGGCACTGACATGTCAGGCAATAAGTGGCTTGCCAACAAACCGTCAGGGAAAATTATGAGGTTGCTTAACCTCTATAAGATTATTATTGAGGAAGGGCGCAAACCAAGTTTATGGTTCAGATTGAAATGGACTGTTTCTCTTGGAGTCAAAACGTTCTCGTTTCTGAATGGCGATTCTTCCTGGGTAATGGCATGCTTGGAATCAGCATATTATGCTTCCCGCAAAGGGGAAATCGAACGAGAGTCAGCTGAAATTGATTCAAAACTTGCATCGATGGATATTCAACGGAGTGTAGTGGATTTGCGCTCCTCATCTTTGCAAATTTTAAAGAGCCGGATTGCAAAACGATACAGGTCGGGTGAAAGGACAAAATTCACCTTCATGAACATTAAATTTAAATCTGAGGAATTTCTTAAAGAGTATCCCGTGGTGCTCAGCACGACATACTCGGCTAAGAATTGCATCAGCAAAGACATGGTATTTGATTATGTCATCATGGACGAAGCGTCGCAGGTTGACATTAAAACCGGAGCCCTGGCTCTGTCGTGTGCTATGAATGCAGTGATTGTTGGAGATGACAAGCAGTTGCCCAATGTAAAAAGTCCGAAAGAGACTCTCGCGCTCAATGCGATAAAAACGGCATTCAATGTGGCCGACAAATATGATGCGGTTACCCATAGTTTCCTCCGGTCATGTACTGAAGTGTTTGACAAGGCTCCTGTCACACTGCTCCGAGAACACTATCGCTGCCATCCTAAGATAATAGAATTCTGCAATCAACGCTTTTACAATGGCGAGTTAGTGACGATGACCGTTGATAAAGATGAGGAAAACGTATTGCAAATAGTCCGTACCGTTAAAGGAAATCATGCGCGTGAGCATTTTAACCAACGCGAAATAGATGTGATTGCGCAGGAAGTGCTGCCTCAAATTCCCGATACGGGAAGCATCGGTATAATATCTCCTTATCGCACTCAGGCAGAAGAAATCAATAAGGTGTTGAACAGAGATATCGCCAGTACGGTACATAAATATCAGGGCCGCGAATGCGATACAATCATTATGACTACTGTAGACAATACGCCGACCGAATTTTCCGATGATCCGAACCTCCTGAACGTTGCAATATCCCGTGCGAAAACGCGCCTTTGTATCGTGACTAATGGCAACGAAATACCCAAGGACAGCATTCTTGCGCAACTCATAGCTTACGTACAATATAACAACTTTGAAGTTAAAGAAAGCAAGCTCAGGTCTGTTTTTGATTTGCTATATAAGCCATACACGGCTGAGCGTTTGCAGTATGAATCCGAACATGCGGGAATATCGCGCTACTTGTCTGAAAATCTTATCTATGACCTGCTTACAAAGGCCATTAAGGAATTGGGGATAACAAATATTGCCGTATTGTGTCATTACCCGCTCTCAAAACTGATTGGAGATTGGGACATGCTTGATAATGAAGAAACGGCTTTTGCCGGAAGTCCCTGTTCGCATGTAGACTTCCTTGTCTACAATTCACTCACCAAGCAACCTGTTCTGACAATTGAAGTCGATGGTTGGAGCTACCACAAAAATAACAGTGTTCAGCAGCATCGTGACTCCGTAAAAGACCGGATACTCACAAAATTCGGACTTGCGCATCATCGGATATTGACAACCGATACTGTTACGGTAGACACAATTAAAACTATTATTATGTGATGGTGGGTGTTTAAATATCAATGCTGTAGAGCACATGCGTGCGTAGGGGAGAATGGGACGGGAGTTTTGGATGGGCAAATTCTTTTATTTTGAGCATGCCGATTTTTTGCATTACGCGTTCTGACGGGATATTGATTTTTGCCGTGAACGAATATAATCGCTTGATTCCCGACTCTTTGGCCAGTGTCAACGCTGCTTTGGCAGCTTCGGTCGCGTATCCGTGATTATGATAATCAGCGGCCAGGCGCCAGCCTATCTCAATGCCCGGCGTGAAGTCGGCCTCAAATCCTATTTCATGCAGGCCGACATATCCGATGAACTCTCCGGTCGCTTTAATTTCTACAGCATACAATCCCCGGCCGTCACGGTCGAACTCATCTTGTATACGATTGTAAAATGCCGTCGTTTCTGTTTCACTCAATGTTGCCGGGAAATAGCGCATGACACGTTTGTCCATATTCATTGCGATGAATGCCGGCAGGTCCTCCGGTTTCCATGAGCGTAAAATCAGCCGTTCTGTTTCGATATAAGTCATGACAAACTAAAGCCTTTTGCGGGTATACCCGCAGGTTAAATGGATTTGGATTCACAAAATCCATTCAATCGGCCGACATTGGCAATATGCGGAGAGCGGGCACATAGCGCGAAAGCGGGGTGGCGGAGCTTTTGTATTTGACTCAGGGGATGTTAGCGTTGCGTTTTTGCCTGACTATACTATGCCGTTATCAAACTTTTTTATGGGGCGGGTGTTTTTATTATTGAATCGGATGCCGGGGATACTCCTTGGAGTATGTCCCGATCGTACGGCGGCGGTGAGCTTTTTATGGGATATTCCCTAAAGATTTTCATGAGCACTGCGTGACATGCGGTTGCATGACTCCGAGATTATTATCAACTATGATTTCTAACGTTTAATTCCTAAAGTATTATGAACACAGCTCCTCTTCAAGGTATCAAAGTGGTGGATTTGACCGAAGTCCAGTCCGGCCCCTCATGTACACAATTGCTCGCCTGGCTTGGCGCAGAAGTTATTAAGATAGAGCGTCCCGGCAAGGGCGACGCCACGCGTAAGGAACTGCAGTTTGACCCTGATCTGCCAAGCTACTACTTCCTCCAGCTCAATTCCGACAAGAAGTCGATTTCTCTTGACTGCAAGACTCCTGACGGAAAACAGATTCTCACCGACTTAATCAAGGAAGCCGACATATTTGTGGAAAATCTTCACCCCGGAGCTGCCGACAAGCTCGGTTTCAGCTGGGAGGCTGTCCACGCTCTCAATCCCAAATGTATCTATGGTACAATCAAAGGATTCCCCGTAACATCAAAATATAAAGACCTCAAAGCATACGAGCCTGTGGCACAGGTGACAGCTGCCGCCGCATCGACCACCGGCTGGTACACCGGCGAATATAATATCCCTACACAGTCGGGTGCCGCCCTCGGCGACTCCAATACCGGCATGCACCTTACCATCGGTCTGCTTGCCGCCCTGCTGCAGCGCGAAAAGACCGGTGAAGGCTGCTTCGTGTATCAGTCGATGCACAACGCATGTCTTAACCTTTGCCGTATCAAGACGCGCGACCAGCTCACACTTGACCGAATCGGTTATCTTACCCAGTTCCCGCAATATCCCAACGGTAAATTCAACGGTACTGTGCCCCGTTCGGGCAATACCGAAGGCAGCGGAGTGCTCGGCTGGACTTACAAATGCAAAGGCTGGGAGACCGATGACAATGCATACGTATATGTCATACTCCAGCGTGATGCCAAATCGTTTGAACTCGCATGCAAGGCATTGGGATTTGAAGACTGGCTCACCAATCCCGACTTCAACACTGCCGACGCGCGCGACCGTCATAAAGAGGAAATCTGGGCACGCATACAGCAGTACTGTATAGATAAGGATAAATACGAAGTCACCGACCTGCTGTCGAAAGCCGGAGTTCCCGTAGGTCCCGTTATCTCGACCAAGGAACTCATGTCAGACGAATCGCTTTACGACGGCAACACCCTCGTCAGAATCAACCAGGGAGGCAAAATCGGCGAATTTGTCACCGTCGGCGTGCCTTTCACGATGTCAAACTTCCAGCCTACCTACGGCCCTTGTCCCGACCTGGGCGGCAATACCGCGGAAATCCTCACCTCTCTCGGATATTCTGAGCAGCAGCAGGCCGAGTTTGCCAAGAACGGCACCACCGAACCGCTTCCGAAACCTGCACAACCTGCAAAATAAGCATTTCTGCAACGCGTTTGCACCTGCATATACATCAAGCCTGCCGCCGATTTCCGGCGACAGGCTTTCCAGACAAACGGATACATTTACCGCTGTGACAGCAGGGGAGGACAGACCTTCCGGTGTCACGGTATAAAATATTTTACTTATGTCAACTACAACACCAGGGGCTGCGACGCCCCAGACGGCTCCCCATTATCCGGAACAGGTGACAGGCATGTATGTTCTTGCCCGCGCACTCCGTGAGGTCGGTCTCGACACGATGTACGGCCTTGTCGGGATTCCTGTGACGGAAGCCGCATATATCTGCCAGGAACAAGGCATCAAGTTCGTATCTTTCCGTTTTGAGCAGCAGGCCGGCATGGCTGCCGCAACTCATGGCTATCTTACAAAGACACCGGGCGTGCTCCTCACCGTATCCTCTTTGGGATTCATGAACGGCCTGACCGCGACGGCCAACGCCACCGTCAACTGCTACCCGATGATACAGATTTCGGGGGCGACTGACCCGACGATGGTCGACATGAAGATGGGTACTTACGAAGAACTCGACCAGCTCAATACCGCCCGTCCGCTTGTCAAGGCCGCTTTCCGCTGCAGCAAGGCCGAGGATATTCCTTCGGCTGTCGCAAGGGCTTACCGTGCAGCAGTCAGCGGACGTCCCGGAGGAGTCTATATCGACATGGCTACTCCCGCTCTCGGCCAGATTATGAACCGCGAGGACGCCGAGAAACTGTTCTATAAGCCTGTCGACGTATATTCGCCCGTAGCTCCTAATCAGGCATCGGTCGACCTTGCCGTCAATACAATCCTCTCAGCCAGACATCCCGCCATACTTCTCGGCAAAGGAGCGGCCTACGCGCAGGTCGACGACAAAATCAAGACTCTTGTCGAGAAATACAATATTCCCTACCTGCCCATGTCGATGGCCAAAGGGCTTATGCCTGACAACGGGCCGCTCAGCGCGATTTCATGCCGTTCCACAATTATGGAGCAGGCCGATGTCGTGGTGGTAATAGGCGCGCGTCTTAACTGGATGCTCTCGTTCGGAAAAGGAAAGTGGAATCCCGCTATCAAATTCGTCCAGCTCGATGTCGAGCCTCAGGAGATAGATGTCAATGTCCCGATAGCGGTGCCTGTAGTAGGCGACATGAGCCTCTCGCTCGATGCCATTCTGGCCGGACTTGAAGGCAAAACGATGTCAGCCGACCCGGCATGGGTCAGCTCGCTTCAGGCTGAGACAAAGGGCAAAAACGCGAAATTCGCGGCTCGTCTGGCCGAAAATGCCAAGATTATGCCTATGACCCACTGGTCGGCACTGAGCGCTATCAAGCCGATTATCGAGAGCAACCCCGACGTAATACTCATCAACGAAGGGGCGAATACGCTCGACGACACACGCGATGCCATAGACATGAGTCTGCCACGTCACCGCGTAGACTGTGCAACATGGGCAATCATGGGCATGGGCATGGGGTCGGCAATAGGTGCCGCCGTAGCTACAGGCAAGAGCGTAGTGGCCATAGAGGGCGACAGCGCGTTCGGCTTCTCCGGCATGGATTTCAGCACCATCGTCCGGTTCAATCTCCCCGTCACTGTCGTCATCTTCAACAACGGCGGTATCTACAACGGCGCGGGTGTCAACATGAGCGGCGGCAGCGATCCTGCTCCTACCACTCTCGACATTCATGCCCGCTACGATAAACTCGCCGAGGCTTTCGGAGCCGACAACTATTATGTCACCACTCCGGATGAACTTTCCGCCGCGCTGACAGCAGCCATTGCGTCGAAGAAGCCATGCCTTATCGACGTCCAGCTCGCCTACAACTCCGGCAAGGAGAGCGGCCATATCGGCTACCTCAATCCGGCTCCCCTGCAGCAGGTGACAGTATGATAAGTAATCATAATCAACGATATTTATTAACAGTGAATTTGTTGTTTTGACGATTTATGGGGACAAACGAAAATGCTGACTTTCCCACGAATTACTGAAATCTGACAAAATCTCACGCTTCTAAATCTATTTATTATGGACCTTTCCCACATAATTTTGTATGCGATTGTCCCTATCATCGTAGTGATGTTAGCCGGATATCTCTCGGGCAAGAAAGGCATTTTCAACGGTCAGGACGCCAAGAAATTCAACAAGGTAGTGCTTGACTACGCATTGCCTGCAGCATTGTTTGTCTCCATCGCACAGGCCAACCGAAAGATGCTGGCCGAGGACCTGAAGCTCTCCATCATATCTCTCGTAGTGCTGATGCTCTGCTTCATGATAGTGTATTTCGTGTTCCGCTACTGCTTCAAGAAGAACACACAGGCCGATGCGGCAGTGTCGGCATTGATCAGCGGTTCGCCTACTATCGGCTTCCTCGGGTTTGCGGTACTTGAGCCTATATTCGGCACCAACGCATACGTGGCCCTCGTGGTCGCCATCGTAGGTATCGTGGTCAACGCTGTCGGTATTCCGGTAGGTCTGGCGCTACTCAACGCCGGCAACGCGAAAGCCGCCGGTAAGAAGGAAAGCCCCTGGAAGCCGGTGATACACGCGTTGGAGCAGCCTGTGGCCTGGGCGCCTATCCTCGCCGTCATCTGGGTTGTGGTAGGCATCCCGTTCCCCAAATGGCTTGCTCCGTCGTTTGACCTTATCAAGGGCGCCAACGCATCGTTGGCAGTGTTCTCAGCCGGTATAACCCTTTCCGCCGTTGTCATCAAAATCAACTGGCAGGCGATACTCGGTTCTATCCTTAAGCTCGTCATGATGCCGGCCATGATACTTGTAGCCGGTCTTATCTTCAAGATGGAGCCTGAAAACCTCAAGATGCTTGTCGTGGCAGCAGCTCTTCCGCCGGCATTCTCAGGCATCATCATCGCCGACGAATACGACACATACGTCGCTACCGGTACCACTTCTCTTACCCTGTCGGTAATTCTCTTCATGGGATTCTGCCCGTTGTGGCTGTGGATTACCGATGCATGCTGCAAGGCATTCCTGTAAGCGGAACGTTATAATTTGTTTGACACAGCATTCCGGAGGGCGTGAGCGGGAGTTGAGGCACTCCGCCACGCCCTCTTGTATTTATTCAGATGATTGACAGAGAATATGGATAGTCAGAAAAAAAAGATTGTCGACGGTGGCACTGCTGCCGCTTACGTGGCATACGCCATGAGCGAGATGGCTACGGTGTATCCCATAACACCTATTGCCGGGATGGGTACTACAGCCCAGAAATGGGCTCTCGAAGGCATTACCAATTTCGAGGGGATGCCGATGGAAGTACACGAACTGGAATCGGAACTCGGAGCCGCGGGCGCCACGCACGGCGCGCTGTCGGGAGGTACGCTCGCCACTACGTTCACCTCCTCGCAGGGACTGATGCTGATGATACCCAACATGTTCAAGATGGCGGGAGAGCTGCTGCCGGCCGTGTTCCATATAGGATGCCGCTCGGTTGCCACGCATGCACTGTCAATATTCGGCGACCATTCCGACATCATGGCTACGCGTTCCACAGGCTTCGCCATGCTTATGTCGGCCTCCGTGCAGGAAACCCACGACCTCGCCATAGTGGCGCATCTCGCTGCTGTCGACGGCAGCGTGCCCGTGCTGCACTGCTTCGACGGCTTCCGCACCTCCAATGAGATGTCGACAATCAGCATGCTCCCCTACGAGCAGATTTTCCCGCTGATAGACCGGGAGAAGATACTGAAATTCCGTCAGCGTGCCATGAACCCCGAGCATGCCGATATACGCGGCACCGCCCAGAATCCCGATGTCTATTTCCAGAACCGTGAAGCCTGCAACCCATACTACAACGCGTTTGCCGGAGTGGTGGAGCGCCAGATGGAGCGGGTGGCAGCCCTGACGGGACGGCCGATACATCTTTTCGACTACGTCGGTGCACCTGATGCCGAAAACATAATCGTGTCGATGGGCTCAAGCTGCGAAGTCATAGAGGAGACGGTCAGTTATCTAAATGCGCGCGGCTACAATGTCGGTGCGGTCAAGGTACGCCTTTACCGACCGTTTGCCATCGACCGGTTCCTTTCCGTCATACCTCCGACGGTGAAGCGAATCGCCGTACTCGACCGTACGAAAGAGCCGGGTGCCGTCGGCGAGCCGTTGTTTGTCGACGTGGCGTGCGCCGTGCAGCGGTCGGGGAGACCGATAAAGGTGATAGGCGGACGTTATGGGTTGAGCAGCAAGGAATTCGACCCTACGATGGTGAAAGCGGTCTACGACCACCTTTCCTCACCCGAGCCGTTCACGGGATTCACTGTCGGAATAAACGACGATGTCACTCATCTGTCGCTCTCGGCAGCCGACCCGATATTCATTTCACCAGCGGGAATGATACAGGCGCAGTTCTACGGCATAGGGGCCGACGGCACGGTCGGCGCTACGAAGCAGGCCGCCTCGATTATCGGCGACTCCGACAGATATTACGCACAGGCCTATTTCCAGTATTCGGCGAAGAAATCGGGCGGATACACGGTGTCGCAACTGCGTGTGTCGACAGCTCCTGTCAAGAGTGAATACTGCATCGAGAAGGCCGACTATGTGGCCTGCAACAAGGATACATATGTCAAGAAGTTCGATTTGACAGGCAATCTGAAGGCCGGCGGCATATTGGTGCTTGCCTCGTCGTGGGATGTCGAAAAAATGAGTAAAATATTTCCCGCGTCGCTCAAGCGCGACATTGCCCGTCGCGGCATAAAGCTGTACAACGTTGATGCTGCCGCCATAGCGCATGCCGCGGGGCTCGGCGAGCGCATAAACACCATCATGGAGACTGTATTCTTCAAACTGATGCCAGTCATACCGTTTGATACGGCCTACGCCGACCTTAAGCAACGCATATCTACTGTGTACCGTCATGAGGGTAATGCTGTCGTCGAAAGCAATCTTGCCGCAATATCGCAGGCTGTAGGGGCTATAACACCTGTTGTCGTGCCCGCCGGTTGGGCCGATGCTGTCGACGCACCGGAGGCGACTGCGGACCATTTGCCGGAATTTGTCGCAAAAGTGGCTCAGCCGTGTCTGAATAGAAAGGGCAACGAATTGCCCGTGTCGCTGATGTCGCCCGACGGATTCACTCCTACGGGCACGACAGCATACGAGAAACGCCGCATAGCGCGCTATATCCCGCAGTGGGATGTCGACAAATGTGTCGAATGCACCGAGTGCTCCCTCGTATGCGCCCACGCATCAATCCGCCCCTATCTGCTCGATGCTGCGGAGCGTGCCAAAGCTCCGTCGGCAATAATAACAAAGGAGGGGAAAGGTGCTCCGGTGCTGCATGATTACCAGTTCCGCATACAGGTGTATCCTGAGGATTGCACGGGGTGCGAGTCATGTGCGGTGATATGTCCGGGCAGGGCTCTTACAATGGTGCCGGTTGAGCAGGACCTTACGGCCGAGATTGCCAACCTCGACTACCTGCAGAAAAACGTTACCGTCAAGGATAATCTTATTCCGCGTGACACAATCAACGGCTCGCAGTTCCATGAACCGCTGCTCCAGTTCTCGGGAGCGTGCGCCGGATGCGGCGAGACACCTTACGTAAAACTTCTCACGCAGCTTTTCGGCGAGCGTATGATTATTGCCAATGCCACAGGATGCTCCTCCATCTGGGGTGCTGACTTCCCTTCGATGCCCTACGCTGTCAACAGCCGCGGTTTCGGCCCGGCGTGGGGCAATTCGCTTTTCGAGGACAATGCCGAATATGGCTACGGTATTGCGGTCGCTGTAAAATACCGCCGCGAACGTCTGGCAAAAAGCGTGGCTGCCCTCACCACCTCACCCGATATGCCCGACGCCGTCAGAAATGCCGCTGCACAGTGGCTTGCCGCCAAAGATGACCCCGACAAATCGTACACGTTGGGACAGGAGTTGCTCGATGCCATGTCGAAATCTCCGTCATCACCGGTCTTCGACCAAATCATGCCCCATAAGGATCTTCTCGGCAAGAAATCCGTATGGGCTATAGGCGGCGACGGCTGGGCCTACGACATCGGTTTCGCCGGACTCGACCATGTGCTGGCTCAGAACATGAATATAAATATCCTCGTAATGGATACCGAGTGCTATTCCAACACAGGCGGCCAGATGTCGAAGGCTACCCCGCTGGGCGCTATGGCGAAATATGCCGCCGACGGCAAACGCAACTATAAAAAAGATCTCGGCCGCATGATGATGGCCTACGGCAATGTGTACGTGGCCTCCGTAAGCCTCGGGTATGACTATCAGCAGGTTATCGACGCGATGGTGGAGGCCGAGGCATGGGACGGTCCGTCGATTGTGATAGCCTACTGTCCGTGCATAGCGCATGGCATACGTGCCGGAATGAGCCATACCATAGTCGAGGAGCGGCTCGCCGTGCAATGCGGCTACTGGCCGTTGTACCGCTTCAATCCGGCGCTTGCCCGAGAAGGCAAGAACCCGTTGACGGTGGACTATACAAAACCCGACGGCAATCTCATCGACTTCATCAACGGTGAAGACCGTTATGCCGACCTTAAGATGACCGACCCCAAGGAGGCTTCCGTTCTCCAGCCCGAATTACAGCAGCATTGCGACTATCTCTACGACCTCATGACCTCACTGTCGGCAATTTCGCCCCAATCGGAGAATACCGCGCCGGCGGAACACAATTAAACGGCTTCATTTCCGTTCAGTAATCGGACGGGGGGACGTAATGCGGCAACGTCGCCGCACCACGTTTCCCCCCGCTACTGACCGGTATGAAAACGATAGCACCCGCCTTTGCCATTCTCTCATCATTTCTTCTGCTTGCATGCGGTTCAGCCGATGATGAGTTGGTTACGCGACCGGAAAACAATCCGTCACCCCTTATCTCATCGATATCATCGGAATACGGCGATGAAAATTACGTGTATGATGAAAACGGCCGTCTGATAAGCTGGGAATTCACACCGGTAGAAAATTCATTTTATACCTTTGCCGATTATTCATGTAGATATGAATATCCCGATGACCGGACAATAAAATCCTGTCTGACTCAAAAATATCCCGTTTTTTCAGATACTGAAACACGGATATACGATGCGGTAATGACTCTTGGCGACAATGGGTATGTAAGCTGCGTCGACGGCTTTTTCACTTTATATGAGAATGATGAACTTCAGATGTACAAGAAGTATCGTCATGAATTTGAATATGACGGGTCGGGGGCTCTCGTAAAATTGATATGGACTGAGTGGTCGCAGAAGTGGGGCGGAGACTGGGATTATGAGCATCCATGGCGGTGGGAAAACCTGCTTACATGGGAAAACGGCAATCTTATCAGGTATGTGGACTATAACGGCAATAAAAAGCCGAATCTTATAACGGAATATTATTATTCGGGCATCCCCATGACGACAGTCCGGCCTGTAGCCGTGCCCTATATATCACCTATGTACAGTCCGCTTCAGTGTCGCGGACTGTTTGGGGTGCAACCGAAAAACGAAGTTATGGCCTATCGTTTTTGTGACAGAGTCTTCGGGGAAAAACGGCATGTCGAATATTCCTATGAATTTACTGAAACCGCTTTCGGTACGTTAATCACTCGCTACTGGCAGAAAGTCAATGACCTCGATGCGGTAGGGTATACTGTAAGATGGCGATAATATTGTCGATATGGGAGTAAGAATGGAGCGGTTTAAACGTTGGGTAGCTTCGCTGTCGTTTCGGAGCGGCCTGGTTGTCGCCGGATTTTGTGTGTTATTTTATATCCTGTCGTTCGCACAGATGCTTCTGCCGGTATCGGCCGCCGTTAAAGGGACATTATGGGTAATACTGTTCGGTCTTGCCAAGACCGCGCAATACACGGCTTTGCTCATATTGGGCAAAGCCGGTGTGGCGAGGATAAAAAGCTATTTCAAGAAATCATCTGCTGCCGGCGACTGATGCCGTCTTGTCGAGAACCATGATTTTTATGGGGCATGCGAGGGCGCATTTGCCGCATTTTATACAGTCGGGGTGGAGATAGCCCGACTCCTGTCCGCGGCTGTCGTAGGGCGTAAGCTGCATGGGACATACGCGTGCGCAGCTCTTGCACTTCATCTGGCATGTCGAGCTGACAAATATCCGTTTGTACTTCTCCGGCAGTTTGCCCTCACGAGGCGTCACCCACGACGACAGCGTACCCATAGGGCAGAACGAGCACCATGTGCGCGGCGCGAATATGAATGAAAGCGTTATGCCTACGACGGTGGTGACAAGTATGATGGTCCAGAACACGCGTCCCATTGCATCCCAGTCGCCCCATGCGCGATACATCTGAATGCCGAACATGGTGAAGATAAACAGTACCATGAAGATGCGGAATCCGCGCTTACGCACAAATGCCGGAATAGGCTTGTGGGGAGAATACCGCGACAGCAGCCGGTCGTAGAAATTACCGCGCGGACAGGCATTCCCGCACCACCAGCGGCCGCGGCGCACGGCGAATGCCACCGGAGCAATCATGCATATCAATGCGAGAAATCCTATTACGGGGAAAAAGTATCCCGCGATGAGGTAGGCTATAAGTATCAGGTAGAGTGGGTAGCCCTTTACTTCAAAATGACGGTGAAATCTCTTTTTTGCCATAAAAAAAGTCGTTTATTGCGTAGTTTTTAATAAATTTTATTTCTCAGCACAAATTTAGCGGTTCTATTATAGGCTTACAAATGAATTTGTCTATCTTTGCATAGAGACATTCTATTGTTATGACATTGCAGCAACTAAAATACGTAATAGCAGTTGACCGTCACCGAAGTTTTTCAAAAGCAGCCGAAGCATGCGAAGTCACTCAGCCCACTCTAAGCGGTATGCTTGTAAAACTTGAGGAGGAGCTTGACGTGCGCATATTTGACCGTACAAACAAGCGTGTTACCCCGACTGTCATCGGTGAAAAGATTATACGCCAGGCCATCAGGGCGGTGGCAGAGGCCGAGCGCATATCCGAAATCGTGAGCGAGGCGAAAGGCTGTGTAAGCGGACGGCTCTCCGTATGCATCAGTCCCGGTATCGCGCCATATCTCATACCTTCGTTCATACGCATATATCTTGTAGACTATCCCGAAGTGGAGCTGAACATAGAGGAGATGAAGGCATCGTCGATGATTGATGTCCTCAGGAAGGGAACGGCCGATTGCGGCATCGCTACTGCCGGCCATGCGGCAGAGGGTATATATGAGATACCGCTCTATACGGAGCGCTTCATGGTATATCTCTCCGAAAACTGCAGCCGCCGGCTGCCGGCATTCAGTCCCGACAATCTCGAGCATGAGAACATGTGGATAATGAAGGAGAGCCAGTGTCTGCGTCAGAGCGCTTTCAGTTTCTGCAAGGAGCGTGCCAAGGGGCATCATATCTATGAGGCCGGCAATATTGAGACACTTATCAGGATTGTTGACGAAAACGGAGGTTATACCATAATACCCGAGATGCATCTGCCGCTCCTTTCCGAACGTCAACGCCTCAATGTGCGCCATATCGACGGCGACCGGCTGTCAATGCGCCGCATATCAATGTATATAAAGGCCGATTATATCAGGGGCAAAATGCTCAACACGATAGTCGATACCCTGACAAAGTTTATACCGGCAAATATGTTTGAACCGAATATCCTTAAATACGGCATAAAGCTTTAATCTTTGCCGTGTCGGATTGTAATAAGATATATCACACATGACCCCGAGAGAAAAACGTATATATAAGGTGACACTGACCGGTTCGGCTGTCAACGCAATGCTTATCGTGCTTAAATTTGTTGCAGGTATCGCCGGCCGCAGTTCGGCTATGGTGGCCGACGCCGTGCATTCGCTCAGCGATTTCATCACCGACGCCATAGTGCTTATTTTTGTGAAAATTGCCGGTAAACCGCGTGACATAGGCCACGATTACGGCCATGGCAAATATGAGACGCTGGCTACACTTGTCATAGGCCTTATCCTGGTTGCTGCTGGCATCGGGTTGATGGTAAACGGCATAAAGGAAGTTATTGACAGTATTGAGGGAGTGCGGCCGCCTCGTCCCGGAGTCGTGGCGCTCATAGTCGCTGTTGCGTCGATAGTGTCAAAGGAATGGCTTTATCGCTATACGGTGAAAGCCGGTAAGGAGACCTGTTCGGCGGCCGTCACGGCCAATGCGTGGCACCACCGCAGCGATGCGATATCGTCGGTCGGCACACTTGTCGGCATAGCCGGTGCAATGTTCCTGGGTGAGGACTGGCGCATACTCGACCCTCTGGCCGCTGTCATAGTCAGTCTCTTCATTATAAAAAGCGGCTATGATATTGTCCGTCCGTCGGTCAGTGAACTGCTTGAAGCATCGCTGCCTGAGGATAAACAGAAAGAGATTGTAGAGCTTGCTGTTTCTGTCCCCGGTATTGAATATGTCCACAATCTGCGCACACGCCGTGTCGGCAACATCGTAGCCATCGACTTCCATGCCAAGATGGACGGCAACATGACCCTCTCCGAAGCCCATGCGCTTGCCACCCGCGCTGAGAACGCCATAAAGCAACGTTTCGGAGCAAATTCAATAGTCAATATCCACATGGAACCGATTCCGCCCGGCGTATCCGCCGCCCGAGAGCGATGCGAAAAACTGAATAAATGAAAATCATTTATGATATTCCAATGAAAAGCGATATTGATATAAGCGCCCTCCACACTACTCCGTCGGGTTTCGACCGGATAAGACGTAATCTACAGCTTCCCGGTTCAGCCGACGTCGTAGCCCTGTGCCGCGGAATAGTGTGCGACAGCACGGCATTGATTGAGCGCAAGGGGAAAAACTGGTATATAACCGCACGTCAAATCAAAATAACAGTCAACGCCGGCAGCCACACCATAATAACCGCAAAGAAATCGGAGTAAAATTGTGTTGTGATATTTCTGCACATGAACGGGTTATGGAAAACGGTTTTGACGGTTGAAATTTTTTTATTACTTTTGTAGGTTAATCGTTGCCATGTGATTATGCCGCACGGCAGCATGCATGGAATATAACGAAATTTGGAAAATACCTGAAAATGCCGGAAGGTGTTGCACAACTGCGGAATTTCGGTCAGCATTGTAGGGACGCACGGTCTGTGCGTCCGGTAGTTAGCTGATGGTCAACGTGCATTTCACGGACGCACAGACCGTGCGTCCCTATTGCTAAAGTGGTTGCGACACGTCAGTGCAGTGAGTAGGTATCTGGAAAAATGAAGCAATTGGAATAATAATTTCATACGTCAATATAGATATGAATTTTGCAATAATAGCCGCCGGTGAGGGTTCGCGGCTCCAGCAGGAGGGTGTCGCCACTCCAAAGCCGTTGGTCTCGCTCAACGGACGTCCGATGATAGGGCGCCTTATCGATATATTCGTCAACTGCGGCGCCGAATGCATCTCGGTGATTGTCAACGAGCAGATGACAGAAGTGAGGGAATATCTCGAAAATCTCGCTGTCAGTCTGCCGGTCGAACTGCGGCTCGTGGTCAAGTCGACCCCAAGCTCCATGCACAGTTTCTATGAAGTGAGCAGCGTGCTTCCCGAGGGGCGTTTCATCCTCACGACCGTCGACACCATATTCCGCGAGAACGATTTCCGCCGCTATGTCGAGGCTTTTGAAAAGGAAGGGGAGGATATCGACGGGCTTATGGCCGTGACATCATATATCGACGACGAGAAGCCCCTTTATGTCGATGTCGACTCGCAGATGCGCATCACGGCGTTCAACGACGCGCCGTCGGCCGATGCGAAATATATATCGGGCGGCATATACGGTCTCGACCATACTGCGGTCGACGTATTGCAGAAATGTATCGACGGCGGAGTGAGCCGCATGCGCAATTTCCAGCGCGCGCTTGTGGCCGACGGTCTCAACCTGCATGCCTACGACATGGGCAAGATAATCGATGTCGACCATCAGTCGGACATCGAGAAAGCCATAGCACTCATCAATGGATAAATAACAGATACTTAATAACCACCAATCATGGCTGATATAAAAATAGCGGCAATCATGCGCGCGGGAGCCTATTCTCCCAACCATATAGGCAACGATGCCGCGATTCTCAATGCTGTAACCGAGCAGCTGCGCAAACGCGGCTGCGAGGTCAACATCTACTCCGAGGAGCAATTCATCAACGGCAACGTAAAGGAAAATATAATCGTCAACATGTGCCGCGAGCGCCGTTCAATCGACCTGCTCCAGAAACTCGAGGACGAAGGACGTCTCGTCATCAACTCCGGCCACGGTATCGAAAACTGTACCCGCGAACGCATGACACGCATCCTCATGGGACACAATATCCCTTATCCCGACAGCCTCATGGTCGACACCGACGAGGTAGTGAAGAGTAAGCTCATCAAGGCGGGATTCACACGCTGCTGGATTAAGCGCGGCGATTTCCATGCAATGCACAAGGAGGATGTCTCCTACGTGCGGCATCCCGAGGAGGCTCAGGAAGTGCTGCAGGAATATTTCCTGCGCGGTATCAAGCGTGCGGTCATCAACAAGCATCTTGTGGGCGACCTCATAAAGTTCTACGGCGTGTCAGGCTCGCGTTTCTTCTACTGGTTCTATCCGTTTGACGAGGGGCACAGCAAGTATGGCCACGAAGCCATCAACGGCAAAAGCCAGGGACTTGAATTTGACAAGGACAGGATGCGTGAAATATGCCAGCATGCATCCGATGTGCTTGATGTGAAAATCTATGGCGGCGACTGCATCATCTCTCCCGAAGGCGACATACGCATAATCGACTTCAACGACTGGCCCAGCTTCGCGCCGTGCCGCGACGCCGCAGCTCCCCATATCGCCAAGTATATTCTCTCTGCCATCAAACAGCGCTGAGTATCCGCCCTCCCTCTCCGACAACAGTATAAGCGGCTGACTTCGCCACGCCGCACATCATATAAAGAGAAAACGAAATCAGCAAATGAGTCAACAATCAACGCAATCTCGCAAAAACGCAGCCGGACAGGTGTCGTACCGCGACACCCTCAAGTCGATGGACACCGAAGAGCATATCGACCTCTGGTTCTACCGTCCGATAGGCTACATGTGGGCCAAGCTGGCCGCACGACTGGGTGTCACTCCCAACGCCATAACGATAGCTTCGATATTCCTTGGCGTAGGAGCCGGCATCGCGTTCTACTACAACAATATATGGATCAATATACTGGGTATGGTGCTGCTCGTGTGGGCCAACTCGTTCGACAGCGCCGACGGACAGCTCGCCCGTATGACCGGTCAATACTCACGCCTGGGCCGAATACTCGACGGACTGGCCGGCGACATCTGGTTTATCACGATATACTTCTCGCTGTGTTTCCGCGAGATAGTCACGTCGCCATTCTTCATCGAGCACCATTGGGTGATATGGACACTTGCCGTCACCACCGGTATATGCCATGCCAAGCAGGCCTCGATGGCCGACCACTACCGCCAGTTCCACCTGTTCTTCCTCAAAGGCAAGGACGGGAGCGAGCTTGAAAATGTCGACGACCTGCGTGCCCGCCAGAAAGCCACTCCATGGAAAGGCAATTTCTGGAACAAGGTGACCATGGCGTTCTACATCAACTACACCGTGTCGCAGGAGAAGATGACACCGGCTATGGAGGCTCTCCGCAAGGAGTTGCGCGAGCGTTTCCACGGAGGTGCCATACCGCAGCGGTTCCGTGACGATTTCCGCGCCATGAGCCTTCCGCTGATGAAGTATACCAATATCCTGTCGTTCAACTGGCGCGTGATAGTACTGTTCATATCGCTTTTTGTAAGGATGCCGTGGATATACTTCGTATTCGAGTTCACGGTGCTCAACTCGCTGATGGTCTATATGGTGGTCCGTCATGAGAGAATTTGCAAAAAGATGACGCAACGCCTTAAAGACGGTGATTATGACAAATGATATAAAAGGTATAATATTTGACTACGGCGGCACAATCGACAGCCACGGCGACCACTGGAGCGAAGTAATCTACGACGGCTACCGTGCCTGCGGTCTTGATGTCGACAAAGATGAATTCCGCACTAGCTATGTGTATGCCGAACGTGAGCTTGCCCGCACGCGCCATATCTTTCCCGAGCATACATTTCTCGATGTGATGGAGATAAAGATGCGGCTTGAGCTTGACGACCTCGCTGCCCGCGGCATAATCACCCCCGCGGTGGCAGCCGAAAAGGCGTCGCCGATAGCACGCTATTGCTACGAGCGGGCGCGCGAGTCGGTCAATGAGGCTCGCCCCGTGCTTGAGAAGCTGTCGGAGCGCTATCCGTTGGTGCTTGTATCCAACTTCTACGGCAATGTAGAGAGCGTGATACGCGACATGGGCATACGTCAGTACTTCCGCGGCATTATAGAAAGTGCCGTCGTGGGAGTGCGCAAGCCCGATGCCCGCATATTCATGCTCGGCGTCATCGCCCTCGGGCTGAAGCCTGAGGAAGTGCTCGTGGTCGGCGACAGCATGCGCAAGGATATACTTCCGGCCGAGTCGATAGGCTGTCATACGGCATGGCTCAAAGGAAAAGGATGGACTGCCGATGAGGATGCCATGACTCATCCGTCGCAGATAGCGTCGCTTGTCGACATCCTGGCATTGACCTGTACGGACGCCGTGAAATAGTGCAACATATTCACTACCGGGAATTAACACAAGTGCAATGAAGAAGAAAAAGCTTAAATCCAAATTACTGCAGGGCGGGGGCATATTCATGTTCCTGCGTTCGGTCATTACATCGCAAATCTCGGCCTATACCGATTTCATCGTCAGCTTTATATTCTATGCACTTATTTCGCTCTCCGCTGGTATCTCGGCCATGATCGGCGCCACTGCGGGAGGTATAGTGAACTGCCTGATTAACTATAAGTTCACGTTCCGCATGCGCGAGAGCTCGTATCTCGCGATTGGCATCAAGTTTTTCCTCGTATGGCTCGGAAGCCTCCTGCTCAACACATTCGGTACGCAATACTTCACCAATCTCCTTGACCAGAGTTCGCTCCTCGACTCTCTCAACATGATTGACAATATCCGCTTCACCATCGCCCGAATAGTAACATCGATAATAGTGTCAGTGCTGTGGAATTTCATGCTGCAACGCTACTTCGTATTCCGCTCCACGGCATTCGACAATTTCATCGACCGCTGCCACTACTTCCTCCACGCCACCTTCTCCAAACGCTATTGATGTCCAAAGATGAGTTAATAGGGGCGGGGGCGTCTCGCCCCCGTGATAACTTCCTGCGATAAAAAAAAGAATACCACGGGGGCGAGACGCCCCCGCCCCACTCGGTTCCACTTAGCTCAGCTTGAACGAACTCCATTGAATTGTAGTCATACGATTTCAGGCTCCGGAAGCGCCATTGCGTCCCGGAGCCTGAAGCTGTCAAAGTATGAAAAAATGTCTGTTTTATTTTAAGTTGGTGCAGGCTCCGTTGAGGAGTTGGAGGGTTGCCGTCGTGTTGCGGAATTGCGGCTTGGAAATCATACTTTTCAATATTTCTCCGGCGATTATCCTGTCTTCCCGCGTGACGGATGTGGGTATCGATTTGGTATGTTCATAGATTTTGGTTGCGAGGGCCTGTTGTGCGCCCGGTGTGGTATTGTCCATTGCCTGGACGTAGCCCATGAATTTGCTGAACCATGACGGATTTTCGTTAGTCGAGCCTGAGTACGTTGTCGTGTTGGTGAAAATCTTGAATTGCGACCGTTCGCTCTGCTCCTGACGATATTTCAGCGTAGTGGCGTATGTGACAATCAGTTTGCCGGAAATTACCCCGTCCTTTGTCTCCCAGTTCATGCCGTAGGCATAGCGGTAGTTGCCGTCTTTATTCTCACTGTCGGGTGCGAGGAAACAGGAGTAGATGTATTTACGGCCCGGGGCGTTGACGCGAGTCCCCATTTCACCGTTGCCGATGGCCAGACTTATCTCACTGTCATTTTTTCCGGCTGTGCCGCTGCTTGTGGAGTATGCCATGGCTTCATCCGATTTAAAAGCCTTGAGGGCGTTGTCTATAAGTGAAGAGTTGGCGGGAAGGGTAAAATCGTATATGTCATACTGAGATTCTTTCTGCCCCGTTTTTGTGTCCTTTTCCATCGAATGTTTTTCGGTGTACACCACGTCGGAGCTTTTGAGTATTTTGTCAAAGGCTTTGATGATATTGGTCTGCGACGATGACTGCAAAGGTACCGCGATGGCGAGCAGACATAAAATTCCGATAAATCTTGTTTTCATAATCGTTGATTTTTAGAGCATTGTTATTTTATTCAGTTCGATCCTGTCGGTATATGAGTTGTCGTTATTTTCTTCGGTTGAGACGTTTACGTCGGCCATATTGAAAGTGCAGTCCGCTTCGAGCGAGGCAAGGTATTCGGCTTCGTACACTTCGGCCATTGCCATGGCTATCTCGTTGTCAATGCGGGCCTGCTCTATTCTCAGGTATTCGTCAAAGTCAGGCATTGCCGTCGGAGTTGAGGAGGATTTCGCTTTCTTTGCCGAATGATTTTTGTCGGGCTTTGAGGAATCTGTGATATGTGAGGCGTCGTTTTTTAAGGTTGTGACAAGTTTATCGTTTTGACAGCGGATAGTGTCTGCCGGGCTTTTCGTAATGTCGGTGTTGACGACGTCGGCTGTCAGTGACGGGTCGGGTGCTGACGGAGCATGTCCGGCGATTTTAACAATAGCTGCCGATATGAGCAGCAGCCCCGCAATGACGGCTACGGTCTGTATGAGGCGCCGGTAAAGTTTTTTCTTCGGCCGGCGCATGTTGAGCCTGCGGCTGAACATATCCCATTCCTGCGCCGCGGGTGTCTGTGGCACCGGCTGCAATGTGTCCTGTAGCTTCGTTGATATTTCGTAGAGTTCCCGAAGCTCCTCATCGCTGCAGATTGCCATGATTTCGTCTGACGTAAGTGTGTCCGGACGGTCAATCATCTTTTCTATCAGTGTATTTTTGATTTCCTCGGTCATTTGATGTGAGTTTTGAAATGGGTTCGTAATTTTTTTAGAGCGCTTACAATGCATTTGTTAATCAGGGCTACCGATACGTCGAGACTATCTGCCGTCTCTTTGTACGACATTCCCCGGGCGTATATCCTGTCGACTACCTGTCGTTCGCGTGGGGATAGGAGAGTCTCGACGGCTGATTGTATCTCGCGTCCGCGTATGTCGGCATCTGTATCGGAGCCGTCAGCTTCGTCGATAGAATATCGGCGAGCGAATCGTTCGCGTGTGTCGGTGGCAGCGATGCGGTTGAGGCAGACATTGCGCACCGACCGGACGACGAATGCCATCGGATTTTCAACATCCGTATCCGTTTCCCAAAGTTTGATAAATACCTCCTGAACCGCGTCGCGGGCATCGTCCTCGTCGTGCAGGAGGCTTACGGCAAGCCTAATTGCCGGCGGAAAGCAGCGGAGGTAGATTGTCTCAAACTCTGTGATTGAATAATGCATTTCTATCGTCGTTTATTGTGTAGACAGGCAAGCACGCAATTTCATTACCGCAATTTATAATTTTTTTCCGACAGTTGAAATATTTGTAAAGTGCAAGGGCTGTGAATTTAGTCGCCCAAAGCGGATTGTAATCTCTCCGAAAGGCGTGCAAAACTGATGTTGGCAGCTGCATGATGTATGGCTGCACCCCAATGCAGTTTACTTAAGGCGTCAATATCGGCGATCTGACGGGCGCCTTTATCCTTAAGTAAACAGCATTTAACACGCCTTGTAATCCCCCCGCGAATATAAAATCAGTCCCCGGCCTGACGTTGTGATTGTCGGGCCGGGGACTGTGGTATGGGATGTTCTATTCTATTATCGGGGATATCAGGCTTCTATGGCTTCGGCGATGCGGTTGAATATTTCGTCGATTGAGCCTGTGGCATGAATCGAACGGTATTTGCCTTCGTTGATGTAGTAGTCGCGCAGGGGGAGGGTCTGGTTGTGGTATACTTCAAGACGCTTGTTGATGGTGTCGAGATTGTCGTCTGAACGGCCGGATTCCTGTCCGCGTTTGAGCAGGCGCTCCACAAGTTCGTCCTCAGGGACTTCAAGGCCGATTACGGCGTCGATTTTCATGCCGCGTTCCGCGAGCAGGTGCTTGAGTGCGCGAGCCTGAGGTATGGTGCGGGGGAAACCGTCGAGGATAAGTCCCTTGGATATTTCGGGGTCGTTGTCGATGGTATGGGCAAGAATCTCAATCATCAGGTCGTCGGGGATAAGCTGTCCGCGCGAGCAGTATGAGTCGGCCACGATGCCGAGCTCGGTTTTGCGCGCTATGTGGTCGCGCAGCAGTTCGCCCGTTGATATGTGACGGAGATTGTATTTTGCGATAAGGCGTTCGCTCTGAGTGCCTTTTCCACTTCCGGGAGCACCAAATATAATGATATTCGACATAATTAAGTTGTTTATATATTACACAAAATTGACTTTCGGCTCCATCGCAGGCGAGGAAGCCGGTGCTTTACCCGGTATTTTAGTGTTTTAAGGTTAATCTGTTGCCCTGTTCAAGGGGGAGACAGCCGTGCCGGACACGTCTGCCGTAGGAAATCAATTGTTCTCTTTGAGCACGTAGATGTCGTCGAGGTTGCGTGCAAGTCCGTCGATATCGAGGCCGAAGCCGATGATGAATTTCGGCGGTATGGCAAATCCTACATAATCGGGTTTGACGTCCACTTTAAGCGCGTCGGGCTTGAAGAGTAGGGTAGCCACTTTGATTTCTGCCGGTTCTTTCTCTTTGAGAGTGTCAAGAAGCCGGGTGATTGTGTTGCCGGTGTCGACAATGTCTTCCACGATGATGACCGTGCGGCCTTTGATGTCCTCGTTGAGGCCGATTACCTCTTTCACTACACCGGTCGATCCCATTCCCTCATAGCTTTTGAGCCTTATGAACGAAATCTCGGCATCGAAATCCACCGCTCTGAACAGGTCGGCAGCAAATGGGAAAGCTCCGTTAAGCACACATAGGAACAAGGGATTTTTGCCTTCGCATTCGGCTGAAATCGTGCTCGCTATCTCCTTTATGCGCTTGTCGATTTGTTCCCGTCGGATGTATGGCTCGAATGTGAGCCCGTTGTATGTTACCTGATCCATTGTATTTATGTAAATTAGTGCAAATTTACGTAAAGAATTTTATAAATCATCTACGTTGGGACAAGTTTTTTTGATACGCTAAAAAAAATGTGTAAATTTGTAGTCAACTATGTGTATGGATAGATGAAGATATTTACTAACAGCGAAATACGTCAGATAGATCAATATACTATTGAACATGAGGATGTTAAGCCCATTGAGCTGATAGAGCGCGTGGCGCGTGCGGTGACCGATGAGATAACAGCCCGATGGCGTCCGTCAAAGCCGGTAGTCATTTTTGCCGGACCGGGCAACAACGGTGCCGACGCATTGGCCGTGGGCGCGCTGCTGTCGGAAAGCGGATACAAGATACATGCCTATCTGTTCAATATCGGCGGCAACAAACTGTCGGCCGAGTGCACCGTATGCCGTGACCGCTTCGTGCAGTGTCCCGGCGTAGGCATCACCGAGGTAATCGACACGTTCATGATGCCCGACCTGCAGCGCAATCTGCTCATTATCGACGGCCTTTTCGGCTCGGGTCTGCGCGACCCGCTCAAAGGCGGTTTCTCATACCTCGTGCAGCGCATCAACGAGGCCAACGCCACGGTTGTATCCATCGACATTCCGTCGGGTCTCGCCGGCGACTGGAACCCTACGCTTATATCGCGTGACGTAATCCACGCCACCCTTACGCTGGCCATACAGCATCCGCGGCTGGCATTTTTCATAGCCGACAACGCCGAGCTGGTGGGCGAATGGAAAGTGCTCGACATCGGGCTGAGCCGGGCTGCCGCGGCTGAAATCAAGGCAAAATACTACCTCGTCGAGGAGGCCGACGTGTACCGTTCGCTCAAGCGCCGTCCGCTTTTTTCATCGAAAGCCGATTACGGCTCGGCGCTCATATATGCCGGAAGCTACGGCATGATGGGTGCGGCGGTGATGGCAGCCCGAGGGGCATTGCGTTCCGGAGTGGGAAAAGTCACGGTCGAAGCTCCGAAATGCGGCTATCCTATAATTCAGTCGGCCGTACCCGAAGCATTGTATAGCGCGAATCAGGGGGAGATGTATATCGACCGCATGCGTCCCGCGCATCAATACAGCGCTATCGCAGTCGGTCCCGGCATCGGCACTAACGAGACGACATTGCGCGCTCTCGAGGAGCTGTTGCTGTCGTCGAAGTCGCCGATAATACTCGATGCCGACGCTCTCAACTGCATCGCAATGAAGCCCACAATGCTCAATTCCCTCCCGATGCTCTCAATCATAACGCCGCATGCAGGCGAGTTTGACAGGCTGTTCGGCCCTCACGCGTCGATGGAGGCACGTCTGCGCAAGGCATGCGAGGTGGCGCGCCACTATCATATACTTATCGTCCTGAAGGGACATTATACATCGATAATACGTCCCGACGGCAAGATATATTTCAATTCGTCGGGCACTCCCGCAATGGCTACACCGGGCAGCGGCGACGTGCTCACCGGCATGCTCGCAAGTTTCATGGCACAGGGATACAAATCGGAGATTGCCACGCTGCTGGCTGTATTCCTGCATGGACTCGCAGGCGAAATCGCAGCCGAGGAGCATGGCGACTACGGCGTTGTCGCTTCCGACATCGCCGATAATATAGGCTGTGCCATAAAGGCGATTATGGAGCCGATACGTTAAACTATATAATTTAACGCTTATGAAAAAAATCAAGACAACACTTATAGCGGCGGCACTGGCGGCCACAACAGTCGCTCCTGCCCAGCAGGCCCAGCGCTTCACCGCCACAAAAGCCAACGAATACGGCATAGCCTACACCTTGCCGGTGACCGCAGTAGACATCACGATTGAAGCCGAATTTACCCGCGAGGAACCGGGTGAGTTCTATAAATACGCCCTCAAATACCTCAATGTCGACAATCCGATAACCGAGCCGTCGCTCAGCGCGTTGGTCAAAAGCGTGACCATCAGCACCCACGGCGTGCCTGACCCCGACAAACGTTACCTCGTGACGCTGAAAAGCAATCAGGCTCCCTACATAATAATCGGTGAGGACAATATTCCTCTCTCAATCAATACTGAAAAAGTGTATGAGACCGAGAGTCCGTCGCTCCCCGAGGCTCGCAGCGCGGCCCCGACTCCGCTACAGTCGGAGGCTGCCCGGCAGGTCATAACCCAGGAAATGCTCCAGAGCCATTCGTCGGCCAAACGCGCCGAACTTGCCGCCGAGCAGATATATGCGTTGCGCCAGAGCCGCACCGACCTCATCACGGGACAGGCCGAGCAGATGCCGCCCGACGGCGCGGCCATGAAAATTGTGATGGACAATATCGAGGCACAGGAGCAGGCGCTCATGGCGATGTTTGCAGGCACCAAAAGCACGTATACCGAGGTGCGCACGTTCACCGTCGTGCCTGACGGCAATATCAACCGTCAGATAATAGCGCGCATATCGGCCACTGGCGGCATTGTCGATGCCAACGACCTGAGCGGATTCCCCGTATATCTATCTATCAAGGAATTGGAACGCGTCGGCATGCCTGTCAATGACAAGGGTGAGACACTGCCTTTCCCCAAAGGCGGCGTGGCTTACGTCATACCCGGCCGGGCGCAGGTCACCGTGACGGCGTCGGGCAAGGAACTGGCGCGAAAAGACGTGGAACTCGCGCAGTCGGGTGTCGTGTACGGCATGGCTCCATCTAACTTCACTGACAAGAAAGCGCCTGTCTACCTGCTGTTTGATCCCGCTACCGGCGCCGCAGCCGAAGTTGGTCCGGCATTGAAATAGCGTGTCGTCAAAACATTCCCCAAAAACATCATGAGGCGGTAGCCCCCTTTACTTCAAACCATCTGCATATATGGCTGAGGATAATTTCACCACACCCGAAGAGGATAAAATGATTGAGGATGCCTTCAATGAGGTGCTTGAAGGTTATCTGAGCAGCAACCACCGCAAAAAGGTGGAAATCATAAAACGCGCGTATAACTTTGCCAAGGAGGCGCATAAAGGTATCCGGCGACGGTCGGGCGAGCCTTATATCATGCATCCGATAGCTGTGGCGAAGATAGCGAGCCAGGAAATCGGACTCGGTTCCACTTCGATATGCGCGGCGTTGCTCCATGACGTGGTGGAGGATACCGACTACACGGTCGAGGACATCGAGCAGCATTTCGGCAAGAAGATTGCGCAGCTCGTGGCCGGCCTGACAAAAATATCCGGAGGCATATTCGGCGCGCAGGCCTCGGCGCAGGCCGAAAATTTCCGCAAACTCCTGCTGACCATGTCGGAGGACATACGCGTGGTGCTCATCAAGATGGCCGACCGCCTGCACAATATGCGCACTCTCGGCTCGATGGCGCCCAACAAACAGTACAAGATTGCCGGAGAGACGCTTTATATATATGCCCCGCTTGCCCACCGTCTGGGGCTCTTCGCCATCAAGACGGAGCTTGAAGACCTTGCTTTCAAATACGAGCACCCCGAGGCCTACAGGAAAATATCGGAACAGATACGTGAATCGGAACAGCGGCGCACCACCGAGTATGAGGACTTCGCGGCGCCCATACGCCGCATACTCGACGACATGGGGCTTGAATACACCATGAAAGCACGTGTCAAGTCGGTGTATTCCATCTGGAACAAGATGGAAACGAAGCATATACCATTTGACGAGGTATATGACCTTTACGCTGTGCGCATCATATTTGACTGCGACGACCCGTCGAAAGAAAAAGCGATATGCTGGCAGATTTATGGCGCCATCAATGAGCTTTACCGTTTCCATCCCGACCGTACGCGCAACTGGATTGGCAAACCGAAGGCCAACGGATACCAGGCTCTCCACATGACGGCCATGGGCCCCGACGGCAACTGGATTGAGGTGCAGATACGCTCGCGCCACATGGACGAGATTGCCGAAAAGGGTTTTGCCGCTCACTGGAAATACAAGATAGGGGAGGGTGACGAGGAGAGCGAACTCAACGCGTGGCTCCGCACCATCAAGGATATTCTTGACAATCCCGAGCCCAATGCCATTGACTTCCTCGACACGCTCAAACTCAACCTGTTTGCATCGGAGATTGTGGTGTTCACGCCCAAAGGCGAGCTTATCACGCTTCCAAACAACGCTACCGTGCTCGACGTGGCATTTGACCTCCATTCGCAGATTGGATGCCACTGCATAGCCGGCAAGGTTAACCACAAGCTCGTGCCGCTCAGCCAGAAACTCCGCTCGGGCGACCAGGTGGAGGTGCTTACCTCGCAGTCGCAGACTCCTAAGGAGGAGTGGATGGACTTCCTCGTGACCGCAAAGGCAAAGACGCGTCTGCGTTCGGCTCTCCGCAAAATGCAGCATCCGGTCATAGCCAAAGGCAAGGAGATTTTCGACAAGTTCCTTGAGCTTCACGAAATCACTGATACCAACGAGGTGGTGACGAAGCTGCAGGGCATGTATCGTGTGAACAATCGTGACGAGCTCTATCTGCTGCTTGGACGTGAGGAGATTGTCCTGTCTGACAACCTTGTCAAGTCGCTGAAAAAACAATCGTCATCAAAGGGCTTGTTCAGCAAAATATTAAGATTGCCGCTTGCAGTGGTGCCGAAGTCAAAGGAGAAGGAGGACCGCGAGCCGGCTGTCACCGTTCCCGGGCAAATCAATACAAAGGAGACATATCATCTGCGTTATGATGAAAACGGGTCAAACTTCCGTCTCGCAGAATGCTGTTCGCCCATTCCGGGCGACAATGTGCTCGGTTTCATCGATAACAATGGCGAAGTCGTGGTTCACTCGGTCGACTGTCCGCGAGCCATCGCGCTGAAAGCGAGTTTCGGCTCGCGTCTGCTGTCGACAAGCTGGGACGCCACCAACGGGAAATTCCTCGCCCATATCCATGTGGAAGGTATCGACCGTTTCGGTATACTTCAGGAACTCATACAGACTATCTCGACCCACATGTCAATCAATATCCGCTCTCTTCATATTGTCGCGGAAAACGAGGTGTTCAGATGTGACCTCACTGTCCTTGTCGATGATTCGGACGTAGTGTCAGAGCTGTGCTCGCAGGTGAAACGTATCGAAGGAGTCCGTAGGGCCACAAGAATACATTAATATTGCTGTACGGGATAATATTACTGTATGGAACTGCTTAGGTTCGTACAATAAACATATATGACCCGTATATTGGTTAAATTTAAAAACACTGTTATTTCTCATGAATATTCCGTTTCATATCCCGACCGATAAGAAATTCTGGACAACAGCCGCCGTCTATGCGATTGCGGGGCTGATAATAATATTTTTTCTGCCACGCTCGGAGAGGGTGGAGCTGTCCTATGAGAAAAATCGTCCGTGGAGCAATCCGCAACTGCTCGCCCCGTTTGACATACCGTATTATCTTGCTCCCGAGATAAAGCAGGAACGCACCGACAGCATCGACAGGATACTTGTGCCGGTCTACGACATCGACTCGTCGGTACAGAAGAATCTTGTGGCGATGATCAACGGGATGGACAGCGCGTCGGTGCATCAGCGTGACGCTCTTATACGGGCCGTCGAGGATATATACAAGTCCGGAGTGGTCACTTCGGAGGATGCCCAGCGTATCGCCGCAGGCGAGATGCAGCGGATAAGAATATCATCGTCTTCGTCAAACGAGGGAGTACCGACTGCGAAGATGCGCACCTCGCGTCAGGCTTACGAGCATCTGGAGAAACAGTTCGGCAAATCGTCGCCCACATTCTGGCGTATGCTTCAGGAGAAAAATCTCAGCACTTACCTGCTCCCAAACATAAAGGAGAATGCCGAAAAGACCGCCGACCTCCGCAACAGTCTGCTGACTCCGGTGGAGGCCGTGCAGGGCATCATACAGAAAGGGGAGGAGATTATCAACCGCGGCGAGATGGTCACACCGCAGCGTTACCAGATATTACAGGACTATGAAAAGGAACTTGCCAAGAGGGACAAGGAACGCGGCATCTCGAAGTTCAACGTCGTGTTCGGACGTATCCTGTTCGCCGCTTCGCTGATGCTCATCATATACCTGTTCCTGCGGCTGTACCGTAAGGAGGTGTTCGACAGTCTTTCGCATACTATATGCCTTTTGGCCATATACGTGGGATTTTATGCGTTCTCGGTATTTATGTCCGACCTGTTTGTCGACGGACTGTATATCATGCCGTTTGCCATCCTCCCCATCCTGCTCGTCGTGTTCTACGATACGACAGTGGCGATGTTCTTCCTTACGATGGAAGTGATACTGTGCTCGATGATAGCGAAGCTGCCTTTTGAATTCTGCTTCATAGAGTTTGCCGCCGGCATGACGGCGATATATTCGATGCGCGAACTGTCGCGCCGCTCACAGCTGATGCGTACGGCATGCTATGTCTTCGCGGCATACGTCGTCACGTACGCGGCGGCGGAGCTTGTGCAGATAGCGTCGCTCAACACATTCTCATGGAAGCTGATAGGCTTTTTTGCCATCAACATGGTGCTCACATCGTTTGCCTACATACTTATCTTTATCGTCGAGAAAGTGTTTGGTTTCATATCGGTGGTCACGCTTGTCGAGCTGTCTGACATCAACAATCCCATACTGCGTGAACTGTCGGAGGAGTGTCCCGGCACCTTCCAGCACTCTATGGCGGTGGCCAATCTTGTCACGGCCGCTGCCAACCGCGTCAATGCCAATGTGCAGCTCGTGCGTGCCGGCGCATTGTACCATGATATAGGCAAGACAAAAAATCCGGCGTTCTTCACCGAAAACCAGCATGGTGTCAATCCGCATAACTCGCTTACTCCTGTACAGAGCGCACGTGTCATAATCAATCATGTGACCGACGGCCTGCGCATGGCCGAAAAAGCGAAACTGCCCAGAGTGATACGCGACATGATAGTGCAGCACCACGGCAAAACTACCGCTCGGTATTTCTACAATACTTACTGCAATGCCCATCCCGGTGAGGATGTAGACCCGGCTCCGTTCACATATCCCGGTCCGAACCCGCAGTCAAAGGAGGCGTCTCTCCTTATGATGGCCGACGTGGTCGAGGCGGCATCGCGTTCGTTGCCCGACCATAAGCCTGAGACGATAGCAGCGCTGGTCAACAGGCTTATCGACGCTCAGGTAGCCGAAGGTTTGCATAAGAACTCCCCGCTGTCGTTCCGCGACATAACCACCATCAAGAAGGCATTCATCGATTCGCTGCTCACGATGTACCACGTGCGCATAGCGTATCCCGACAAAAAATAGCTGTCGGCATTTCCCTCTATACGCTCCGTGCATGTCAATTCCGAATTATGCATTAGAATTATGCATTATGAATTATGAATTATGAATTATATTAAGTTTCTTTTCATCACACTTGCTGTCACTTTTACAGCGCACATTGCGGTAGCGCAACGTCCCATACGCCTGAGGGTAAGGCCTGAAGTATTGCCTGACTCCATTGATTTGACCTATTACGGTAAAAAGAATCCATGGATAGCTGCAGGTGAGGTTGTCGGTCTCAATCTCGGTATATGGGCAATTGACAGGTATATACAGAAAGCGGAATACGCATATATCAATGCCCATACCATCAAGCGCAATTTCAAGCGCGGTTTTGTGTGGGACAACGACCAGATGGGCACCAATATGTTCCTGCATCCTTATCACGGCAATCTGTATTTCAACTCCGCGCGTTCCAACGGTTATAATTTCTGGCAATCGGGCTTGTTTGCTCTCGGCGGTTCGGCAATGTGGGAATTCTTCATGGAGAATGAATATCCCTCGGCCAACGATATAATTGCCACTCCTGTAGGTGGCATGGCATTGGGCGAACTTACTTATCGCGCTTCGGATATTGTCCTGAAGGATAATTCGACAGGCTGGGAGCGCTTCGGACGTGAGGCGGCCGCATTCCTTATTACCCCCACACGCGGGCTTACGCGTATCATCAACGGCGATGCATGGCGACATCGCCCTACTACGGGGCGACAGTTCGGCATTCCTAACGTTGCGATAGAATTTTCGGCCGGTCTGCGCACTATTGAATTGGAGGACGAACTATTCGATGAGGGGGCCGGAGGCGTATTTCAGTTCAATCTTGAATATGGCGACAGGTTTGAGGTTGCCTCTACGCCGCTGCCGTATGATTATTTCGCATTCAACGCCGAACTCAATATGCAGAAATCACAACCGGTGCTCGGGCAGCTGAATATAACCGGACGACTTATCTCAAAGGAATTGCTTGACAAATATTCAACCTCGATGAGTATAGGCATGTATCAGCATTTTGACTATTATGACAGTGATACCATTTCCGATGTGTCGGCCAAGGTACCCTATAAGCTTGGAGTGCCTGCAAGTGTCGGTGCCGGACTGATGTTCCGTGATATACAGCGCGGCCTTTTTGCTTTTGATGCATACCTGCATGCCAATGGTATTGGTCTCGGCGCCATACTTTCCGACTATTATAATGTGGACAACCGAAACTATAATCTTGCGTCAGGCTTCTCGCTGAAAGGCGGGGCGAATATGGTATTCAAACGGGAATTCCTTTCATTAGCCGCATCATACGAATATTACCGCCTTTTTACCTGGGACGGTTATCCGGAGAATATCGACTGGTCGATGGTCAATCCGCACACTCTCGACGCGCAGGGCGACAGGTCGGTGGCATCGTTCGGGGTATTCTCCGCGCGTGCCAATATAAAATTATGGCACCGCCTTTATGCCACGGTCCACTTTTCCCATTATCTGCGTTCTACACACTACCATTACCACCCTTCGGTGCATTCTTCCACCTACGCACTCCGCCTCATGCTTTCCTACAAGCTGTAGGAAGCCCCACTCAGTGCAGTATACCGAAGTATAAAGGCGCCCGTCAGGTCGCCGATTTAGTGGTAATCGGGTACATCGGAGCATAGCGGAGATGTGCCCGGGAAATATGCGGCGACTTCAGCGGCGCCCGAAGGTCGCCGATTTAATTATGACTCCCCGTCTGCCACCGAGACAGATGTGATGTAATCGGCGGCCTTCGGGCGCCACCACCATGTATCGGCCTACCGGGCACACCTCCGCTATGCTTCGGTGTACCCGGTTACTGATAAATCGGTATCCTGTCGGATACCCGCCGATATTGACACCTATGTAAACGGCATCGGGCCTCCCCTTTATACTCCCAGGCACTTCTCGCAGATAGACTGATTGCTGTTGTGATAAAGCCACTTGTAGTCCGTGATTCTGGATGTCAGCAACCAGTAGAGGAGAAATATGAATGAGCCGGCGTATAGTATCCAGCCTTCAAAAAATCCTTCAACGATAAGAAATATAAGCAGTGCGCCGTATTTGGCTGCGGTAGTGTCGCCGTTGCGTCGGCGTGTGCGTATTACGCGCAGCAGGCCTACATTCCAGAGGACAAGTATGGCGAACCCTATCACGCCGGTGTTTGACAGAACGCAAAGCCATGATGACCCCGGCTCTTCTCGCCGGTCCGGGCATGAATCTATGATTTTTTTATTGTCATATAAGGTCGAATAATATGTGGCATTTGTGAAGCCTATGCCAATGACGGGACTGTCCTTGAATTCATCGATACGTGACTTCCAAAGCTGTTGACGCGAGAATATGAGCGAATCATGCTCGATGGCGATTTCAAATTTCTTCTTGACTCTGTATGTCGTGTCTCCACCTATCAGTACTATGGCGGCGAGGGTGGCGATAATCGTTACCGGCAGCCAGCGCATCCCTTTTCTACGGTGTAAAAGTGTTGCAAAAAGATATATTTCTGCCAATATGAAACTGATGATAGCGCTTCTTGCTCCACCCCATATCATAAGCAGAATGGCTGCAACCAGAGAAAATATATTGAAGGCAATGACATATTTATCGATATTCTTTTTATTTATATTCTTTTCTCGGTTCAGTAAACGCCATGTAATGACGATGCTTACAATCGCAGCCAGTGTGCTCAGCAGCATCGGGTGGCCGATGATTATGAAAGGAGAGCCCTTGCCTGTGAAGGCCAGTGTCCATAAATAAGCAAAAATTGACAGTATAACCAATAATTGACATAAATATATCGCATATTGCCACAAATATTGCCTAAATTGACGCAAAGGAGCACTGTCTACAAGGGGCGAAAGCAGGCAAAGCATCCCGCAGAAAAGAAAAAAACGCAGCGATGACATGTAGTTGGTGACCGGATGGTTGAAAACCAATGAGGCCGCGCCCGCTATGCAGAACAGCATCAGCATGTAGTTTACAGTAAATCGGCGCGAATTTATAAGTAAGACTATCGGGATGAGGCAAAAAAATAGAAAGAACATAGCGGGGGATATTATTCCGCCGAAAATGTTCAGATATGGCGACAGGCGTCCTGCTTCAATAAGTACAACGATAAGCGAAACAAAAGCGAGTGTTTTTGCCAGTATTTCCTGCCTGCGGGTCAGGCATTTTCGATACTCTGAGAAATTCATGGTCTTAGTTTGTTTTTATCTCCATCTGCTTTTGCCATCATGCCGGCCGTGAAGTGGCCGGCGTGATGATTAAGCCGGTACGGGAGATTGGGAGAGAGGTATACTTATTAATAAGAAAGGTAGAAGTTATTGTGAAAGGGATAAATCAATTGTCTTTCTTGTGTTCCTGACCATAGCCATAACCGTAGCCATAGCCATAGTATCCGTAACCGTAACCGAAGCGGTTGGCACGGTTCATGCGTGAGGCGGTGGGGTCGAGGGTACCGTTGAGTATGATGGCCATATTCTTGTACCGGTTCTCGTTATAGAAGCGTTGTACTTCTCCAAGCATACTGCGCTCAAGGAGTCCGGAGCGTATCACGAAGAGTGTGACATCGACCATCTTGTTTATAATTTTGGCGTCAGCTACGACTTCGGCCGGGGGGCAGTCGATTATAACATAGTCATACTCTTTACGGAGCAATTCTATCATCGATTTTAGCTTGTCGGAGTACAGAAGTTCCGCCGGGTTCGGTGGAATGGGTCCGGCAGGATAAACATCTACATTTTCATAGCCGTTTACCTGTTTGATTACGATGTCGTCAAGCGACATATTGCCTGCAAGATAATTCGACATGCCGTGGTTCTTTGCGCCTACCGCTGCCGATAGAGAGCCTTTGCGCAGGTCAAGGTCGACCAATGCTATGCGTTTCCCTTTAAGTGACAATACTGTGGCAAGATTGAGAGAGATAAATGTCTTTCCGGAGCCGGGATTCGCACTCGTCACCATTATCACCTTGGTGTCCTCATTGACGCCCGGTGTCATGAATTCCAGATTGGTGCGTATTACTCTGAAAGCCTCGTTGATAACATTGTTGCAACCTTTCTTTACGACTATGTCGGCCGTGCGGTCGGTGGTTTTTTTCTTGCCCAGAAGTTTACCGGTGCGAGAATGCGGTTTGCCGTTCTGAGGTATTTCGCCCACAAACGGTATTGTAAGTTTTTCGATGTCGCGGCGTCCGCGTACTTTTGAATTGAGCATTTCAAGCAGGAAAATAAGACCGCCCGGCACCAGCAGACCGATTGCTATGGCCATTGTCATGATTTTCTTTGAGTAGGGCCCTACAAGTCCTGACACTGTAGGTGTCATCATGATTTTGGTATTGTAGGCGGTAAATGCTTGCGAGAGCTCATTCTCCTCGCGTTTCTGGAGCAGATAGAGATAGAGCGATTCTTTCACTTTCTGCTGGCGCTCCTTGTCGAGAAGATGCTTTGCCTGTGTCGGGTTGCTTTGCAGCCGTGACGATGCTGAAGAAAGTTTTGAGCGGGTAGCATTGATTTCGGCATTGAGCGAAGCGATATAGCCGTCGACTGCCGACAGGATATTCTGACGGGCGAGACTTAACTGATAGTCTCGGTCCTGAACCAACGGGTTGTCTTCCGATGAATTCTGTACCATAAGGTTTCGTTGTACCAGTTCTTCGTTGTATGCTAAAATCTGACTCTCTACATTACCGTTGCCGAGGGCTGATGAAGAGGGAAGAGGCTGGAAATTTTTCGCTGCATTGCTCAAATGGTCACGTATGGTGCGGGCAAGGCTGATTCTTACCGATAAATCTCCTAATTCGTCGTGTGCGGTCAGCGTACGCTGGAAATATGCCTCGGAGGCTGCTCCCGAGCTTGGCAACTGGTGCTCCGCCTGATAATCGGAAATCTGTGAATCGACATTTCCAAGTTCGGATTCTATGACGCCGAGACGTTCGTCAATGAAGTTAGACGTTGCTACAGATATCTGGTTCCTGTCCTTGATCCAGTTCTCGTTATAGCAATCTATCACGGCCTGCAGCTCGTCGACTGCACGCTCTGTATTTGTATCATCGAGCGAAATGTGGATTACTGACGAATAATTGTCGCGGACCTCAGTCTTAAGTCCGCCCAAACGGCTGGCTCCTGCGGCATAACCGATTCGGTCGACCAGTATGTCGACATCCGAAGGAACGGTTGCGGCGTTGAATTTTTCGTTAGGAAGAACGATAAGTTTGCCGAGTGGCGTATCAATGGTGTCGGAGGCAATATCTGCAAGTTTGATTTCAATATTGGCGCTGTTATCGGCTTCTTCAATGTCTTCGCCTGCGGCAGCAAACGGTCCGAGTACCAATGTCCCGTCACTGCTATATTTCATTTTGACCTGTGCTCTTCCGTTGTCACCGAGGTCAAGAAATTTTATTGATGCCGGAAGTGTCGTGCCGTAAAGAATCCGTGTGCTCAATTTATCTTTTACGATATAATTGACGTCAAGGCCAAGTTTTCTTGCCACTTCGGCCATGATGATGGGCGATTTCAGCGCCACCATCTCGTTGTTGAGGTTGACGTTGGTCCTGAGCAAGGGCATGTCGTCGAATGCCTGCGATACGTCGGGAGAAGCTCCTGCGCCGTCTTTTACGAGTATGGCGGCCGTAGCGGAATATACTTTCGGGGTTTTGGCCAGATAATAATATGCATATCCGCAAGTAATCGCAAGCGCGATTACAAACCAATACCATTTGGATACGCAAAGCCATAAAACTTCTTTTATGCTTATTGACTGTCCCTCCTTAGGCAACTGTTCTTCACTATTTTCCATAGCACACTTATAGCGTGAATAATTGATGGTTATTATATGATTGTACCGGAACTTATTATGTTAAGTTCCGGTATCGCTTACTGTTTTATTTAACAAATAATAGAGCCACAGTCATGGCGAATGAGGCCAACGAAATCCAGAATGCAGGCGTGAATGTGGAATTGCCGAGCGGCGTCGTGTTGCGTTTCTGCAAATTGTTGGGCTCAACATATATCACATCATTCTGCTGGATGTAGTATACAGGTGATGAGTATACGCTGTTGGGGTCGGTGAGGTCCACGGTGTAGGCCTTTTGCTTTCCGTCGACCATGCGGTAGACCTTGACATTTTGACGCTGGCCGTTGATTTCGAGGTCTCCGGCAAGAGCGATTGCTTCTACAAGATTGAGCTTGTCGCGGTCAAAAACTATGCGTCCCGGACTCCCGAGTGCGCCGAGCGCTGTAAATGAATGGTCGATAAACTCTACGGTTATTGTCGGATCTTTTAAAAGTTTTCGGTTTACAAGCTCGTCTTTGATTTTCTGGGCTATTTCCTGACGGGTAAGACCTCCGATATGTATTGTGCCGAGTTCCGGAAATTCAATGTCGCCGTAGCTGTTTACTGTATATGCTGAAATCTGATTGTTGCCGGATCGTGAAGAGGTTGAACCTTTGCCTGTCACTGCGCCTTGTTGTCTTGCCTGAATAGGGAGATTGAATATTTCGGCAAGTTGCCCGTCGCGGGCGTGTACGGCTATTGTCAGACGGTCATCAGGCTGTGCTGTAATGTAGTTAGGCACTACCACATCTACTGATTGTCCGTTTTCCTGCCCCTGAAAATAAGTTATATCTTTCGGAGTACGGCAGGAGGTGACGCTTGCAATAATACCGGCCGCTATTAACAAACTTTTTAAATATGACATACCAATTGGTTTAATTATTACGAACAGATAAAATTTAATTATGACAACTTCTCAATATATTAACCCGAATAATAATTTTGTGATAATTGTCATAAAACGATAAATAAAAATAATTTCTCTTTATCCCTTGTCTTGAAAATATTTTTAATTCTATGTGTCTATTCTGTATTGCGCGGGCGGAAGCATCTCCATTGCCTGATGATTAAACAACAGTGCTTTCGGTTAAGCTAATAATTACACCAATATCTCACCAAACGTGTGCTCAAAGTCTTATCTTTTAGAGAAGTATGGCGAAATTTAAATGCAAGTACGGACTTCCCGCAAAACAGTTTCGCGACAAAATTACAAAATTTCGACCAATTGACCAACAACTATCACTGTTTTTGTCAAAAAAAAATTAACAGGAAAGATTATATTTTACACAAGCTCTTAAAGCAACTGGAGGATGTTGCACAACTTCCAATTGTAGGGACGCACGGTCTGTGCCTCCGGAAGCAAGCATTGATTATCAGTGTATTATCGGACACCCAGACCGTGCGTCACTACTTTGTTGGCCGAAATTTAGCAGTTTTGCAACACCCTCTCCATTAGAGATAACTTATCCGCGAACAGTCCCCCGATGTCTCCAGAGTTGCCGTTGCACCGTGAAGCACAGGCATATTTTCGCTGATATGTCCTATGGGAGCGTCAAAGGCCACCGGTATATGCAGCCCTTCGAGCAATGGTGCCATCATGTCATATATGTCATTGAAGTTCTTATCTGCCTGATAAAGCGTAAAACGTCCTATCATCAATCCCTTAAGCCGGCTGAGCCGTCCTGAGAGACGAAGTTGGTAAAGTATGCGCTCAACTTTATATATAGGCTCGGCAACATCCTCTATAAAAAGTATTCTGTCGCTGAATATGTCGTACGGTGTATCGATCAATGCCTGTAAAACGGCGAGGTTGCCTCCCGACAGTGTCCCTGTCGCAGTGCCGTTTCGGTTGTATTTGTGGGCGGGAAATTCCAGTGCAGGGCGTTTTCCCGCGAGCATGTCCAGCAGCATGGCATTGAAAGGCGAATTATGCGGATAGAGGGCAAGTGCCTTTGCCATTGAGCCGTGTATGCTGACAATTCCCCGGCTTGCCATAAGCGCATGCAGTGCCGACACGTCGCTGAAGCCGATAATCCACTTCGGGTCGGCGTTGAGGTCGAGCGCGGCGAGTCGGTCGAGCAGATGCACGCACCCGTATCCTCCGCGGCTGCACAATATCGCGCGCACATCATTGTCGAGCAATGCCGCAGTCATGTCCTCAAGCCTTTCTTCTATACTTCCGGAGTATGACCCGTTCGCCCCCAAAGCATGGGGCATTACCCTGACATTATATCCCAGCAGTTTAAGCGTAGCGCTCGCACGCTCAACAAGCGTCGGGTCGATAATACTTGCGGGCGACACTATTGCAATCGTATCGCCTTTGCACAAAGGGGCGGGAAATATGGGCATCGGACTGTTTCGTTATTAAATTAAATTCGTTATACTGAGGATGTTGCAAGACTGATGCTGGCGACTGCATGATGTAGGGCTGCTCCCCGGAGCAGGCGCCTGACAGCTGATAGTCAGTCTTTGCTATCGGCTGCTCCGGGGAGCAGCCCTACAAGATGACGTATCGAATTTTCAATATATTATTAGTTCTGCAAACCGGCGTGGTTTAGTTCTGCAACATCGTTTTGGCTATCTCCATAACTCGGCTTTTCAACTGACCTGCACGCATATCCCTGCCTCGCGGAAGCGGCCGGCAATCATTTCGAGTTCCTCCCGTCCCACTTTCACAAGATGTTCGGCCGGTGTCTTGCGGTCTATCGAATAGAGCATTACCTCCTTAGGTGCGATTTCTTTATACGCATCGATAAGCGCTTCGATTTCGCTGTCGGTCGTATTGTCAATCCTGACTCCGTCATGCTCTCCGCGGAGCATCATAGTCTGCACTATGCATTGTCCGTCAAACTGTTTCATCCCCGCAATCACATCCGCTACAGTGTAGTTTTTGCCGACGGGGCGGTCGATTATGCGTACGGTATCGTCGATTGCTGAGTCAAGTTTGAGTATGTTGTTGTCGACCTTGCGCAGTCCCTCCACTACTTCGGGCGTATGCAGCCGTGTGGCGTTTGACAGTACGCTCACTTTCGCTTCCGGATAATATTTGTCGCGCAGTCTTATCACATCGTCGACCACGCCGTTGAAATCGGGGTGGAGTGTCGGCTCGCCGTTTCCTGAAAACGTGATGACGTCAAGCGGCATATTGCCGGCATGCATCTCCCTTAGCTTGTCTTCGAGCAGGCGTGCCACCTCTTCGCGTGGAGGTATGCCTTTTTTTCCGGGGCCCTGGGCGTTGAATCCGGCCTCGCAGTAAAGGCAGTCGAATGAACATACCTTGCCGTCGGCCGGCATCAGGTTTACTCCTAATGAAGTGCCGAGCCGTCGGCTGTGTATGGGGCCGAATATTGTCGATGTGAACAGTACTGTCTGCATGGTTAAACAGAAAATAAATGAAAAATTGTGTGACCAAACCGTGACGCCTTTGACTAATCGGTGTCATCGGCGTAATCCGATTTCCCGCGGTTAAAAACCGCGGCTACTATATATTGGCTATCAACGCCGAATATTGGCTATCAATGCCGGCAAAATAGTAACCGCGGTTTTTAACCGCGGTTACGTAAATTATTTTAACGCACTGTTTTATGCGGTAATCCCCGCTTTTTTTTACACAGTGAGTATCTCTTTCTCTTTGGCGGCGAAAAGCTCGTCGATTTTCTTCAGGTATTTGTCGTGGAGCTTCTGAGCCTTGCCCTCGGCGTCCTTCTCTACATCCTCGGGCATACCTTGCTTTATCGCTTTCTTCAGCCCTTCGATGGCATCGCGGCGTGCGTTGCGCACCGACACTTTTGCCTGCTCGGCCTCGGCTTTCGACTGTTTTACAAGCTGTTTGCGTCGTTCCTCGGTCAGCGGCGGTATTGATATGCGTATTACTTCGCCGTTGTTTTCGGGCGTAATGCCGAGTTCGGAGTTGATAATGGCCTTTTCAATCTCTTTGAACATCGATTTCTCCCAGGGAGTGATGGTGATGGTGCGTGCGTCGGGCACTGCCACGTTTGCTACGTTTGAGATAGGTGCGGCGCTTCCGTAATAGTCTACGCGTATGCCGTCGAGAATCTTAGGATTGGCTTTTCCGGCACGGATATGTGCGAGCGCTTCATCGAGATATGCTACCGACATTTCCATCTTCTCTTCTGCCGGGTCGAGGTATGTGCTGGGGTTTGTCATAATGAGGTTGTATTCTGAGTGTTAAAAATCGGATTTATTGCTTTGTCAGGGCATTATGCTTAGTATACGAGCGTGCCTACCGGTTCTCCGTCAAGCACTTTCTTGAGATTGCCCGGAGTGTCCATGTCAAAGACGATGATGGGGAGATGGTTTTCCTTGCAAAGTGCTGTTGCCGTGAGGTCCATCACTTTCAGCCCGCGGGTGTATACCTCGTCGTATGTGATTTCGGAGAAACGGGTTGCTGTCGGGTCTTTTTCGGGGTCGGCGGTGTAGATGCCGTCCACGCGCGTGCCTTTGAGCATCACGTCAGCCTCCACCTCGATGCCACGCAGGGCCGAACCGGTGTCGGTCGTGAAGAACGGATTGCCCGTGCCTCCCGCTATGATTGCCACTTCGCCGGCGTTCATTGCCTCGATGGCGCGCCATTTGCTGTAATGCTCCCCGATCGGGAACATGTTGATGGCAGTGAATACTTTGGCGGGTTGTCCGATGGCCTGAAGCGCCGATGACAGGGCAAGTGAGTTGATTACCGTGGCAAGCATGCCCATCTGGTCCCCTTTCACGCGGTCAAATCCTTTTGACGCGCCCTGCAGTCCGCGGAATATATTGCCGCCGCCTATCACGATGGCTACCTGTACTCCCCCCGACACTACAGCCGCTATCTGGGCTGCGTATTGGTTCAGTCGGTTGGTGTCGATGCCGGAGCCTGTGCCTCCGGCAAGCGATTCACCGCTCAGCTTGAGCAGTATTCGGTTGTATTTCTTTCTCATATATGGTTATTGTTTTTTCCGGATTATCGGAGCGATTCGCTCCCGGAGCGTCGTTATGGCCTGGCCGATGGATTCCGATACCTGTTGCCGGGCGCTTCCTGTTCACAAAAATAGACAATATTGTAATATCTTACAAATCTAATGGCCCATAAATTTTGTTTGACGACGGCTTTTTCGTTATCTTTGCTGATATGAAGATAGGATACGACGCCAAGCGTGCGGTCAACAACAACACCGGCCTTGGCAATTACAGCCGCCTCGTCATCGACACGATAGCATCTTCAGTCGATGACTCTTTGCTGCTTTATGCTCCACGGCTCCGCAACAATCCGCGATTGATGCCGTTGCTTGAGCGTGAGAATGTCACATTGTGTCTGCCCGATACGCCTTCCGGACGACGTTTTCCCTCACTGTGGCGTTCGCGCGGCATCACAGGGCAGTTGCTGCGCGACGAAATCGACCTCTATCACGGACTTAGCAACGAGCTTCCGCTCAATATCATCTCCTCGGGCATCCCTTCGGTCGTGACCATTCACGACGTTATTTTCCGCCATTTCCCCCGATGCTACCGACTGATTGACCGTAAGATATACGATTATAAATTCCGTAAGGCCGCGCAGCATGCCACGCGTGTCATTGCAATTTCCGAATGCACCCGTCGTGACATTGTCGAATTTTATAATATCGACCCTGCGAAAATAGACATTGTCTATCAGGGATGTGACCCCCAGTTCGCAAGACCCATCGACCCTCTCCGTGCTGATGCTGTGATGCATAAATACGGCATTACCCGGCCCTACATCGTTGGCGTCGGCACAGTCGAGGAGCGTAAGAACCAGCTGCTGACGGTCAAAGCCCTGCGTGGGCTTCCTGACGACATAATTGCCGTTATCGTAGGCCGACGCACCGCATACGCCGGGGAAATTGACAGCTATATCGACCGTCATGGTTTGCGCGACAGGGTCATATTTATCGAGAATGCCGATTTTGCCGATTTTCCGGCGCTATATGCCCGTGCGCTGTTCTCCTCCTATCCGTCGCGCTATGAAGGTTTCGGTATACCGGTAATAGAATCGTTGAGCGTGGGTACACCGGTTATCATCGCCTCCGGTTCGTGCCTTGAAGAGGCGGCCGGCAATGAGGCTCCCGTGGTAAGTCCTGATGATGTCGACGCATATATAGCCGCCGCGAGGCATATTATTGACGACAGCGGTTACCGCCGTAATCTCGTGGACGCCGGCCGCAAGCATATCACGCGTTTCTCGCAGCAGAATTTTGCCGACGGCCTCCGTGACAGCTATCGGAAAGCACTTGACAGTAAATAAAAAATAATAGAAAATATATATATATGAAAAGGTTACTCGTAATAGGCGCCGGCGGATTTATCGGCGGCTTCATTGCCCGACAAGGGCTCGAACGCGGCTATGACGTGACTGTAGCGGTGAGGGCGTCGACTTCGCGCCGCTATCTCGACGACCCGCGGCTTCATTTCCTTGTGCTCGACTACGACGACCCGCAGGCCATTGCCGCCGCCATGCGCGACGCTCTCCCCGACGGCGAACGCTGGGATTATGTAATCCACAACCTGGGAGCTACAAAATGCGCCAATTTCCGTGATTTCGACAAAATCAACTATCGTTACCTCGTAAATATCATCGATGCGCTCAAATCCTCCGGCAAGGAGCCTGACAGATTCCTGTACATGAGCTCGCTCAGCGCTATGGGACCCGTCGACGAAAAGACATATCGTCCGATCACCAATGCCGACGTGCCGCATCCCAATACCCGCTACGGGCTCTCCAAAATGAAGGCGGAGGAATACCTCCGTTACCGTTCGGGACTTCATTATATCATTTTCCGCGCTACCGGAGTCTACGGCCCGCGCGAGAAAGACTATCTGATGATGATAAAAAGCATCGACGGCCATATCGACGTGGGCATGGGCTACCGCAAGCAGATGCTGACATTCATCTATGTCGACGACCTTGTCGGCGCTATGTTCGATGCTCTCGCCTCCGGCGTTAGCGACAAGACCTACATCATATCCGAGCCGCAGGCATATACACAGAAGGAATTCCGCAGCATGGTGTCGGAGGCTCTTGGCGGCCGCTGGGTTCTGCCGCTCAAACTGCCCATGTGGGTGGTGCTTGCAGTATCTACGGTAGCGGAAAAATTTGCTGCATGGCGCGGAAAAGCCTCAACGCTCAATAGAGATAAATACAAAATCATGAAGCAGCGCAACTGGAATTGCGACGTCAGTGAGGCTCAGGCCGATTTCGGCTTCCACGCCGACTACCCCCTGGAGCGCGGAGTCCGCGCCACAGTCGACGCCTACCTCGCCGAAAAGAAAAAATCCAAATAATCTCTCCCGTTTCCACCCCTTCAATGTAATATTTGTAGGGACGCACGGTCTGTGCGTCCGGAAAACGAGCATTGATTATCAATGAATTATCGGACGCACAGACCGTGCGTCCCTACTTTGTAAGTCGAAATTTAGCAGTTCTGTCCCCCCCCCAAAAAAAAGAGTGTAATTGCATTTCATCTTAAAATCCTGTCAAGATATGAAACAACCTTCAAGAGTGCCCGCGTGGATGACCGTGATTATAATAATCGCGGCACTTCCCGTACTCGCTTTCCCCCTTATGCTCTCCATGTCGCACGATATTGCCGGAGGTAATCGGTATTTTCTTTGGCTGTACCCTGCCTACGTAGTCGCTGCGTCGTTGCTCGCATGGCAATGCTATGGCCGGCGGACAGTCATGACGTGGATTATTATCGCCCTTATGTTGCTTACTCATCTGTCGATGTGGGCGTTGGTAGGTGTCATTTAACCCTCGATTTAGTTAAATTTTATCCATAAATCAAATGTTGAAAGGTGATTTTACAAAGTTTAACATTAATTCGGGCGATTTTATCAGTTTTTTAGTAAATAATTTGTCTGTTGTTTAAAAATAAATTTTTACATTTGCGAGCCGTTGCTACTGAGCATTACGCATATTGAAAGCAATTTAGTGCATATAATACTTTTATCTCTCATGATAGCTAATACTCGTCCTTGACATTTCAGTTATTCTTATTTTATTTTCAACTATTTGATGTAATGTCTGGAATTAACGTGTTGGTTTCATTATCATGGAGCTGATTGGGGTAGTGCAGATATAAAAGCGTATTCGGGACCGATACTGATGGTTTCTCAGGGTAATGGCTATGGGATAATAAATGGGTTGTCTCATGTTTTTTAGAAGGAAAAAGCGGTTGGTTTTTCAGCCTGTCGACTATAATCGTGTACTGATCGGCCTTGTCGGTGCGGTAAGTTAACGATAAGGCGGATTGATTGACAGGCGGTTTAATCGACCATTAGATAGGGTAATAAAGTGTGATAGGCGGCACGGTGGCCGCTGCTGACAGTACCCACCGTGTCAATCGTGCGAAGGCAACCGCATACTGCGATTGCCTTCGCCTTCGTTTTATGATAATAGGAAGAATGCCTCAATCCGAAATCGCAGTGCATGACAATATGACAATTGCAGGCTTTATTGTCCGCGGTTAATCATCGCCTTTGGCGCTTTGCTATGCAAAGAAACCGCGGCTACTACGTAATTGATTAATAGGATGTTATAATAGCCGCGGTTTTTAACCGCGGAAAGCGATATTAAATGGGAAGTGGAATATGCACTGTAATTTCGGATTGTGGCGGAAGAATCTTTCATGGGGTGCATTCTGAAAATATTCTTCACAGTTTTGTGAAGAATTAAAACTTTTAATACCTTTGTCCTGTAATATAAATATATGATAGTAGAATTCGGGGAAAAATATCTGAGAGACCTCTATGATAAAGGAGAATGTAGCGATAAGAAACATCGCTACAGGATTGATATAATCAAGCGCTATAAGCGTAGCGTTGATTATCTTAAATGGGCTTCTTGCAAAGAAGACTTATATCGGATTAATTCTTTAAATTTCGAGGCCTTGAAAGGAAATAAAACTGACCGATTTTCTATTAGAGTTAACAATCAGTATCGGATAGAGTTTACCATGCGCGAAACTATTGAAGAACCGATTTTGACCATTTGCAATATTGTTGAACTTTCAAACCACTACGATTGATATGATTACACTTCCGGGCATTGCCACCGATATGATAGCAAATAATTTGACTCCGTTTGAGCCTACCCATCCGGGGGAGCTTATCCACGATGAGCTTGAAGCACGTAAGATTACGCAGGCAAAGCTCGCTGAAAGTATTGGAGTAACTCCCTCCCTCATTAATGAAATTATTAAAGGGAAGAGAGGCGTTAATACGGAAATGGCGCTTCTTATTGAAGCTGCATTGGGTATCCCGGCTGATTTGCTCCTCAATCTTCAGCGCGATTATAATATGCAGGTAGCTAAGTCTGACGCTTCATTTATGACACGCCTTTCATTAATACGTAATATCGCTGCGATATTATAAGATATTGAAATCAATAGAGCAGGGGTGTAGCACTTTTGCTACACCCCTGCTCTATTGATTTCAATTCAGATATTTTTCGTATTCTTCCGGTGAATTTATTATCTCCAATGCTTCGCGGTAGATGGGGTTGAGCAGCGGATTAACTATTCTGAAATAGGTCGATGTGTCAAACAGGTCGCGCCCTATTATTCCCTTTATAATGGCGGCGATAAGAGTACGGCTGCGGGCAAGCTCGTTGTCATTGACAGGCACACCGTCTTTTTCCCCCTGCGCCACAAATTCTCCCATCATCTTGTCATCGACATCGAAATTCTTGATGAATTTATCCTGCGTATCATACTTTTTTTGCAGTTCTTTCCGATGGTCGTTGGTATATCCGAGACAGAAGGTATTGAATACTCCTTTTGCCATCAGGTCACGGTAATAGGGCGTATAAAGCGCGGTATCGAGGGGCACGAACTTGTCGGGCATTATGCCGCCCCCACCGTATACCGTGCGGTGCCGGTGCAGTGTCGTGTATTTCAGCGAGTCGGGAAACGATATGCTGTCGGCACTGTAGAATTCGCCGTTGTCATAACGGGCCTTGATGTCGGCCGCATAGTCCTCGGCCTTACCACGTTCGTAAGGTTTCTGTATGACGCGACCGGAGGGCGTGTGGTAGCGTGCGACAGTCAGACGTATCATCGACCCGTCGGGAAACGGAAACGGCCTTTGCACAAGGCCTTTGCCGAACGTGCGGCGCCCCACTACTACGGCGCGGTCATGGTCCTGAAGCGCACCCGAGAGTATCTCGGATGCCGATGCGCTGTATTGGTTGACGGTCACGGCCACGGGCAGGTCGGCGTAGCGCCCTTTTTGGCGCGATACGTAAGGCGTTGTGCCTAATTTTGGCGACTCCGTATAGGTGATGAGGTCGTCCTTGTCGAGAAAGAGTTCTGCTATCTCGGCTGCTGCTCCAAGTATGCCGCCTCCATTATCCTCCAAGTCGAAGATAAGGCGTTTCATACCCTGCTTTTCCAGTCCTTTGAGAGCCTCGAGGACCTCGTCGTATGATGTCTCGGCGAAACGTGACAGACGTATGTAGCCTGTGCCGGGCGACGCCATGTAGGCGGCGTCGACCGAGTTGACCGGTATGTCGTCGCGGGTGATGCGGAACACTATCGGCTCCTCCACATTGCGGCGTGCCACTTTAACATCTACACGCGTGCCTTTCGGTCCCCGCAGCGCTTTCATTATCTCGGTGCGCGGGCGCTTCACTCCGGATATCATCGTTGTGTCGGCGCTCAGTATCTTGTCGCCGGGGAGTATGCCTACTTTCTCCGACGGACCTCCCGAGGTGGTCTGTATCACTATAAGCGTATCGTTGAGCATATTGAACTGGATGCCTATCCCCGAGAAATTACCCTCGAGCGGCGTTACCAGTTCCTTGGTCTCTTCCGGATTGGAATATAGCGAATGCGGGTCGAGCGTCTTGAGCATCGCTACGATGGCTTCTTCGGCAAGTTTGTCATTGTCGATGCTGTCCAAATAGAACGATTCGATAATACGGCTTGTGTAGCCTATTTTGTCAAAGCCCTTGAGAGGCTCGTTTTTGGCCGCGGCGTCTACAAGGCATAGTAAGGCCGCGGGCAACAGAAGAAGGTATTTTGTTAATTTCATATCGGTTTTTTCAGTTGAATACCACCGTTTTGTTTCCGTACGGCAATATCTTGTGTTGGAGATGCTTCTCGACTGCGCGCGCCAGCACAATCTTTTCGAGGTCGCGACCCTTCTTCACCAGATCGTCTACTGTGTCTTTGTGAGTGATGCGCACGATGTCCTGTTCTATGATGGGACCTGCGTCAAGGTCGGCTGTCACGTAGTGGCTTGTCGCTCCTATGAGTTTTACTCCGCGCTGGTGGGCGGCGTGGTAGGGCTTCGAACCGATGAATGCGGGCAGGAACGAGTGGTGTATGTTGATTACGCGGTTGGGATAACGGCGCGTGAAATCGTCTGACAGCACCTGCATGTAGCGGGCAAGAACTACAAAATCGATATTGTAGTGCTCGAGCAGCGCGAACTGCTGCGCTTCGGCCTGCGGCTTGTTCTCGCGGGTAACGGATATTACCTCAAACGGTATGCCGAACTGGTCGGCCACATATTTCAGGTCGGGATGGTTGCTGACTATCACCGGTATCTCCACATTCCATTCTTTCCATTCACCGGCTCTGTAGCGGGCAAGCAGGTCATAGATGCAGTGTGACATTTTTGACACGAAGATTGCCATGCGCTGGGGCGTGCCGGTGAAATAGAGGTTGTAGCTCACCTCAAAGCGTTGTGCGTAAAGAGTGTCGAAATAGTCGCGTATCTTTTCGGCGGGGATTGCGAACCCTTCGAGATCCCACTGTACACGCATGTAGAATACCGAGTTGACACGGTCGACATACTGGTCGAGATAGAGGATATTTCCGCCGTTGGCATTGATGAATTCGGTGAGTATGGCAATAATGCCGGGTCGGTCGGGGCAGTGCATCAGCAGCACCGCCGTCTTTTCTCCGGCCTGTGCCGCTTTTTCTGGTGTGTCTGTCTTTTCCATTTGTAGTTTATATATTGTACCTGGTTGGAAGTTGTCTTATTATTCGTTGAACGCAGTTTCGGCGGTCGTTGTTTATTCTTCCGAATCTCTAGTATTCGGCATGAATTCGCTGACGTCGTGTCCGTAGTGTTGCAGCTCACGTACTGTCGACGATGACACTGCCGACAGTTCGGGCAGCGTGAACAGCAGCACGGTTTCTATGCCCGATATGCGGCGGTTGGTGTCGGCAAGCGACCTTTCATACTCCATGTCGATGGTGTTGCGTATACCGCGAAGCAGGAATTTGCATCCTTGCCGGCGTGCCGCGTCTACGGTAAGACCCGTGTAATATGTCACTTCGACACGCGGATTTCCGGCATACAGCGCTCTTATCGGTTCGAGTCGGGCGATGATTTCCGCCTCGGACACCTGCTTCGTGGAACTGATTCCTGCGGCAATGACTACCGTATCAAACAGTTCGAGTCCGCGGTCCACAAGCGATTGATGCCCGATGGTAAACGGGTTGAACGACCCGGGGAACATTGCTCTGCGCCCTGCGGCCGCCTCTCTTTCCGTTATGTCATTGCTGTCCGTATGCATCAAAACATATTTATGAAATAATTTTTACGATATGGCCTCGTCATCCTCGATTACAAGGTTGTCGATGATAAATGTCTGTCGTTCCGACGTATTCTTGCCCATATAGAATTCCAGCAATTCGGCCACTCCGTCCTCCTTGCGCAGTGTCACGCGGTCAAGGCGCATGTCGGGACCGATAAAATCGCGGAATTCCTCCGGTGAAATTTCACCGAGACCTTTGAATCGGGTGATTTCCGCCTTGTTGCCGAGCTTGTTGATGGCTTCTATCCGTTCGTCGTCGGTGTAGCAGTAATATGTCTCGTCTTTTTTATCCCCTTTCCCTTTGCCCTTGGCGCGGCGCACGGTATCGCGGTTGCGCACGCGGAACAACGGCGTCTGCAATACGTACACATGGCCTTTCTTCACCAGGTCGGGGAAAAATTGCAGGAAGAAAGTCAGCATCAGCAGGCGTATGTGCATTCCGTCGACATCGGCATCTGTTGCGATGATTACATTGTTGTAGCGCAGTCCGTCGATTCCCTCCTCGATATTGAGTGCCGCCTGAAGCAAGTTGAACTCTTCGTTTTCGTACACTACCTTCTGTGTCAGTCCGTAGGAATTGAGAGGCTTGCCTCGCAGCGAGAACACGGCCTGTGTCTCCACGTTGCGTATCTTGGTTATCGAGCCGGCGGCCGAGTCACCCTCGGTGATGAAGATTGACGACGCTGCTTTCTTCTCCTCGTCGCCCTTTACGTCATTCAGATGTACGCGGCAGTCAAGAAGTTTGCGGTTGTGCAGGTTTACTTTCTTGGCGCGTTCGCGGGCAAGTTTGGTCACACCGGCCATCGCCTTGCGTTCGCGCTCGCTCTCCTGCACCTTCTTGAGTATTATTTCCGCTGTCTCCAGATTTTTGTGGAGATAGTTGTCAAGCTCTTTTTTGACGAAGTCACTGATGAATTTGGCTACCGTCGGACCATCCGGCCCCATGTCGCGTGAACCGAGTTTCGTCTTTGTCTGCGATTCGAACACCGGCTCCTCCACCTTGATGGCGATGGCGGCAATCATGCCGTTGCGTATGTCGGAATACTCGAAATTGCGGCCGAAATAATCCTTCAGCGTGCGTGAGACAGACTCCTTGAAAGCGGCTAAGTGGGTGCCACCTTGTGTGGTATGCTGGCCGTTGACAAACGAATAATACTCCTCACCGTACTGGTTGGCGTGGGTGAGGGCTATCTCTATATCCTCTCCTTTGAGATGTATGATGGGGTAGAGGGGTTCTTTGGTCATGTTCTCGCGCAGAAGGTCAAGCAGTCCGTTGCGCGAATGGTAGCGCTTGCCGTTGAATATGATTGAAAGTCCGGTGTTGAGGAACGTATAGTTCTTGAACAGCGGCACTATATACTCCTCGCGGTATGCGTAGTCGCGGAATATGGTGCTGTCGGGGGTGAAGTTCACGTATGTGCCGTTCGGCTCGTCGGTGGCGAACTGTTCCTCCTCCGATACCAGTTTACCCTCACAGAACACAGCCTGCCGCGCCTGTCCGTCGCGCACGCTCTTGATGATGAAATCAGACGAAAGCGCGTTGACGGCCTTTATGCCGACACCGTTCAGACCTACCGATTTCTTGAAAGCCTTCGAATCATATTTGCCGCCGGTATTCATCTTCGACGCCACTTCGATGAGTTTTCCCAACGGAATGCCGCGGCCATAGTCGCGCACAGCAACGGTTGTCTCCGTCACGTCCACGGTTATCTGCTTGCCGTAGCCCATCATATATTCGTCGATTGAGTTGTCGAGCACCTCCTTCAGAAGCACATAGATGCCGTCGTCGAAGTTAGATCCGTCGCCGAGTTTGCCGATATACATACCCGGACGCCGCCTGATATGCTCCCTCCAGTCAAGGGTCACAATATTATCTTCGGTATACGCCACTTCCTCCCGGGCATTGGCATTCTGCTGCTCGTCATCCCCGAAATCACTGCTGAATATGTCGTCCTGCTCCATGTGCGATTTTTTAATCTTTTTCCGTACGAACGATAATTAAAATAATCTATTTTTGCAAATATACGAAAAAATCACAAGGAACGATGGCGAATTTTTACATTTTTCAATCTCCTTGCGTCATAATGCTGTTTACTTAAGCATCTAAGCGTCCAGAGGACGCTGATTATTCGTAACCCCGTATGCCGGAGTGAAACGGAGGCATGCGGGGAATAATGGATATATATAGCTGTGGCGTCCGGATGACGCCGATTTACTTAGCTATCAGCCTTTTATTATAAATGAAGTGATGTAAATCGGCGTCCTCCGGACGCCACTTCCGATATGATTACTTGCCCCGCACGCCTTCGCAAGCTTCGGCGTACGGGGTTACGCATAATCGACGTCCTGCGGACGTCACGGCCTTAAGTAAACAACATAGCCTTGCGACATAACGAATATTAGCGGAAAAACTACTATTGGCGGGAATTTACATTTTGGTTATGTAAATTCCCGCCGACAGCTGTTATTGTGAAAAATTGCCTACAGATATTTTGCTACTGTTGAGTCGAGTTTCGTTATATCCTCTACGCGTTCGATATGTTCGCCCGAACCGTCGATGACAAATGTGGTCGGGAGCGATGTCACGTTATAGCGGAGCAACTGCTCGGCATCCTGACTGGAACAGTAAACAGCGGTCCACGGGATGTTCTCGGCCGCCATGCGCCACCGGTATTCCTCGGGGTCGCATCCTACCTGATAGATATTGAGCCCGCGGTCATGATATTTCTTGTAGACCTCGCCGAGCGCAAGTTGGAATGCGGGTGACTCATCTGCCGTATAGGCCGTGAAATTAAGGATTAAAACCTTTGATTTGTCCCAAAGAGCCGACAGGCTCTGTTCCGTCTTGTTGAAATCTTTCAGGTTTATCTCAGGGAAATATATTTCCAGCGCCTTGATAGGAGTCCCTTGACCGTAAGCTCTCCGGTTGGATAGCGCGAGAGCTTCAAGCAGCTTGGTGCGGGGATCGTTAGGCTTGATATTGATATAGGCGTTTGCCACTGCCGAGATGATGCCGCGGTCAAAAGCTATGGAGGGATTGTACAGATGCTCGTTGCCGATAGTCTTGTTGATGAGATAGTAGGCTGAGATGCCTGACCAGTCGGTCTGTATCAGTTCGGCGAGACGGCGTTTGAGCGCGCTGTCTGCCACAACCTCTTTGGGTGATGCCGAAGCGAGAGCCTCTGCAATATTCGCATTGATTTCCTGCATCATTTCGGCTGATTTTGAGCCTGCTATCGTGCTTTTTGTAGCCATGTCGACATAGTCGGCGGCTACGGTGACGGTCTCGGTGCTGTCAATCGGGAAATAAACTGACTTGGAATCCACCGTGAGACGGTAGATGTCGGGATATTCCGAACGCTTTACTCCGAATTTACACTTGCCGTCATTATCAATCTTTACGGAGTCTATGATATGCCAGCGTCCGTTGTCGCTTACTTCAAGCAACGCGGTTTTGCCGGCTGCTCCGTTGACTGTGGCTTCAACGTGCCATTTGTCATTTGATGAGCATGACGACGTGATGAGCGCCACGCAGCATGCCAGCATTGCGACGCAAAACGATAATGTACGGTTCATCGGTAATCTGTTATTGATGCGGTCAGGCTTCCTTTGCATATTCAGCGGCTATTGCCTCGGCGATTGATTTCATCTCCGCGTCGGGAAGTGTGGTCTTTTTTGTGAAATCGAGGTCGCCCTCTTTGCTCATGGGCACGAGGTGGATATGGGCGTGCGGTACCTCAAGGCCGATTACTGCTACCCCCACTTTGCGGCAAGGAACGGCGCGGCGCAACGCACGGGCCACTTTCTTGGCGAAAAGCTGGAGGCCGGCATATTCATCATCTTCAATGTCAAATATATAGTCTGTCTCTTTCTTGGGAATTACGAGTACATGACCCGGCTGCACGGGATTGATGTCGAGAAAAGCGAAATAGCGGTCGGTTTCGGCCACTTTGTATGAAGGTATCTCGCCTGCGGCTATGCGTGAAAACAGTGTTGCCATTGTAGTGATGATTGTCGGATTAGAAGCTGATTTCGATGATTTCAAATTTCATGAGTCCCGAGGGAACCTTGATTTCCACGATGTCGCCGAGCTTGTGGCCGAGAAGACCTTGTGCCACAGGGGTTGAGGTGGCTATCTTCTTCTCTTTCATGTTGGCCTCGCTGTCGGCCACGATGGTATACTCCACGGTCATGCCGTTGGTGAGGTTCTTGATTTTCACCTTGTTCATAATCTGGACCTCGTTGGTGTTCAGTTTGCTTTCGTCGATGATGCGTGCATTTGCCACAAGGTCCTTGAGCTTGGCTATCTGCATCTCCAGCATACCCTGAGCCTCTTTTGCCGCGTCATATTCGGCGTTTTCTGAAAGGTCGCCTTTATCGCGGGCTTCCGCGATGGCGCGTGATATTTCGGGGCGTTTTACCGATTCGAGGTAAGCTATTTCCTCCATCTTTTTCTTATACCCCTCTTTGGTCATGAATGTGATTGCCATAATCTATGATATTGAAAATTTTTTTATGGGTTATTTTTCAGGTTATATTTTTGGCCGTTATCTGTCTGCGGCCAGCTTGGGTGATTTGTCTGATATTACAAACCGGTTGTCCGGTTTTGTCAGGGTCTATTCAAAAAATAATAGCATCTCAACCGGATATGTCCGATGTGAGATACTTGAAAATCGGAATAATAAAATAGTGAAAATTGAGAGCGTGGCATCGCTATGGCGTCACGCTCCCGTTATCGTTTTCGATGCAAAGGTAATATATCTTTTTGACAAGACAAAATTTATTGCCGTAATTTTCGGCAATCCGTTTCGCGTAGATGGTCAGCGCAACGGACATGTCACAGAATATTCAGCCGCTTTAAAATCCGTGCGGCTCCCGGCAGCCCGCTGCGGGTGTGCAGATATGCCCATTTCGCGCTTGTCGGGATGTGGGGAATGGTCTGAAGCAACCGCTTTCCTGTCGGGCACCCGTTCCGGTCTGTCACGCCGCACTCGATTGCCAGTTTTGTAGCGCACCATAATCTTGCCTTGCGGGCGCCGATAGCCTTTGTAAGAGTGCCTTCGATGAGACGTAAGGCGTTTAGCGACATTTCAGGTTTGCCGAGAGCCGAGTTGGTTATGGTGGCGCTGTCCGTGACTTTTATTATGCCACTGTGTCCGATAGCGGTTATACGCGGATTGAGTGCAAGTACTCTTGCGCCTAATTCGATGTCATCCCAGTATCTGACGGTCTCGTTCCAGCCTCCGGCACTTCTGAACAGTTCTGTTCGCGCAGCCCATCGCTGCGTAGCCATTCCGCCATGAAACAGGTTGTCGTAATGTTCCCTGCCACTATGCACAAATGTCAATATTCTGCGTTTACTTCCGCTGATTTCTTCCACATCCCAGCCGATTACATCCGCCCCGTTGATGTGACTGACGACTTTTTCGGCATGGGTGGGCGGCATAATATCGTCTGAATCGAAAAACATTGTCCAAGGCTCGTTGACCGCCGTAAAACCCATATTCCTTGCAGCGGCAGCTCCGGGAACGGGGCATTGCAGTATGTCGACTATGAATCCATCGGTCTGTACAGTGTTTTTCCAGTTCTGTAAAACCATATATGTCGAATCGGTCGAGGCATTGTCTACCAGGACTATATGCAGCGGCCTGAGGGTCTGTGCCGCCAGCGAAGCGAGGGTGCGTTCAACGATTCCCGCGCGATTGTACACCGGAATCACTATGGCCAGAATTGCATCCTGTTTTTTCATGCTGCATGCGGGTTGCTGATATGGTCAGCTGGCCGGATTATACATACATAGCTTCGATTTCGCGCGAGTAACGGCGGTTGATTATCGAGCGGCGTATCTTCAGTGTGTTGGTAAGTTCTCCCGACTCCATCGTGAAAGCGTTGGGTAGCAGGGTGAACTTCTTGATTTTTTCAAATCCGGCGAATCCCTTCTGCAGTTTTTCTATGCGTTCTTCAATCATGTGGCGTATGTCGGCGTTTCTTACAAGTTCTTCGATTGACTTGTAGGCTATTTTTTTGCGCTGGGCATATTCCTTCAGTGCCTCGAACGCCGGGATTATGATGGCTGTCACGTATTTGCGCTTGTCGCCTATCACCGCTACCTGGTCGATGTACTTATCCTCGCCGAGGCGGCTTTCGATGGCCTGCGGAGCAATGTACTTGCCGTTGGAGGTCTTGAACAGGTCTTTTATACGGTCGGTCAGCACAATGGCGCCGTCGGCCGTAATATAGCCTGCATCGCCCGTGCGGAACCATCCGTCAGCCGTGAAAGCTTCGGCTGTGGCCTCAGGCTTGTTGTGGTAGCCACGCATCACGGTAGGCGCTTTGACGAGTATCTCGTTCTCGTCGCCTATGCGCACCTCTATGCCGGGGAGCACGGTGCCTATGGTGCCGATCTCATATCCTGTCTGCGGGAAGCAGCTCACTGTGGCCGTGGTCTCCGACAGGCCGTATCCTATCAGTATGTTGATGCCGCAGGCGTGCAGAAACTCGGTGATATTGGCCGAAAGGGGAGCGCCGGCGGTAGGAAATATATTGCCGTTTTCCACTCCTATGACGCGCTGCAGCGGCTTGAATACCTGATGGTTGAAAAACTTATACTGCAATTCCGTCCACCACGGGGCCTTGAGTCCGAGTCGCGCGTAGTTGAGGTTGCGGCGTCGCCCGACCTTGATGGCACGGTTGAATACCCACTTCCTGAAACCTTTGGTCTGCGACAGCTTCTCATCTATCGCGGTGTAAACTTTCTCCCAGAAACGGGGCACGCTGCACATGCACGACGGACGTACCTCCTTGATGGCGCGCTGTATGATATGCGGGTCGGGATTGACATTGACAATCATGCCGCAATACAGGCAGAAATATGTCCATGCCTTCTCGAATATATGGCTCAGGGGCAGGAAGCATAGCGATGTGTCGTGTTCCGACAGCATGGTAAGCCGTTCGACATGTATCTTTATGGCTGCGTCGAAAGCACTGTGGGGCAGTATGGCGCCCTTCGGCTCACCCGTGGTGCCCGACGTATATATCAGGGTGGCGACATCGTCGGGACGCGCCGCAGCCGTGCGGCGTGCCACTTCGTCGCGACACATCTGCGAGGCGTGACGGCCGAGGTCGAGCAGTTGGGCGAATGTCATAGTCGTGTCGTCATCATCGTCGCGGCGCACCTCCTCAACGGTGACTATCTGCCGCAGCCGGCCGCACGATTTCGCCACTTTGCGCGCTATGTCGTATTGCTGCTGGTCGCCGACAAGGAGTAAGGATATCGCGGCGTCGCATACTATGTATTCCACCTGCTCCTTGCTGCTTGTCGAGTATATCGACACCGGTATGGCGCGGTTGGCGTAGGCGGCGAGGTCTGTCTCGATGATTTCCACGCGGTTGTTGGAAAATATGCCGATGTGTTCCTGTTCACTTATTCCGAGGGTCTCAAGCGCAGCCGCGGCATCGTTGACATGCTGGTGGAGCACCTGCCATGTCGTGGGCACCCAAGTGTGGTCGGCCACGCGTTGCGTCAGCGCCACTCGGTCGCTGTATTTGTCATTCCCCCGTGCTGTTAAAGAGGTAAGTATATTGGTCATATTGAATCTTCAAGTCAATTTCGTCGCCAAAGTTAATTACATTATTCTATATATTAACGAATATTCATGCAATTTTGACGGGCGGTTAACATTCGTTAGCACAATCAGCCATGTTCCGCGTTGCAAATTGCACACATGTATATGCAGGTGTGCAAACGATTGCATTGATATTTCCATTACTCGTGTCATTACTGAATTTTTATTATCTTTGCCGGCACTAATATAGAAAATGTTTATTATGATTGACGAAATATATTACAAGGCGGTCGATTTGCTGAAAGAGATGATTTCGACCCCTTCGGTATCGCACGACGAGGCTGCGGTAGCCGATATTGTGACCCGTTTCCTTGATGACGAGGGCTTTGACGTGAAGCGCTTCGGCAATAATATCTGCGTCGAGGCCGGCGAACGTGACGCCTCGCTCCCCACTCTTCTGCTCAATTCGCATATCGATACTGTCCGTGCGGTCGAGGGGTGGGTGCGCGACCCGTTCACTCCCGTTGAGGAGGAAGGGCGCATATACGGATTGGGCAGCAACGATGCCGGGGCATCAGTGGTCTCGCTTATCGCAGCGTTCATCATGCTGTCGAAGTCCCGCCAGCCTTACAACCTCGTGCTGCTCCTGTCGTGCGAGGAGGAAATCAGCGGTAAAGGCGGCTTGTCGTCTGTGACCGACAAAATCGGAAAGATAGATTTCGCTCTCGTGGGCGAGCCGACCGGCATGCGTCCCGCCATTGCCGAAAAGGGGTTGATGGTGCTCGACGGCGAGGTATACGGTGAAGCCGGCCATGCCGCGCGCAACGAAGGTGTCAACGCCATATATAAGGCGATGGAGGTGGTCGATAAATTGCGCGGCCTGCGGTTCGAGAAGGAATCGCCGATGCTCGGGCCGGTCAAAATATCAGTGACCCAGATTAATGCCGGGACGCAGCACAATGTTGTGCCCGACCTGTGTTCGCTCGTGGTCGATGTGCGCACTACCGATGCCTACAGCAATGCCGAGACACTCGAACTGATACGTGCAGCTGTCCCTCAATGCAAACTTACTCCCCGCTCCACGCGTCTTAACCCGTCGGGCATATCCGTCAGCCATCCACTCGTACAACGCGCGCAAATGCTTGGCCTCGAACCGTTCGGCTCCCCCACGCTTTCCGACCAGGCACTGATGTCGTGGCCTTCGCTCAAAATGGGTCCCGGCGACTCCGCCCGCTCCCACACAGCCGATGAATACATCTGCCTCGACGAAATCCGTCAGGCCATCGAATATTACATCCGTCTCCTTGACGGCCTCACTTTGTAATAACTCAGTTGCCACTGAGCTGAGTTGATAGGGGCGGGGGCGTCTCGCCCCCGTGGTAACTTTCAGTATATAAGAATAATACCACGAGGGCGGGGCGTCTCGCCCCACACTATGCTCCTTAAGTTAACAGCATTGCCGTGCGTCCCTATCTTGTCAGCCGGAATTTTGCGTTTTTGCGATACCCTCACAGCAGCATTAAATGGCAACTGCGGTTGCACTGTAAATTCGGCTTGAGTCTTATAAAACGATATAAAACCGGGAGGAACTGTGATGACGTTGTTCCTCCCGGTTTTATATCGTTTCCCTCAGTGCAAATAGCCGGGGAACATCAGGATATTACTGACAATTATGCAGTAAGTTGTTGGTTACAGATTCTTTTTGGCCTCTCTTTTTGCTTTGTTGTAGGCTTTTTGTGCGTCTTTCATCGCATCATCCTGTGCATCGGTAGGCTTGAAGTCTTTATTCTTCATTACGACTTCCATAATCTCCATGTTCAGTTTGTCATCAATCTCCTTGATTTCATCTCTGGAATCGGCGTTCTTTACCTGTTTTTCTGCATTCTCATAGAGGCTGATAACCTTGTCGGCCGGATTCTTGCTGCAAGAGGTCAATGAAAGGGTCGCGGCTGCGAAAATAGCGGCAGCGCAAAGCATAAGTTTCTTTTTCATAATGTTTTGGGTTGATTAAAAAATGCTGTCGTTTTGTAGTCGGTATGATGAAATGCCGGGGATTCGGTTATCTTAGTTCGCGTTTCGCCGCTCTCCAGGCTTCGTTGAAGTCTTCCTCGGCATTTTTTATAGCTTCACGCTGTTCGTCGGTAGGTTCGAAGTCTTTATTGCTATCCTCAAGTTTTTCGAGTTTGGCTTCAAGATCTCCTTCAATATCCTGAAGTTCGTCATACGATTTGGCGTTTTTTACCTGCTCCGTAGCCTCTTTGAACAAGCTGACGGCCTTGTCGACCGGGTTACCTCCGCAAGATGATAAAGAGATTGTGGCGGCTGCAAAAACAGCGGCAGCGCAAAGCATAAGTTTCTTTTTCATGAAGTAATTAAATTTAGAATTGTTACGTTGTTGGTAGTATCGTCACGATGTTATTTAAGTGCGTCAATTGCTTCGTAGAATTCTTTTTCAGCCTTGTATAATTTCTCTAATTCTTTTCCGTCGGGTTCGTAATCATCATTGATGCCGTGCTCTTTGCAATACTTCTCGACGTCGTCGTATAATTTGTCTTCGATGGCTGTCGCTTCGCTGCTTGAAGTAGCTTTTTTTGCCTGTTCTGTAGCCTCCTGATACATCTTGACTACCGCATCAACCGGGCTGCTGCCTCCGCATGAAGGGAGTGATACGATTGCCATTGCGAATAAGAGAGCTGAGATAAGTTTCTTTTTCATGAAATGATTAAATTGAGAATTGTTGCTTAGTGGTTAGTATTGTCGTCAGCAAAGATATGACAAATTATCAACCGTTGCAAATCAGCCACTAAGAATATTTATCATATTGCCATAACGGATGGGTTTATTCTATTGCCACAATGGCAAACAGGGCAGCAATTATTCTATTATCGCTTATCGAGCTGTCGCGGTTAATCTTCGAGATATAATTGTCCGAAGGTAGTGGCCTTGTCAATGCTGTCAAGTATGTCGGTGGGGAGCTTCAGGATTTCTTCATTGGTCATCTCTATTTCCTTGCTGTATTTAAGTGCTACAGGCACGGCATATTTGTAGAATTCGATGGTAACGTTTTTTAATTTCTCCTTGTCGGCGGCAGTAAGAACGTAGGCTTTCTGCTCCTCGGTAAGAATAGGGGCAAATTCCTCCTGAATGTTCTGGATTTCTTCTAAGTCCTGATATGTCTTGACATTTTTCATTCTGTCGGTCATTCTTTCTAAAGTGAAGAGCATCAGCCTGAATCCGAAATCATCGGTAGCGGCATTTTTGACAGCCTGACTTGTGGCATTATTTGTAGTGGCGACACGCTTGACTGCGGTAGCGGTATTTTGGTTGCCGCTTATACCGGAGTTTGAAGCGAAAGCACCTGCCGAGAGAAGCAGCGCTATGGCTGCAACTAAAAACTTTTTCATAATTGCTTGATTTGGTTATATTAAGGTTATAAATAGTCTATTTAAGCAAAGATAAGATAAAAATGTATTAAAAATCGAATCGATAGGTTAATAAATATTAAATATAGAATAGCCGTCAGAATAAGAGCTTGTATAAATTTATATGATGCAGATTTTGAGAGGGATTGTCAGATGGATTTTTGCTTTCGATGAACGAGCGTAGCCGTAGCTACGTGACTGAAGAGCGAGCAAAAAGACACTGGCAAGACCCTCAAAAGCAAAGTGATATGAATTTTAGACAAGCTCTAAGTTAAAGCTAAATAAAATTCTCCCGGACAAAGGGTTTAAGACATTGTCCGGGAGAAACTTCAGTATTCAGAAATCAGCCTATACACAAGTCAAATGTCTGTGATTCGTAATATTTTGATTTTAAATTTTATTAGATGTCTAATGTGAAATGTTCTTCTTTGAATTTTTTGCGTAAATCCTCAATTTTCTTGTAATTCTTTTCTCCGATTATATTCTCGCGGCAATTGCCTTCCAGAATGAATAATACATCTTGAGTATATTTATATTTTTCTTCTAATTTGGCAATTTCTTCGTCTTTTATTTTTTTGGCTTTTTCAAAGTCGCCATCATTTTGAGCATCATTTATTTTTTTCATTATAGGCAGAGCTTCTTCAAACGAAGCTACTAAATAATCGACAGCAATACTGTAATCACCCTCGGTCAGTTCTTCGCCTTCGTCATGTTTGTCGACAACTTTCTTTACTTCTTCATTGCTCGGAGCGCTGCTGCCACAAGAAGTCAGCACGCACATAGAAGCCAGCACTACAAGCGCAAACAGCGCAGACATTACTTTTTTCATAACACTTTGTTTTTTTAATCGGTTGATATTTAGTTTATTAAAGACAAAACTTTCTGATTGTAGTACCGGCGGATAAAATATACATACCGTGGGGTAAATCAATATGATGATTGCCCGGCGAGAGCATATTGACGAGTTTGCCGTCAATGGAATAAATCGAAACGGGGTATTGTGAGTCGATTTCAATATACCCGTTATTTATCTTAATGTCGGGAGCATCGGAATCGGTAATTATATCCTCGACTCCGGCCATGTCAACCTCGGTAATTTTGTAGAAATTCTTCCAGTATTGGGCATTCCGATATGCGTTGGCGGCGCCGATCGGTACGATAAGTTCGCCGAGTTCATAAACCTCTTTCTGAAAATTACTTGCTTTCGGCGGGACAGGATTGGCGGAAATAATCTTTCTTACGCTTTTGGGCTGTAGGTACACTGACGTAGTATTCTTTCCAAAACGTATGTTTTGCAGTGAAGTGCACCAGGCAAAGCCGCCGTTACACTGCGTCACACCGTCGCCGATGGTGACAGTCGTAAGTTTTTCACAAGAAGTCGGCGCTGTGAATGATGTGACATTGTCGGGGATATTCAGGGTGGTGATACCCGAATTACTCAGGCAGTCGGGTATCTTGGTTATCTTATCGCCGAATTTTACATTTGCGAGGTTTGTGCAGTTATTGAAAGCAGCGTTCTCTATCACCTCGACGCTTGATAAATCGGTTGATGTCAGGCCGGTACAATCGGAGAACGCCCAGCTTCTTATTGTTTTGATGTTGCTGAAATCCACGTTAGTCAATTCCGTACAGCCATTAAAGGCGGATGACCCTATCTCATCGCAGTAGTCGGAAAATATGACTTTTTTCAAAGATTTGAGATGCTTGAATTGTGAGCCTGTGATATTGCCTCGCAACGTAAGGCTTTCCACCGGCGAATGCTGGGCGATACGGCTCGTGTTCAGTGGCTGAGGGCCGCCTATTGTGATAGATTTAAGATTAATGCAGCTGTCCAATGCCGTTCCGGTAAAATAATTGACCGACATAGGTATGGTTATCTCTTTTAGAGCATGACATGCCTTGAACGCGCATGCATATATTCGTTGAAGGTTTTCGTTAAGTGTGATTTTCTGTAAATTCCGGCATCCGTAAAATGAGTATTCCCCTATGCGGGTGACATTGGCCGGAGTCTGAATATTATCCAATGAAATGCAGTTGGCGAAAGCATAATTGCCGATTTCCTCCAGCTCGGGCGACAACGTCAGTTCTTTCAATCCGGTGCAATTCATGAATGCGGATGAATTGATTTTGGTGACGTTGTCAAGGTGTACCTCCTTGAGGGTCGATAGATTTTTGTATATTCCGCCTTGCACTTCGGTGGCGTACGTGTCATAGCGCACCTCTTTGAGAAATTCCAGTTTCTGGAAATCTCTTGCATCGTACAATCGCACATTGCCGTGATATACGATGCGGCTCAACGGCACACCCGTTAAATCGTTACGTCCGACAGAAATCTCCTGCGGACCTCCCCATTCCAAATGTTTGAGTGATGTACAACGCAGAAATGCATCATTGCCTAAATGGGTCAGAGCGTACGGGAAATCAAGACGCTCCAGATTGATACAGTTCTTGAATGTGTTATCGTCAATCCATTTCAGGCGCGGCTTTTTATCCGAAAGATTATATGAAAATGTCACCGCCATAAGCGACAGGCAATCCTCAAATACGCCCTGATGTCCCAGATATCCCGGTAGACCGCCGATGCGTTCTACAGTGTGGGGTATGTCGATATTAGTCAGCGCCGTGCACCCCATGAACGCTCCAGGCTCGATATTTTTCAAAGGGGCACCAAGATAGACCGCGCTCAAAGAGATGCATCCCGCGAAAGCCTCGGTACCTATTTGCTCGGCATTTGTGGAAAGTGCAACGAGGCTGATACAGCCGAAAAATGCCTTGTTGCCTATTTCCTTAGTTGTCAGAGCTAATATGCATTCTTTTAGACTTATACAGGAACTGAATGCCTCAGCCCCTATGACTTCGACTGTGGCCGGGACATACAAATTCTCTATCTCGGCGTGTCCTTTGAAAGCACTGGATGCTATTGCGGTGACTTTGTATTTGTTCCCCGCTTCGTTGTAGGCATATTCCGGAATAATAAGATTTACACTGCTTGGCACAATATAATCGGGATCGTATCCCATCAACGTGCATTCGTCACCCGAAGTTGAATACCACAAGTTATTGTAATATAGCGCATTTGCCCCCAATGAGGTGGCAAGTAAAATGAATAAAAGTAAAAATTTACGCATAAATATCATTTTTTATCAAAAAGCAAAGTAGGAGTAAAAACAAAGAGGCAAACTACTGACATCCATATCGTAAGACGGTGTTGCAAAACTTATTATATATCGGAAAATATGACACGCCTTCTTGTAGGGCTGTACCCCGGTACAGCCGCCGGACAGCCGATAATCAACTTTTGCTACCGGCTGCTCCCCGGAGCAGCCCTACATCATCCAGCCGCCAAAATCAGTTTTGCAACTCCGCTTACATTAATGTCGCTTATATCTGAATATTATTATGTCCAATTAAATAATAACTCAAGTCAATTTAGCGCAATTAGCATACGCCTTTGATGTTTCGGGCTTCTTGTATATTCTTTTTCAGTTCTTTACGCACGTTTTCTGCTGTATTGCGGTCTATGACTTTATATTTTACGGCAACCGGAATGAGAATATCATATAATTCATCGTAGGCTTTTTCTATACGGGTTTTATCCTCAGCCGTAAGTGTATATGCTATTTGCTCGGATGTGAATTTCGGGCTTTCCGTTTTCATAAGTTGTTCTAATTCAGCCCTGTTTTTTACCTGTTTTATTTGGTTTCCATACTCTGTCAGAAAATCCAATAGGGTATCTACCACGGAAGCGTCACCCATGGTGTCGCTTTCGTCAGGATTCGTGCTCAGATTGCTTGCGCCATTTGATGTTTCCGAAGCCGTCGTTTCGGTCTGATTGTCAGTGGATTTTGTTTCTTCACCGCTCTTTTTGCATGAAACGGCGCCGGCCATAAGCAGTATGGCTACGGCTGCATACATTACTTTTTTCATGTTATAATTGTTTTTTATTGGTTTCAAATATCTATTCACTAATACTTTTTTGCATATTCATCCGGTCCTACTTGCTCGTATTCAATGCCATATCCGTCTTTATAAATACGGTTGCCACGATCGTCTATGATTTCAGTTAATTGTAATTCTGTAAAGCTGTCTCTGCGTTCTTCCCTTTTGTGTTTGGCATCTTCGCTCATCACCTCCAGTATACCCCAAAGTACAAGTATCACAATGAGTCCGAAAGTTATCCATACACCGATGACTAAACCTAAATAGCATGCCAATAAGTTAATTATTAGTACATAGGCCGACCTGCCGATTTTTGACCATGTACTCTGGAAATAATTCAGCGTATTCCACAGGAACCATACCGTGTAGCCGAGAGTGCATGCTCCTGCTGCTATCATCGTATATTTCTGAAGCGTATCCTGGTCTCCGAATAAAGAACCAATCACGATAATAGCTGCTGCAACAATTCCTATCGTTACATTGATGCAGAAAATTGAGGATATAGTAATAAATGGGGTGTCATCTTGTTTACGGGCAAATATCATGAAGTCGATCCAGTTTATTGCCGCTTTTGTCCATCGTTTGCCAAACCAAGGGCGTTTATTGGTTTTTGCCATAGTAATTATAATTTTTAAGTTTGAATTATCTGATAAATAGAAGTTTGATTTAAACGGTTAAGGACCATTCCTGACCGATTCACTCTACTCTGTCGCGGGCGGCCTGACGTGCGTCTCTATATGCATCGAAAAGACTGTCGATAAGTTGTTTTTCTTCGTCTGTCATGTTGTAATCTTTATTCCCTTCCTCTATCTTTGCGACCGAATGTTTGGTGTCGTTGTTGATTTTCTTGATTTCGTCCTCGGATTTTGCATCATTCATTTTTTCTATACCGTCTTTATATAATCCGACAATTTTTTCGACGGGCGTTTTGCTGCATGAGGTGAGCGATATAGCGCTAATCACAAGAGCAGCGGCAGTGCAAAGCATGAATTTCTTTTTCATAATAGTTGTTTTTTATTTGTTAAGCTATTTTATTTTCAAATCAAACTATTTTGCATGGCAGGCATAAATTCCGACAAAATGTTTTACAACTCCTTTGAACGCATCCTCGTCGCTGTAATTATTGACAAACATATTGTCCTCCACGCATTCTTCCTCGGGAATGTAGTCCGCAGCCATTTCGAGGGCCTTAAGCACACGTTCTATGGCCTTGTTGTTGTCTTCTCTGTCGGAAGTTATGTTATAGCTGACATTTTCCAGTTCATACATGATTGAATAGTCTTTGCCGTTGCCAATTTCATATATGAATTTGGCTAATTCTGTATCATCGCCGCTTTTCTTGGTATTTTCAACGATTGTTTCCAATTTATCGGCAATGTCATTATACATTATCGTCAATAAATCCAATGCTTCTTTCTTTTCACTTGTAGATTGTCCGTTAAGTTTCGTCTGGTAATTTTGGACAATCTCTTCAGCACGTTCTCTGTCAAATCCTTTTTTGCATGACATTGTCCCTAACACAAAGGTCGCAAAGATTGCGATAAATAGAATCTTTCTCATAACATTTTGCTTTAATTTTTTTTAGTTTTCAATTGTCTGATAAACAGATTTTTTTTTGGAGTCTTATTGATTTCATAGCTTTGGCAGCCAACATCTCCGGTCAAGGTGAATTTGTAAGAGGATCGGCAGCATAATTTTATCGGACTGCGATTTTGTTGGTGACTACCTTGCCGTCGGCATGGCGCAGGCATTCGATGTAATGTCCCGGGACGGAGGGCAGTCTGTCGCCGAGCATCCGGCCGTCGATGCTGTAATATTCACGTGCGATTACTTCGCTTTCGCTGTCGACGATTACATCATCGATTCCCGCCTCCCGGATATTGAAGAACTTATTCCATGGCGCGGTAGCCTTGTAGCCATCAATACATCCGTCAGGCACTGATAGAGTGGCTTTGCCATATACCTCCTCATCAAAAAGCAGATATCCGGTTTGGGTGCACTCAAAGTCCAGATAATACAGCGGCGCATTTGGGGGCATCGCTCTGTTTACACTGATTTCAGTAAGGTTCGGACATCCGGTAAATGCTTTGGCCGCAATTTTTTCAACTGAAAAACCTATTTCAAGAGAATTTAAACCGCTACACCCGTAGAATGCCTGCTGGTCTATTTCGTTGACCCAGCATGGAATTGATATTGATTTCAGGGAAGTACAATTGTAGAATGTAGACCGTTCAATCTTTGTCAGTGTTTCCGGTAATGTAAGTGACTCTATGCTTGGGCAATCGATGGATGCATAGGCTCCCAGTGTCCGTAGCCGCTTGGGAATATTTATTGATGTCAGATTTTCGCAACGTCCAAATGCATATTCGCCTATTGATAAAATCGTATCAGGTAATTTGACACTCTTGAGCCGGTAATTATAGTAGAAAGCGCTATTGGGAAGCTGATCTACCCGGTTGCCTATTTCCAGATTGTCACAGTATATCGACCTCCATCCCCCGCTTTCCTCATCTTTTGGCGCATATCCTTTTAGATTACGTCCTACATAAATATTCTCGGCATCTATACTTCCACTCAGGTATAACGGATTACTTCCCGGTTCAATTACGATATTAATTAAACCGGAAAACGCTCTCTCCCCGATCCGGTTTATTGACGCGGGAATAGATATATTTAATAATCCGGTTTGATAAAATGCGTTCGCGCCTATCTCCTGAAGTGAGAGTGGCAGCGTGACTGAAGTAAGTTTTTTGCAATAATAAAATGCATCTTCTCCAATCGTAATCAGACTTTCCGGGAGTATAACTGTCTGTAAGGAATAGGAGAATTGAAAAGCCCCGTTCTCGATTTCTGTTATGCCCTCGCCGATTTCGATAGTTTGAGTATAAAGGAACGCTGTGTGAGAGAGCTTTTTGCCCTCTACTTCTTCTTGTTTGATTTTGCGGCCGATATAGACATATTCCGGAGTGCCGATGTCGAACGAATAATATTCATCTCCAATCTGCGGAATCATTGACAAGGGTTTTTCCCCGTCTGATATTATCATCTCCTGCAAGTTTTTGTTGTTATAAAATGCTCCGTATCCTAAATATTCACAGGAAGGGGGAATGTTGATGCTCTTGAACTTGCATCCTGAAAAAGCGAAATTATCAATTCCTTTGATATTATCCGGGAACTGGATTGTTTCCAACGATTTACAATAGTCAAAAGCGCTGGGCCCTATTTCTGTCAATGAGTTGGGAAGTGTCACTGACTTTAGATTGGCGCAGTCACCGAAAACGCTTTTGCCGATTGTATTCAATTGGCTTGGTTCGGCGAATGTCAAGGATTCAATCGCGGAGTTGTAAAAAGCATATTCTCCTATCTCAGTTAGCGAATTGGGAATTTCAATAGACGAAAGGTTGTAGCTATCTTTAAAAGCCATGTCGCCGATTGTTTTCAATTGGCTTTGTCCGGCGAATGTTACGGCCACTACGCCGCAGTTGAAAAACGCTGAGTCTCCTATTTCGGTGATAGTAGAAGGGAATACTATGGAATTCAATTTTGTGTCATTTTTGAATGTCCCTTTCTTTATAGTGGTAAAACCTTCGGGTACGGTGAGGTCGTAGGAGGTATATGCGATTGCGGCGGGGTTGATGAATGAGGCCAGCCCGGAAGTGAACGTGGTGGTTTTCCAGCGGACTATGGAGGGGTCGTTGAGAACCCACTTGTTGGTGAAGTCGGTGGCTTCGACATAGAGTTCGGATAGCTGACAGGCAGGCTCGGTCGATTCGGTTTTTATGATGTTTTTGCCTATTTTAGTGATGCTTGCGGGTATGGTGAGGGATTTTACTTTTGTGCATAGGTAAAAGGCATAATCAGGCAGGCAGGTCACTTTGGGGCCTATTATGATGCGCTCGACTGAAGGAGGAAACGGGTAAGACCATGATGTGACCTGGCTCATGCCCGGAATACCCATTGAAAAGAAGCCGCACGAGGTGCAGTTGACAGCGTTGAAGCGTATCTCCTTGAGCGACGACTCGCCGTCGCTGGTCTGTCCGCCGTTACCTCCGGGACCCGAGATGGATTTGACAATCCAGCCGCTGCCTTGCGAGCCGGAGGAGCCGCCGTAGAAATGGGTGATTTTGACGGCTGTTTCCGGGATGGTGACAGATGTCACTTTCGGGGAATTGGCAAAACCGCCTATCTCGGTGACTGTATAGGTCTTGCCGTTATAGGTCACATGAGAGGGAATCTCAATGTCGCCTGAGTAGGTGGGATTGCGTATGTCATTGTTTTCGGCAGTTGCCACCGTATGCTCCTCTTCCGAGAGAATCTTGTAGTAGAGATTGCCCTGCTTGAAGTCGTAGGCGTAGGATGAGAGAAATGTGGCAAGGAGCAAGAAAAATGTATAAATTCTCATGTGTCTCATTTTTACAGTTTTATTAAGTTGAGTAATCAGGCGAGCATCTATCTGCCGGTGGCTTACCCATTCGGGAATGCGTCGGGATTTTGCATTGTGCGAATGGGTAGCGCCGACTGATTGTGTGTTATGACAGTTTTTAATAACTATTAAGATGTCATTTCCGGAGATTCGAGACATTATAATGTGTCGCGTATCAGTTTCTTGTCAGTGTTTTTCCGAATGGAGCGAAGGCGAGCGTGATGAATTTGAAGTGCTGGGTGGCCAGAGGGAGTCCGATGATGGTGATGGCGAGGAATATGCCGCAAAGGCAGTGCTCCAGTGCAAGGACGATACCGAAAGTAAGCGCCCAGATTACGTTGAAGATTGCCGCTACGATGCTGCCGGCCATTGACTTGCCTGATGATTCGAACCTGAGTCCGAAGGGGGCGAGCATCGCGATGCCGAGTTTGATGCATTGATAACCGAACGGGATGCCGACAATGGTAAGGCACAGTAGCAGGCCGCCGAAGATGTACGACAGTGAGATGAAGAACCCGCCGAAAATAAAAAACAATAAATTGCCGAGTACATTTCCTGTTGAAGTCAGAGCAGATGTGGCATTCATAATGATTGGGGGTGTCCCTCATCCTCCTTCGGGACTTTAAAGAATTAGAAATAAAAAGGGTGTGAGGAATGTATTTAATCCAATCCGTAATTCAGGCTCTCGCATTGCCTTTGCAGTGGATGGATAATAGCCCCACACCGAGTAGATATATAGCCCATCGGTAACGATGGAATATATACGTCATCAATGAGGGTGCTATTGCCAATCAACTTCACTGCCAGTCAAATTTGCGAGATTTGAATTACGAAGAAGATTTCAATAACACCTTTTTAACAAAAAAAACGTATCTCCGGGCCAACTCTTTGGCGCACATGAGATTCGACAGCAAAGATAATAAAATTTCTTAATAAAATAATTTTGGGACTAAAAAATATTAAAAAAATCAAAAAAAAGAACGATTAAGGTGAAGGATTCGCACATCTATTCCAAATTTTAAAGGCTGAAGTGTGAATGCCGCATCTGCGTGATTGGAAGCAAGCGCATGAAGCAGCGTATGAACCTGCAATGAAGCTGCGCGGATTTTTCATGTGAAATTGATGGCTAAAATATTTGGTAATTAGAAAATTAAGTTGTAATTTTGTGCCGTCATTCGGGTGCGTATGCGTCGACATGAGGTCAACTATTTGATAGTCAGGCTGATTGTTGTGCGCTATATGCGTGAATGTGAAATTGAATTTTTAAACGAACAAGAATAATTAACGAAAACTGTAAACTAAAAGAACTAAGATGCCTACTATTCAGCAATTAGTAAGAAAAGGACGTGTTTCGTTGGAAGACAAGAGCAAGAGCCCCGCGCTCGACTCATGCCCCCAGCGTCGCGGCGTCTGCGTGCGTGTCTACACCACAACCCCCAAAAAGCCTAACTCGGCAATGCGCAAGGTGGCTCGTGTCCGCCTCACCAACGGTAAGGAAGTCAACTCTTATATCCCCGGTGAAGGCCACAACCTCCAGGAGCACTCAATCGTGTTGGTTCGCGGCGGTCGTGTGAAAGACCTCCCCGGTGTGCGTTATCACATCGTACGCGGTACGCTCGATACATCAGGCGTGAAAGACCGCACTCAGCGTCGTTCGAAATACGGAGCGAAGCGTCCCAAAGCCGGTGCTGCCAAGAAGTAATCGTTTCTCTTAGCGAGAAGTGGTGAAGCCACTTATAGCACCCGAGATTTTTTAAAACAAAAAAGTTTTTTAAACCTCGTTTTTGAAGTTGAAGCTGCCAACGGTTGAGTAAGCCAAGCATCAGAGGATGCCGCTGAAGAAGACACCAGCCAAGCAACAAAAACAAAGATTAAAACAAAATGAGAAAAGCTAAACCTAAGAAAAGGGTCGTGTTGCCCGATCCCGTATTCAATGACGTTAAAGTGTCGAAATTCGTGAACCACTTGATGTACGACGGGAAAAAGAACACTTCTTACACTATTTTCTACTCGGCTCTCGAGACTGTGAAGTCGAAATTGCCCAATGAGGAAAAGTCAGCTCTCGAAATATGGAAGAAAGCCCTCGAGAACATCACTCCTCAGGTAGAGGTGAAATCACGCCGTGTGGGCGGTGCCACTTTCCAGGTGCCTACCGAAATCCGCCCCGACCGTAAAGAGTCTATTTCAATGAAAAACTTAATCCTCTATGCCCGCAAACGTGGCGGAAAGACGATGGCCGACAAGCTCGCCGCTGAAATCGTCGACGCTTTCAACGAGCAGGGAGGCGCATTCAAGCGTAAGGAAGATATGCACAAGATGGCCGAGGCCAACCGTGCCTTCGCTCACTTCCGCTTCTAATTTTTTCATTGAACTCTTAATTTATTTCAAACAATGGCAAAATCAGACGAACAACTTAAATATACGCGCAATATCGGTATCATGGCTCACATTGATGCCGGTAAGACCACTACTTCCGAGCGTATCCTTTTCTATACCGGTCTTACCCACAAGATCGGTGAGGTGCACGACGGTGCTGCGACAATGGACTGGATGGAGCAGGAGCAGGAACGCGGTATTACAATCACCTCGGCCGCTACTACCACATTCTGGAAGTATAACGACGAGAAATTCAAGATCAACCTTATTGACACTCCGGGACACGTTGACTTCACTGTCGAGGTAGAGCGTTCGCTCCGTATCCTTGACGGCGCTGTCGCTACGTTCTGTGCCGTAGGCGGCGTTGAGCCCCAGTCGGAGACAGTATGGCGCCAGGCCGACAAATACAACGTACCCCGTATCGGTTACGTCAACAAGATGGACCGCTCGGGTGCCAACTTCTTCGAAGTGGTACGCCAGCTCAAGGATGTGCTCGGTGCGAATCCCTGTCCCATTCAGATACCTATCGGCGCGGAGGAAACTTTCAAAGGTGTTGTCGACCTTATCCGCATGAAAGCCATCTTCTGGCACGACGAGACTATGGGTGCCGACTACACAGTTGAGGAAATTCCCGCCAACCTCGTTGCCGAAGCTGAAGAATATCGTGACAAGATGCTTGAGAAAATCGCCGAATACGACGACGACCTCATGGCTAAATATTTCGATGACCCCTCCACAATTACCGAGGAGGAAATCAAGCGCGCTCTCCGCAAGGCTACACTTGCTATGGACCTCGTGCCGATGATTTGCGGCTCGTCGTTCAAGAACAAAGGTGTGCAGTGCCTGCTCGACGCAGTCTGCGCTTACCTCCCCAGCCCGCTTGACGCAGGTGCTGTAGAAGGCCATGCTGTCGGCGACCCCGACCAGAAAGAGACCCGCGAACCGTCTTCTGACGCCCCCATGTGTGCCCTCGCGTTCAAGATTGCAACCGACCCGTATGTAGGCCGTCTCTGCTTCTTCCGCGTATATTCAGGCGATATGATTGCCGGTTCTTACGTGCTCAATTCGCGTTCGGGCAAGAAAGAGCGTATCTCGCGTCTGTTCCAGATGCACTCCAACAAGCAGAATGCAAAAGAAATGATCGGCTGCGGCGATATAGGCGCAGGCGTAGGTTTCAAGGATATCCGCACCGGCGATACCCTCTGCTCTGAAGAGGCTCCCATCGTGCTCGAGGCTATGGACTTCCCCGATCCCGTTATCGGTATCGCTGTTGAGCCCAAGACTCAGAAGGACCTCGACAAGCTCGGTGTCGGTCTTCAGAAACTTGCTGAGGAAGACCCGACATTCCGCGTGCAGACCAACGAGGAGACCGGCCAGACCGTCATCTCCGGTATGGGTGAGCTTCACCTCGACATCATTATCGACCGTCTCCGCCGCGAATTCAAGGTAGAATGTAACCAGGGTCGTCCGCAGGTTACCTACAAAGAGGCTATCACGAAGCCCGTTGAACTCCGCGAGGTGTTCAAGAAGCAGACCGGTGGTCGCGGTAAATTCGCCGATATCATCGTACGCGTCGAGCCCGTTGACGAAGGTTTCGAAGGCAACCTGCAGTTTGTCGATGAGGTGAAGGGCGGTAATATCCCCAAGGAATTCATTCCTTCCATACAGAAAGGTTTCACTACCGCAATGAAGAACGGTGTGCTCGCCGGCTACCCCGTAGAGCAGCTTAAGGTGACCGTTATCGACGGTTCGTTCCACCCCGTTGACTCCGACCAGCTTTCATTCGAGCTTTGCGCTATCCAGGCGTTCAAGAAAGCATCGGAAAAGGCAGGTCCCGTACTTTTGGAGCCTATCATGAAGATTGAAGTAGTGACTCCCGAGGAGAGTATGGGTGATGTAATCTCCGACCTTAACAAGCGTCGCGGTCAGGTTGAAGGCATGGAAAGCTCACGTTCCGGCGCCCGCGTTGTGAAGGCCAAAGCTCCTCTCGCCGAGATGTTCGGCTACGTGACCGCGCTCCGTACCATCACTTCAGGCCGTGCCACTTCAACCATGTCGTTCTCGCACTACGCCGAGGTAAGCAACTCGATTGCCAAGAATGTCCTCACCGAATGCCAGGGACGTGTCGACTTATTGAAATAATAAATAACCAATAACAATATGAGCCAAAAAATCCGTATTAAACTCAAATCTTACGACCACAATCTCGTTGACAAGTCGGCCGAGAAAATCGTAAAGACAGTGAAGGCTACAGGTGCGGTTATCAGCGGTCCTATACCTCTGCCCACCCACAAGCGCATCTTCACGGTTAACCGCTCAACCTTCGTCAACAAGAAGAGCCGTGAGCAATTTCAACTTTCTTCGTTCAAGCGTCTCATCGACATCTACAACTCGACTGTAAAGACCGTCGACGCGCTGATGAAGCTCGAACTTCCCTCAGGTGTAGAAGTTGAAATCAAAGTGTAATCGCTAAGCGAGACACAGTAAAAATCAAAACATAGAATTAACATTATAAATTTAACAGAGAAATGCCAGGATTATTAGGAAAGAAAATCGGAATGACATCCGTTTTCAGTGCCGACGGCAAGAATGTGCCGTGCACTGTTATCGAAGTTGGTCCCTGCGTGGTTACTCAAGTTAAGACTGTTGAGAAGGACGGCTACGATGCCCTTCAGCTCGGTTTCGAGGAGAAGAAGGAGAAGCACACCAGCCAGCCCCTTATGGGTCACTTCAAGGCAGCCGGAGTGCAGCCCCAGCGCCACTTGGCCGAGTTCAAAGGTTTTAACGGCGAGTATAAGCTCGGCGACACTATTACCGTTGATATGTTCACCGACAACGACTTCGTCGATGTAGTGGGCACTTCAAAAGGTAAAGGTTACCAGGGTGTTGTGAAACGTCACGGATTTGGCGGTGTCGGCCAGTCGACCCACGGCCAGCACAACCGTCTGCGTGCTCCCGGTTCAATCGGTGCCTGCTCTTACCCCGCGAAGGTGTTCAAGGGCATGCGTATGGCCGGCCAGATGGGCAACGAACGTGTCACCGTGCAAAACCTTCAGGTAGTGAAAGTGTTGCCCGAACACAACGTTTTGATGATTAAGGGTTCAATTCCCGGAAGTAAAGGTTCAATCGTATTAATTGAGAAATAATGGAACTCGCAATTTATAACATAAAAGGAGAAGACACCGGACGCAAGGCAGTCCTCAATGATGAGGTATTTGCCATCGACGCCAACGAGCATGCCGTATATCTCGATGTTAAGCAATACTTGGCCAACCAACGTCAAGGCACCCACAAGTCAAAAGAGCGTAGTGAAGTATCGGGCTCAACCCGCAAGCTCCACAAGCAGAAGGGTGGCGGCGGCAGCCGTATCGGTGACATCAATTCGCCTGTACTCGTAGGTGGTGGCCGTGTATTCGGTCCCCGTCCCCGCAACTATCGCTTCAAGCTTAACAAGAAAGTAAAACAACTCGCCCGCAAATCGGCTCTCACTTTCAAGGCTCAGGACAATCAAATCATTGTAGTTGAAAACTTCACGTTTGATGCGCCCAAAACTAAAAATTTCATAAATTTTGCTAAAAACCTTAAAGTAGAGGGCAAAAAAGTGTTGCTGATTTCAGAAAGTGCAGATAAAAACGTATCTTTGTCTGCTCGTAACGTGCCGGGGGTAAACATCATGCCTGCTTCCGACATCAACACTTACGCGATATTAAACAACAAAGCCATAATCCTCACCGAGAGTGGCCTTGATGTCATTAACCAATTTTAAACCAATCGCAGAAAATGGACTTTCAGATAAAACCTATAGTAACTGAAAAAGCTACCCGTCTTACCGAGAAGCTTAACAAATACACTTTCCGCGTATCGCCCGATGCCAACAAGTATCAGATCAAGACGCTTGTCGAGAATCTTTACGGCGTAAAAGTGGTTAGTGTCAACACCATGGTAGTACGTGGCAAGAACAAATCGCGTTACACAAAGAGCGGCCTTCTGCGCGGCAAGACATCGTCTTACAAAAAGGCGATTGTCACTGTTGCCGAAGGTGAAACCATTGACTTTTATAGCAACATTTAAATAGAAAATGGCAGTAAGAAAATTCAAGCCCACTACACCGGGGCAAAGACACAAAGTTATAGGCGTATTTAAAGGTACGATCACTGCTACCACGCCTGAGAAATCTCTTACAGTCGGTAGAAAAAGCACCGGCGGCCGCAATGCCGAAGGTCATCTCACCACCCGCTACCTTGGTGGTGGACACAAACGCAAATACCGTATCATAGACTTTAAGAGAACGAAAGACGGTGTACCCGCCGTAGTGAAGTCAATCGAGTATGATCCCAATCGTTCTGCCCGCATTGCACTTCTTTACTACGTTGACGGTGAAAAGACTTATATCATTGCACCCAACGGCTTAGAAGTTGGCGCAACAGTAGTCAGCGGACCCGACGCCGCTCCCGAGATCGGCAATGCCCTTCCCCTGAGCAAGATACCCGTCGGTACGCTCATCCACAACATCGAGTTGCGCCCCGGTCAGGGAGCCTTCATGGCACGTTCGGCCGGCACATTCGCGCAATTGACTTCGAGAGAAGGCGACTACGCTATCATCAAATTACCTTCTGGAGAAACACGTAAAGTACTTGCCGCTTGCAAGGCTACAGTAGGCGTTGTAGGCAATTCGGAGCACTCTCTGGAGCGTTCGGGCAAGGCTGGCCGCTCACGCTGGCTGGGACGTCGTCCCCGCAACCGTGGCGTTGTCATGAACCCTGTGGATCACCCGATGGGTGGTGGTGAAGGTCGTGCATCAGGCGGTCACCCGCGTTCACGCAAGGGCCTTTACTCTAAGGGACTCAAGACACGTGCGCCGAAGAAGCAGTCTTCGAAGCTCATTATTGAAAGAAGAAAAAAGTAATCTGATTAATTAAGCAACTATGAGTCGTTCATTAAAAAAAGGTCCCTTTATCAGTGTCAAGCTGGAAAAGAAAGTAACGGCAATGGAAGAGTCGGGCAAGAAGTCGGTCATCAAGACTTGGAGCCGCGCTTCGATGATTGCCCCCGAGTTTGTCGGCCATACTTTCGCAGTGCACAATGGTAATAAATTCATTCCTGTTTACGTCACCGAGAACATGGTAGGTCACAAGCTGGGCGAGTTCGCCCCGACCCGCACCTTCCGTGGTCACGCCGGCAACAAGAAGAAATAATCGGACCACTCAATAAATAATTTTTGATAACAAAAGAAATTAAATACAATGGGTGTAAGAAAAAGAAATTCAGCCGAAGCAATTAAGGAAGCCCGCAAGAGCCAGGCATTTGCCAAACTGACCAACATACCCTCGTCGCCCCGCAAGATGCGTCTTGTAGCTGACCTGGTACGTGGCAAGGAAGTGTTCCGCGCGTTGGGTATCCTCAAATTCTCTAATAAGGAAGCTGCAGCCAAGCTTGAAAAACTTCTTCGTTCGGCCATCGCCAACTGGGAAGCCAAAAACGACCGCAAGGCTGAGAATGACGAGCTTTACATCAGCACTATCTTCGTGAACTGTGCTCCGATGCTGAAGCGTCTGCGCACAGCTCCTCAAGGACGCGGTTACCGCATCCGTAAACGTGCTAACCACGTTACATTGTTTGTAGACACGATTGACAATAAAGAAAAAAAGGCATAAGAAATGGGACAGAAAGTAAATCCAATCAGCAATCGCTTGGGTGTCATCCGTGGCTGGGACTCTAACTGGTACGGTGGCAAGAAATACGGAGATACTCTGTTGGAAGATTCCAAGCTCCGCAAGTATCTGAATGTCCGCTTAGCCAAGTCAAGTGTTTCAAAAATCGTCATCGAACGTACACTTAAGCTCATTACCATCACAGTGTGCACTTCGCGCCCGGGTCTGATTATCGGCAAGGGCGGCTCGGAAGTCGACAAGCTCAAAGAGGAACTCAAGAAAATCACCGACAAGGATGTACAGATCAACATCTTCGAGGTGAAGCGTCCGGAGCTCGACGCACAGATCGTGGCAAGCACCATCGCCCGTCAGATCGAGGGCAAGATCGCTTACCGCCGTGCAGTCAAGATGGCAGTCGCATCGACCATGCGTGCCGGTGCCGAGGGTATCAAAGTGCAGGTGTCAGGCCGTCTGAACGGTGCCGAAATGGCTCGTTCGGAGATGTTCAAGGAAGGTCGTACGCCGCTTCACACACTGCGTGCCGATATCGACTACGCACTTGTTGAAGCCCACACCAAGGTCGGTGTAATCGGCGTGAAAGTGTGGATTTGCCGTGGCGAAGTATATGGCAAACGTGACCTCGCTCCCCAGTTCGCAGCCAACGCGAAGGAGAGCCGCAGCAACCAGGGCGGTGGCCGTGAGCGCCGCGGTGGTTTCCGCAAGCCCAAAAACAACCGTTAAACCATTAATTGAAACAAACAACAATGTTACAACCTAAGAAAACCAAGTTCCGCAGACAACAGAAAGGCCGCATGAAGGGTGAAGCCCAGCGCGGCAATCAGTTGGCGTTCGGCTCTTTCGGTATCAAGACTTTGGAATCAAAATGGATTACCGGTCGACAGATAGAGGCTGCGCGTATCGCTGTGACCCGTTATATGCAACGTCAAGGACAAATCTGGATACGTATATTCCCGGACAAGCCCATCACCAAGAAGCCTGCCGAGGTACGTATGGGTAAAGGTAAAGGTTCGCCCGAAGGCTTCGTGGCTCCCGTTACTCCCGGCCGTATGCTTATCGAGGTGGAGGGTGTAAGCTATGACATAGCAAAAGAAGCATTGCGCCTTGCCGCCCAGAAGCTTCCCGTCACCACTAAATTTGTCGTACGTCGCGACTATGATCCAACTCAAAATGTGTAATAAGCAATGAAAAAGGAAGAGATAAAGGAAATGACCACCGCCGACCTCAAGGAGCGTCTGGCCCAGATGGAAAAGGAATACCTTCAGATGAAGGCCAACCATGCTGTATCTCCGCTTGACAGCCCGGCACAGATTACACATGACAGAAAAATGATTGCACGCGTGAAGACCGAGTTGCGTCAGCGTGAGCTTAATAACAAATAATTCCCCAAAGAGATATGGAAAGAAATCTTAGAAAAGAGCGCATTGGGGTAGTATCGTCAAATAAAGGTGATAAGACAATCACGGTGACTATCAAATGGAAGGAGAAACACCCCATTTACGGTAAGTTCGTGAACAAGTCGAAGAAGTATCACGCTCACGACGAGAAGAACGAATGCAACGTCGGCGATAAAGTACGCTTGATGGAGACCCGCCCCTTGAGCAAGACAAAGAGATGGAGATTAGTAGAAATAATCGAAAAAGTTAAATAATCATGATACAGACAGAATCACGTTTGACGGTAGCCGACAACAGTGGTGCGAAAGAGGCCCTCTGTATCCACGTGCTTGGTGGTACAGGTCGTCGTTATGCATCGGTAGGCGATATCATCGTAGTGTCGATAAAGAGCGTCATACCTTCATCAGATGTTAAGAAGGGTACGGTATCGAAGGCTGTGGTCGTACGCACCAAGAAAGAGGTGCGTCGTCCCGACGGTTCGTATATCCGCTTCGATGACAATGCATGTGTGCTGCTCAATAATGCCGGCGAACTCCGCGGCACTCGTATTTTCGGTCCGGTAGCCCGCGAGCTCCGCGCCACTAATATGAAAATCGTTTCACTTGCACCCGAGGTGCTTTAATCGAAAGTAAAACAAATGAGCAAAGTAAATATAAAGAAGGGCGACACCGTATATGTCCTCGCAGGCGATGACCGCACCAAGACCGGCCGTGTTCTTTCAGTTGACGCTGCAAAGAACCGTGCCATCGTCGAGGGTGTCAATATGGTGACCAAGAGCACTAAGCCCAATGCCAAACATCCCCAGGGAGGTCTCATCAAGATGGAAGCTCCTATCAATATTTCTAATCTCAGCCTTGTAGACCCCAAATCGGGCAAGCCCACTCGTGTAGGCTACAAGAAGGGTGACAACGGCGAGAAAATACGTTATTCTAAAAAATCGGGAGAGGAGATTAAGTAATGAGTACTGCAACCCTTAAGAAAGATTATCAGGAGCGTATCGTTCCGGCTCTTACCAAAGAGTTCAACTATACTACAGTAATGCAGGTGCCCCGCCTTGAGAAGATTGTCATCAATCAGGGTCTTGGCGAAGCCACCCAGGATAAGAAAATCATAGAGACCGCCATCAACGAGCTCACCGCCATCACCGGCCAGAAAGCTGTGGCTACACTTTCGCGCAAGGACATCTCTAACTTTAAGGTGCGTAAGAAAATGCCTATCGGCGTGCGTGTCACTCTCCGTCGTGAGAGAATGTACGAGTTCCTTGAGAGACTGGTGCGTGTGGCTCTTCCCCGTATCCGTGACTTCAAGGGTATTGAGAGCAAGCTTGACGGCCGCGGCAACTATACCCTCGGTATCAACGAGCAGATTATCTTCCCTGAGATCAATATCGACAACATTTCGAAATTGCTGGGCATGAACATCACATTCGTGACATCGGCCAATACCGACGAGGAAGGCTATGCATTGCTCAAACAATTCGGTTTACCTTTTAAAAACGCAAAATAAGCAGTTATGGCAAAAGAATCAATGAAAGCCCGTGAGGTAAAGCGTGCGAAACTCGTGGCAAAATATGCAGCCAAGAAAGCAGCTCTCAAGGCAGCCGGCGACTATGAGGCTCTCCAGCTTCTGCCCAAGAACGCATCGCGCGTGCGTCTGCACAACCGTTGCTCTATCACGGGCCGTCCCAAAGGCTATATCCGCCAGTTCGGCATCTCGCGTATCCAGTTCCGCGAAATGGCCTCTGCAGGTCTTATCCCCGGAGTAAAGAAAGCGAGCTGGTAACCGGCGAGCGAATAAGCCACATAAAAAATGCTTCAGCCAGAAGTTAATTAAATATTGTTGGGAAAATCCCAATCAATTTAAACAACAATAAAATGACAGATACAATAGCAGACTACTTAACAAGATTGAGGAATGCAATCAAGGCTAACCACCGCGTGGTGGAGGTGCCTGCCTCAAACTTGAAAAAAGAAATCACCAAGATTCTTTTTGAACAGGGCTATATCCTCAACTACAAGTTTGTAGAGGGGGAAAATCCTCAGGGGATTATCAAGATAGCTCTGAAATATGATCCTGTAGACCGTGTCAACGCCATCAAGGGCCTTAAGCGCGTATCGCGTCCGGGTCTGCGCCAGTACACCGGTTACAAGGACATGCCCCGCGTGCTCAACGGACTGGGTATAGCCATCCTTTCGACTTCGCGCGGTGTGATGACGAATAAGAAGGCCGCTGAGATGCAGATCGGCGGTGAAGTATTGTGTTACGTATATTAATCTTAAGGAGGAAATAATTATGTCAAGAATAGGTAAAGCTCCCATTGAGATACCCGCCGGTGTCACAGTTAAGATTGATAACAACGTAGTAACAGTAAAGGGCCCGAAGGGTGAGCTCAAGCAGGCTGTGAACCCCGAGCTCGAAGTGAAGGTCGAGAATAACCATATCGTCGTGACCCGTCCGAGCGACGACCGCGAGCACCGTGCGCAGCACGGTCTTTACCGCGCGTTGCTCCACAATATGGTCGTAGGCGTGTCGACCGGATATCGCAAAGAAATGGAATTGGTCGGTGTAGGTTATCGTGCAGCAGCCACCGGACAGGTGCTTGAGCTGTCGCTCGGTTTCTCACACGCTATATATATCAAGCTCCCCGCTGAGGTGAAGGTAGAGGCCAAGACCGAGCGTAACAAAAACCCGCTTATCATCCTCGAGAGCGATGACAAGCAGCTGCTCGGCCAGGTATGCGCCAAGATACGCTCACTGCGTAAGCCTGAACCTTACAAGGGTAAAGGTATCAAGTTTGTCGGCGAGGTAATCCGCCGCAAGTCAGGTAAATCGGCAGGTGCCAAATAATAAAAACAGACAGAATCATGGTATCTAAGATAGAAAGAAGAAATAAAATCAAAACCCGCATCCGCGGCAAGATTTCGGGCACTGCAGCCCGTCCGCGCATGACGGTGTTCCGTAGCAATAAACAAATCTACGTTCAGCTCATCGATGACCTGGCAGGCAATACTCTTGCAGCCACTTCGTCGAAGGGTATCGAAGAGGGCACTAAGAGCGAAATCGCTGCCAAGGTTGGCAAAGCTATCGCTGAGAAGGCGCTCGCACAAGGTATCACCGAAGTGGTGTTCGACCGCAACGGCTACCTTTTCCACGGACGTGTAAAATCATTAGCTGACGCAGCCCGCGAAGGCGGACTTAAATTTTAACAATCATGGCAAAAAGAAATAACCGCGTAAAATCAACCAATGACATTGATTTGAAAGACCGCCTCGTAGCGATTAACCGTGTAACCAAAGTAACAAAGGGTGGTCGTACGTTCACTTTCGCCGCGATTGTAGTAGTCGGCAATGAGAACGGCATCGTAGGCTGGGGCCTCGGCAAAGCCAATGAGGTTACCGCCGCTATCGCAAAGGGTGTGGAGGCTGCCAAGAAGAATCTTATCAAGGTTCCGGTGCACAAAGGCACCATACCTCACGAACAGGTTGCCAAGTTCGGCGGCTCGCGCATCATCCTCAAGCCCGCTTCGCACGGTACCGGTGTAAAAGCCGGTGGTGCAATGCGTGCCGTGCTTGAGAGCGTGGGTATCACTGACGTGCTTGCAAAGTCGAAGGGTTCGTCGAACCCCCACAACCTTGTCAAAGCTACAATCGCAGCCCTCGACGAGATGAGAAGCCCGGCCACTGTTGCACAGAACCGCGGCATATCAGTTGAACAGGTATTCAAAGGATAATAACAATGGCACAGATAAAAATCAAACAGATAAAGAGCCGCATCAACTGTCCCGCAGTTCAGAAGCGCACACTTGATGCTCTCGGCTTGAAGAAAATGAACCACATTGTAGTGAAGGAGGCAACTCCCGAAATCCTCGGTATGGTCAACAAAGTGCATCACTTAGTAGAAGTAACCAACGCCTAAAATATTTTGAACTATGGATTTAAGTAATTTACAACCGGCCGTTGGGTCAACTAAACAGGGAAAGAGAATCGGACGTGGCCAGGGCTCAGGCCGTGGCGGAACATCAACCCGCGGACACAAAGGTGCCAAATCCCGTTCGGGCTACAGCCGCAAGATTGGCTTCGAAGGCGGTCAGATGCCTTTGCAGCGTCGTCTTCCCAAATATGGTTTCAAGAATATCAACCGTGTATCATACAAGGCTATCAATCTTGACGTACTCGAGGCAATGGCCGAGGCCGCAAACCTTGAGAAAATCACAGTAGCCGACCTCGTCAAGGCCGGATTCATCAACAAGAAGGCTCTTGTCAAGATACTCGGCAACGGTAAGCTTACCCACAAGCTGACTGTGGAGGCCAATGCATTCTCAGCATCGGCTGAAAAGGCTATCGTGGAAGCAGGTGGAACCATCGTTAAATTATAATCATAATGAGATTTATTCAAACCATTAAAAACATCTGGACGATCGAAGAGCTGCGCAAGCGCCTTACGGTGACATTCCTCCTCGTCGTTGTCTATCGTCTCGGCTGTTACGTGGCGTTGCCGGGTATTAACCCGCACGACCTCGTGCAGCTTCAATCGCAGACATCGGGAGGCTTGATGCAGCTGCTCGATATGTTCTCGGGAGGTGCGTTCTCGCAGGCATCAATCTTTGCCCTGGGTATCATGCCCTATATCACGGCATCGATTGTAATCCAGCTCCTGGGCATGGTGCTGCCTTCTTTCCAGAAGATGCAGCGCGAAGGTGAGAGCGGTCGCCAGAAGCTGAATCAGTATACGCGTTACCTTACGGTGCTTATCCTGCTCGTACAGGGTCCGGCGTATCTGCTCAACCTGCAGCACACTGTCGGCCTGACACTGACAACGCTCAATGTGCTCTTCCTTACGGTGGTGCTTGCAGCCGGCTCAATGTTTATCATGTGGCTCGGGGAGAGGATAACCGACCGCGGTATCGGCAACGGTATCTCGTTCATCATCCTCGTGGGTATTATCGCACGTCTTCCCCAGGCGTTGTTCTATGAATTTATCAGCCGTATGCCGGGCGCACAAGGTTCGCAGGGTGGTTTGATAATGTTCATCATCGAGGTGATTCTTTTGCTTGCAGTCACGATCTGCGCAGTGCTTCTTGTGCAGGGAACCCGCAAGGTGCCCGTGCAGTATGCCAAGCGCATAGTCGGCAACAAGCAGTATGGCGGTGCCCGTCAGTACATTCCCCTGAAGGTCAATGCTGCCGGTGTGATGCCTATCATCTTCGCCCAGGCCATTATGTTCATACCGTTGACTTTGGCCGGTTTCGGCCAGAGCTCGGGCGGCTTCTTCGGAGCCTTCACCGACATCAACGGATTCTGGTATAATTTTGTTTACTTCATCCTTATCGTGGCATTCACCTACTTCTATACGGCAATCACAGTGCGTCCGACGCAGATGGCCGAGGATATGAAGCGCAACAACGGTTTCATTCCCGGAGTCAAGCCGGGCAAGAAGACTGCGGAGTATCTTGATGCGATAATGTCGAGAATCACGTTGCCCGGATCATTGTTCCTTGGTATCGTGGCAATCCTTCCGGCATTTGCCCGCTCACTCGGTATCTCGCAGAACTTCGCCCAGTTCTTCGGCGGCACGTCGTTGCTTATTATGGTTGGCGTCGTTCTCGACACGCTTCAGCAGATTGAATCACATCTGATGATGCATCATTACGACGGCCTGATGAAGGAGGGTAAGATTAAGGGGCGTACCACAGGTAGCGCTTATTAAAAATACCTTAAGTTAAACTGACGATGATTTATCTGAAGACACCTCAGGAGATGGAGCAGATGCGCAAGGCATGTGACCTTGTGAGCCGGACGCTTGGCGAAATGGCCAAGTGGATTTCTCCCGGTGTTACCACACACAGGCTCGACACCATTGCCAGGGAGTTTATCCTTGACAATGGGGGTCGACCCGCCTGTCTGGGCTATCAGGGTTTCCCGGGGACACTTTGCATTGAAGTCAATGAGACGGTGGTGCACGGTTTTCCTTCGAACTATACGCTCAGGGAAGGTGATATTGTCGGACTTGACACAGTGGCTGAACTTGACGGTTATAACGGGGACCAGTGCTATACTTTCGCCGTGGGAGAAATCTCGGAGGAAAAAATGGCGCTGTGCCGCACGACCAAAGAATCGCTTTACGTAGGAATAGAGGCATGCGTGCCCGGCAAGCGTATAGGTGACATATCGAACGCTGTCCAGACCTACTGCGAGAAGCGTGGCTACAGTATTGTGCGCGAGATGTGCGGACACGGTATCGGCAAGCGCATGCACGAGGACCCGGAGATACCCAATTACGGGCGCCGGGGCATCGGCCCGATCATAAAGGACGGCATGTGTCTGTGCATAGAACCGATGGTCAATATGGGAAGCCGCAATATAGTCATAGAGAGTGACGGGTGGACCTGCCGCACGCGTGACCGCAAGCCGTCGGCCCACTATGAGCATACGCTGGCGATTATCGACGGCAAGACAGAGGTGCTCACCACATTCGACTATATTGAGGAAGTGTTGAAGGATAAATTCATTTAGACAATTATATGGCAAAACAATCAGCAATAGAACAAGACGGCACCATTGTGGAATCATTGTCGAACGCAATGTTTCGCGTTGAGCTCGAAAATGGTCATCAGATAACAGCTCACATATCGGGCAAGATGCGCATGCATTATATCAAGATATTGCCCGGCGACAAAGTGAGGGTGGAGATGTCGCCTTACGACCTTTCAAAAGGCCGGATTGCATTCAGGTACAAATAATAAAAAATCGACAAAAATATGAAAGTAAGAGCCTCAATCAAGAAGCGCACTCCCGACAGCAAAATCGTACGTCGCAAAGGTCGCTTATATGTAATCAACAAAAAAAATCCTAAATATAAGCAGCGTCAGGGCTAAAAAGGACTTCAAGTGTGAAATTTCTGTAACAAGAATGCTTGAAAATAAGCCGCTTCTCAAAATTTTTTGTTAATTTTGCAAAAACATTAAGTCAATCAATATGGCAGTTAGAATCGTGGGAGTTGACCTCCCCCAAAATAAAAGAGGTGAAATAGCCTTGACATACATCTTCGGTATCGGCCGCAGTGCCGCCAAGTCAATACTTGAGAAAGCCGGAGTTGACAAAGACATAAAAGTAAAGGATTGGACTGACGCCCAGGCCGCCAAGGTACGTGAAGTAATAGGCGCCGACTATAAGGTAGAGGGTGACCTCCGCAGCGAAATCCAGTTGAACATCAAGCGACTGATGGATATCGGTTGCTACCGCGGTATCCGCCACCGTATCGGTCTGCCTGTCCGCGGCCAGAGCACCAAGAACAATGCCCGTACGCGCAAGGGTCGCAAGAAAACAGTCGCCAATAAGAAAAAAGCTACTAAATAACGATAAATTATGGCAAAAAAAACAGTCGCAGCTAAAAAGAGAAACGTCAAGGTTGACGCTGCCGGTCAGCTTCACGTTCACTCATCATTCAACAACATTATTGTGTGCCTTGCCAACAGCGAAGGTCAGGTCATTTCTTGGTCGTCGGCCGGCAAAATGGGTTTCCGCGGTTCGAAGAAAAACACCCCTTACGCAGCTCAGATGGCAGCTCAGGATTGCGCGAAGGTCGCTTACGATCTGGGCTTGAGAAAAGTTAAGGCGTATGTAAAAGGACCGGGCAACGGCCGTGAATCAGCTATCCGTACAGTGCACGGAGCCGGAATCGAGGTTACCGAAATCATCGACGTAACTCCGCTCCCCCACAACGGATGCCGTCCTCCCAAACGCAGAAGAGTATAATCTCAGAGAGAAATTTTTAGAGCAGAATACTTTTATCAACCCAAACGACTGTGGCAGACAGCGCCGCCGAGTGAATAGACTATAATTTATCACCTCTCTATAGTCGCGGCTGCACAAAGCGGGCATAGACTGCCTCGGGTCAAGATTAAAAACAGAATAAAATGGCAAGATATACAGGTCCGAAGACCAAAATCGCACGTAAATTTGGCGAGCCCATTTTCGGAGAGGACAAAGTGCTTCAACGTCGCAACTTCCCCCCCGGCCAGCATGGACAGAACCGTCGCCGCAAGACTTCAGAGTATGGCACTCAGCTCCGTGAGAAGCAGAAAGCCAAATATACCTACGGCGTGCTCGAACGTCAGTTCCGCAACCTTTTCGACAAGGCTTCGCGCATGAAGGGTATCACGGGTGAAATCCTTCTCCAACTGCTCGAGTCGCGTCTCGACAACGTTGTTTACCGTCTGGGTATAGCTCCCACGCGTGCAGCTGCACGTCAGATGGTGCTCCACCGTCACATCGTGGTAAACGGCGCAGTAGTCAACATTCCTTCATATCAGGTAGTACCCGGTGACGTAATCGGTGTGCGCGAGAAATCGAAATCACTTGAAGTGATTGCCGACACGCTGAGCGGTTTCAACCACAGCAAGTATCCCTGGATTGAATGGGACGAGGCCACTAAGTCAGGCAAATTCCTTCACGTACCTGCCCGCGAGGATATTCCCGAAAATATCAAGGAGCAGTTGATCGTCGAGTTGTATTCTAAATCATAATATATAATAAGTTGAATCCATGGCTATATTAGCATTCCAAAAGCCCGATAAAGTGTTGATGCTCGAAGCAGACAACTTTTATGGGAAATTTGAGTTCAAACCTTTGGAACCCGGCTATGGTATCACTGTAGGTAACGCTCTTCGCCGAGTATTGCTTTCCTCGCTTGAGGGCTATGCAATCTCGTCAATCAAAATCGACGGCGTTAAACACGAGTTTGATACTATTCCCGGAGTAAAGGAGGATGTGACCAACATTATCCTCAATCTCAAGAAGGTTGACCTCAAACAGACAGTGGAGGAGACCGAATTTGAAAAGGTCACCATCTCAGTGTCGGGTGTAGAGGAATTCAAAGCCGGAGACATAGGTAAAGCCTTGACCGGGTTTGAGGTCCTCAATCCGGATCTCGTAATCTGTCACCTGGATTCTACTGCTTCATTCCAGATAGAGCTTACAGTAAACAAGGGTCGCGGCTGGGTTCCCGCCGAGGAAAACCAGCTTCCCACCGATGATGTCAATGTCATCGCCATCGACTCTATTTACACTCCGATAAAGAATGTCAAGTACACGGTGGAAAACTTCCGTGTGGATCAGAAGACTGACTACGAGAAACTTATTATAGAAATCACTACCAACGGCTCAATCCTGCCCAAGGACGCCCTCAAGGATGCATCGAAGATACTTATCTATCACCTGATGCTTTTCTCTGACGAGAAAATCACCATCGAGGCTCCCGAAAGCGACGGCAACGAAGAGTTTGACGAGGAAGTGCTACACATGCGCCAGCTTCTTAAATCGAAGCTCGTGGATATGGAACTCTCTGTCCGCGCGCTCAACTGCCTGAAGAGCGCAGAGGTAGAGACCCTTGGAGAGCTTGTCGTGTTCAACAAGACCGACCTGCTTAAATTCCGTAACTTCGGTAAGAAATCGCTCACGGAGCTTGATGAGCTCCTGGCTAATCTGAACCTTTCGTTCGGAATGGATATTTCAAAGTATAAATTAGATAAAGAATAACAACGATGAGACATAATAAAAAATTCAACCATCTCGGTCGTACACACTCTCACCGCGCCGCTCTCTTGGCTAACATGACTATCTCGCTGATTATGCACAAGCGCATTTTCACGACTCTTGCCAAGGCAAAAGCTCTCCGTGTATATGCCGAACCGCTTATCAACCGCGCCAAGGAGGATACTACCGCCAACCGCCGTCTTGTTTTCAGCCATCTTCAGAACAAAGAGGCTGTCACTGAGCTTTTCCGTGAAATCTCACAGAAGATTGCCGACCGTCCCGGAGGTTATACCCGTATCCTCAAGACCGGCAACCGTCTCGGTGACAATGCAAAGACCTGCTTCATCGAGCTCGTTGACTACAACGAAAACATGCTCAAGGAGAAAGGCGCTGCCAAGAAGAGCCGTACCCGTCGCAGCCGCAAATCGGCCACACCCGCAGCCGAAGCACCCGCTGCTCCCGCCGCTGAGGCTCCCGAAGCACCCGCAGCTGAATAATGTAAACAGCAATATATCAGAAGGAGGGCAATCCGACGGATTGCCCTCTTTCGTTGCGGTTCGCCCAGCATGTATTCAGTCTAACAGGTGAAAGTCCTCGGCACGCCCGATA
>OHDA01000017.1_pt1 | contig 135685 bp, 113 predicted proteins | sample 1566881 | NCBI WGS metagenome assembly OHDA01 (sample SAMEA3879585, study PRJEB24766) | human gut metagenome | biome: human-associated habitat; feature: feces | place: USA | collected 1985/1987
TACCGGGGCCTACGGGTCACTACGTGTCCCTTCGACCCCGGTTAATAGTAGACCCCCAAGCCTCCGGCTTTCCGATGCGGTTATCCCTTAAGTTAACAGCATTGCATCGCGTACCAACCAGTTCGGTGGTATTTTATATAGTTTTTGAAGTCCCTCAAATACAAATTTGGACTCTTTCCTCCTCTTTATTTTCGGCGGAAGGGGAAGATGTTGCGCCAGAGGGAGCGGAAGGGAGTGACGAGCGGACGGAACGGCTGCTTGTCGCCGGGGATGAAGATATTCAGGCCGTGATGATGGCATTTGATGTCCATTATGTCGTCGAGTATCATAGGCTCGCCGTCGATATGTGCGGGACCCTCGTTCGTACGGTAAATCACGGCAGCCGGCGCACGCAGCGAGTGGATAAGCGTATTGGAGTCGATATAGCCTGTGAAAAGGTCCATGCCGACCATGGCAGTATCTATCGGCGAACCCTGATGGATTATGATGATGTCGAGCAATCCGTCGGTTATCGAGGCTTTAGGTGCTATGTAGGCGTTGTTGCCGTATTGCGAGGCGTTGCAGCATGCCACGACAAATGCGCGTTCGGTAAGGATTTTACCGTTGGCCGAGATAGTGTATGTGTCGGGCTTGTAGTGGATATACTGCGTGAGGGCGCTTTTCAGATAGGTAAACATGCCCCGCCGGCTCTGCTTGGCAAAACTGTGGGAGACTGCCGCATCAAATCCGACTCCGAACGTACAGAAAAACGGGTGACTGTTGACAGTGCCGTAGTCGCATTTCGCCACAATGCCGCGTGCCACGACATTGAGGGCGGCATCGACATTGACCGGAATGCCTATATGTCTGGCGAGCCCGTTGCCGGAACCGGCCGGAATGATGCCGAACGTGACCGGCGAGCCGCAAAGAGCCTGCGCCGTTTCATTTACGGTGCCGTCGCCACCGGCAGCGAGCACCACATCATACCCCTTGGCGACAGCTTCCGAAGCAAGACGCGTGGCATCGCCGCGGCATGTCGTGAAGCGTACATCAAGATTGTATCCCGCTTCCGACATCGCCTTTTCAACCTTGGCGTCGAGGCCGGTCTTCTTGGCGGTACCCGAAATGGGATTTATAATAAGCATTGCGTCAGCCATAGTCACATCATATAGGTTTCCAATTCACAAAAATAAGGAAAATATCATAAAAAAACAATAAATGGGGAAACAATGCGTTTATTAGGATATGAAACGCGTTAATCACATATTGCTGGCAGTGGCGGGAGTGATAGCACTCGTCATGCCGGCATGGCAACAGACCGGAGCACAGCAGCTCAACGACAAGTTGCTCAACCGACCGTATGCCGACCTGCGCCGGTGGCATCTCGGCTTCTCGGTGGGAGTGCACACACAGGATCTGCGGTTTACCCACAACGGATTCATCACTCCCGAGGGTGAGTCATGGTTCATGGAGCAGCCTTCGTTCCAGCCAGGATTCAATGTCAACGGGCTATTTGACCTGCGTCTCAACGACTATTTCAACGTGCGTTTCACCCCCGGTCTTTATTTCGGCAACCGTGATTTGCGGTTCAGGGAGACAAATACGGGCGAAGAGCTGAAGCAAAGCCTCAAATCGTCGTATCTGGTATTTCCTGTCGACTTGAAATTTTCGGCAATGCGCTACCGCAACCTGCGGCCGTATGTCACGGCAGGCATTATGCCCGCTGTCGACCTCACACGCAAGAGCGGGGAGTATATAAAACTGAAAAGCAGCGACTTTTACCTCACCTGCGGCTTCGGTTGCGACCTTTATCTCCCCTACTTCAAACTTATTCCCGAGGTGAAATTCTGCTTCGGACTCGTCGACGTGGTCGACCACAAGCGTCCCGACCTCACCGACGACCCGGCGAAACAGAAATTCACACAATCGCTCAAAAAGGCGGTATCCTCGATGGTGGTATTCAGTTTTTATTTCGAATGAAAAGATACATTACGGACATATTGGTGCGCGTGGCCGCGTTGCTGGCAATCTTATTCGCCGGCACGGATGCCAACGCCCAGAGCGACGCGCAATTCTCTCAATATTATCAGATAAAGAACTATTACAACCCCGCGGCCATAGGCACCTCCGACCTGCTCAACATACGCGGTGGAGCACGCCTGCAATGGGTGGGCATAGACAATGCGCCAAAATCGTTTGCCGCGACCGCCGAGATGCCCATGAAGCTGTTCAAGAAACGTTTCGGCGTGGGACTGCTCATGCAGCAGGAGAGCCTCGGACTGTACAAAAATCTCACTGTCGGCGTACAGGCCGGATACAAAATAAAGCTCTTCAAGGGCGAACTCACGGCCGGCGTGCAGTTGGGTTTCATCAACGAGTCGTTCAAAGGCTCGGAAGTGGTGCTGCCCGACGGCGACAACTACCATCAGGGCAACGACGAGGCGATACCGATGAACGACCTCAACGGCAATGCCTTCGACATAGGGGCCGGCGTGTACTACACCCGCGGTATGTGGTGGGGAGGCGTCTCAATGACCCACCTGACACAGCCTGTGATAAGCCTCAAGACGGACACCGGCGACAACACGATGGAAAAAAATTACGAATTTCAGGTCGGGCGCACGCTATATTTTATGGCCGGATGCAATATTCAGATAAAAAATACGTTATTTGAAGTGATGCCATCTGTGCTGGTCAAAAGCGATTTCACATTCACGACAGGCGAGGCCACGGCGCGCGTGCGATACAACAAGTTCCTCACCGCAGGCATAGGCTATCGCTACAACGATGCGGTGACAATAAGCTTAGGCGCCGAGATAAAAGGATTTTATCTCGGTTATGCATACGACTACGCCACGTCGGCAATCGCAAAAGCCTCGTCAGGCAGCCATGAGATATTCGCAGGCTACTCTCTCAAGCTCGATTTCTCGGAAAAAAACAAGAATAAACACAAGAGCATACGCATACTTTAAGACATGAAAAGAACATCTCTTTATCTCCTTCCGATAGCGGCAACGATGCTTACAGCGGCATCCTGCGCCACAGGGTCACGCAACGCCAGCGGCGGTGAAGTCACCGGCGTGGGCGGCATGTCGTGGGCCGAACCGACCCCTTACGGCATGGTACTCGTGTCGCGCGGCTCGATGGAAGTGGGCCCGCAGAAAGCCGACAGCGCATGGAATCTTCCGGCGTCGGCCCGCGGCATATCAGTCGACGCCTTCTGGATGGACGAGACGGAAATCACCAACTCCAAGTACAAGCAGTTCGTATTCTGGGTGCGCGACTCCATCATCCGCGAGCGTCTCGCCGACCCGGCCTACGGCGGCAACGAAGCTTTCAAGATAGAAGAGGACCGCGAGGGCAACCCGATTACGCCACATCTCAACTGGAACAAGCCCATACCCTGGCGCAATGCCAACGAGGACGAGCAGCGCGCCATCGAGAGCGTGTACCGCACCAACCCCATCACGGGACAGCGCGAACTCGACCCCGAACAGCTCAACTACCGCTACGAGACCTACAACCACACCGAGGCGGCCAAACGCAAGCACCGTCTCGACCCGCGCAAGCGCGAATACAACACCGACAAGCCGACGCCAACCGATGTGCCCGTCATATCGAAAGATACCGCCTACATCGACGACGAGGGCGAGATTGTACGCCGCACCATCACCCGCGGCCTTACCGGCGACTTCGACTTCGTCAATACATATATAATAAATGTATATCCCGACACTACGGCGTGGATCAACGACTTCGACAACGCTTACAACGAACCGTACGTGCGCATGTACTTCTCGCACGGCGGATACAACGACTACCCCGTGGTGGGAGTCAGCTGGGAGCAGGCTAACGCGTTCTGCAACTGGCGCACCGACTACCTCCGCCGCGCTCTCGGACGCGAAGGAGTATACGTAGAGCCCTACCGCCTCCCCACCGAGGCCGAATGGGAATATGCCGCCCGTGCAGGTGTCAACGAGAACATGTATCCCTGGGAAGGCGACCTGCCTCTCAGCGAGGACAAAGGATGCTTCTACGCCAACTTCAAGCCCAACGAAGGCAATTACGTGAAGGACGGACAGCTCATCACCTCGCGCGTGGGCACTTATTCGCCCAATGACTTCGGTCTCTACGACATGGCCGGCAACGTCAGCGAATGGACTTCGACCGCCTACACCGAGAGCGTGTCGAAACTCACCAACGACCTCAATCCCGAGTACCGCTATGACGCGGCTCAGGAGGACCCCTACAAGATGAAGCGCAAGATAGTGCGCGGAGGCTCGTGGAAAGACGTGGCCCACAACATCCGTTCCGACATACGCATGTGGGAGTACCAGAACGAACAGCGCTCCTACATAGGATTCCGCTGCGTGCGTTCGCAGATAGGGTTCGCCAAAGGCAACAAGATAAAGTAACGACATCACAATCATCTACAACCGAGACTACAAAACAATAGATCCGCGATGGGAAAAGTAAAAAGATATAAAAACCGCATAACACGCTTCCTGCAGAGCGACGGAGGCCAACGCTTCTTCAATTTCGCCTATTCGATAGGTGCTGCAATCGTAATCTGGGGCGCCCTGTTCAAGATACTCCACCTGCCCGGAGGCAACTTCCTGCTGTCGCTCGGTATGGGTACGGAGGTGCTGATGTTCATCCTTTCGGCTTTCGACCGTCCGCCGCGCGAATACCACTGGGAAGAAGTGTTTCCCGCATTTGACCCCGACCATCAGGCCGATGAGAAAGAGGGCGAGAATGCCCTCATGGCCGCACAGGGCGGCGGTAGCGGCACGACAGTCATTGTGACCGGGGGAGGCAACGCCGCAGCCGGCAGCGCACCGCGCACCGTAAGCGTAGAGCATGCGAAGGCTGCCGCAGGCATTCCCGGCGACATCAGCCTGACCGAGGAAGACTCGCGCTCGCTGTCGGAGAGCATCGCCAAGATGGCCGCCGCTTCCGACCAGCTCGCCCGCATGGCCGAACTGACATCGGCCACCCAGCAGTATCTCGACCAGATGGCAAACATTGCCGCCGAGATGGAGCATCTGCGCTCAACCACCGCCGCGCTCAACCAGGTATCCGACGTGCTTCTCGACAGCTACCGCGCCATAACCGAGAACTCCGAGAACATAACCCGCAGCTCGACAGGCTACGTGGAGCAGATGCAGGACCTCAACCGCAATCTCACCGGACTCAACACCATCTACGAGATACAGCTGAAGAGCGTATCGTCGCAGCTTGACTCAATCGACCGTGTGAACCGCGGCATCAAGGACATACGCGACATGTACGAGAAGAGCTCGAGCCAGAGCGCACGCTATGTAGAGGAGACCGAGCGCATGGCCCACTACATGCACCAGCTCAACGCCGTCTACGAGAAAATGCTCACGGCAATGACCGTCAACATGTACCGCCAGCCTATGCCTATGGACAACGCGCCCGTCAACGGCAACGGCAACAGCGCGCAAGTATAAACCGGGGACAACAGACCCAACGCTAACAAAGAGATTTAAACGGCGGCACGCACCTGCAAAGGGTGCCACGCACCGCCTACGAAACGCAAAATATAACAATGGGAGCATCCAACAAACGACTATCGCCACGCCAGAAGATGATAAACCTCATGTATATCGTCCTGATGGCAATGCTCGCGCTCAACGTGTCGAGCGACGTGCTTGACGGCTTCACGCAGGTGAAGGAAGGATTGGTACGCACCAACGACAACATAGAACAACGCAACGCCTCGATTATCAACGCCCTTGAGGCCTTCAGCCTGCAAAATCCGGAGAAAGGTCTCGCATGGTACAGAAAGGGACTCGAGGTACGCGAGCAGACCGCCCGCATATACGAACTGGTCGACTCGCTGAAGATACAGATAGTGAAGAAGGCCGACGGCCCCGAGGGCAATGTCGATGACATCGTCAACCGCGAGGACCTCGACGCTGCCGCCGCCGTCATGCTCGAACCCGCCTCGCAGCGCGGAGCCGCATTGCGCGAGGCTATCGGGACCTACCGCAGCTACATCACGTCATTGGTGACCGACTCGGTGAAAAGCGCAAGCATAGAGCAGGCACTGTCGACCGCATCCGTACAGCGCAAAGGCGAAATCGGCGAGATGACATGGGAGGAATACAAATTTGAGAACCAGCCTGTAGTGGCAGCGATAGCGTTGCTGACGAAGCTCCAGAACGACATCAAATATTCCGAGGGTGAGGCGCTACAGACATTGCTCGCCAACGTCGACGCAGGCGATGTGCGCGTGAATGAACTCAACGCGTTCGTTATCCCCGACTCTCGCCTCGTGATGCGCGGAGGCAAATACCACGCCAATATCGTGCTTGCCGCCGTCGACACCACACAGCGCCCCAACATCTACATCAACGGACGCAAGCTCGGCGACAACGGCCTCTATGAAGTGGCCGCCAACGCATCGGGCAGCTTCGACTACAAAGGTTATCTCGAAGTGCCCCACGGCGACGGCACCATGACACGCCACGACTTCTCGTCGTCATACACCGTCATCGAGCCTACCGCCACCGTATCGGCGACAATGATGAACGTGCTCTACGCCGGTATCGACAACCCGATAAGCATATCGGTGCCAGGCGTGACCAATACAGGCGTAACCGCCACAATGACCAACGGCACCCTCGCCCGGCGCGGTGACGCATGGGTGGCACACCCCGGCAAAGTGGGCGAAAAGGCCGTAGTGACCGTCATAGCCGACATGAACGGAAAGAAAACAGAAGTATCGCGTACCGAGTTCCGCGTACGCAAGCTCCCCAATCCCACCCCCTTCATAGCCTACAAGGACGGAGAGGGGAACACAGTGCACTACCGCGGCGGAGGCCGTGGCATATCGAAAGCCCTGCTCATGCAGGCACCGGGCATCGAGGCCGCCATCGACGACGACCTGCTCAACATCTCGTTCAAGGTGCTGAGTTTCGAGACCGTGACATTCGACTCGATGGGCAACGCGCTTCCCGAAGTGTCGGACGGCGACAAATTCTCATCGCGACAGAAATCGCAGCTGCAGCGACTCAAACGCGGCAACCGCATCTATGTGACGCGCGTAAAGGCAGTGGGTCCCGACGGTATTACCCGCGAGCTCGCACCGCTTGAAATAATGATAAACTAAGTGAGTGCCCCATTACAAAAGTTAAATCCTGAAACAAAACATCATATCATACAATGAGCGTATTTAAAAGACATATCACAGTTGCAGCCGCCCTGCTGGCGGTGGGAGCCGCAGCTATGGCGCAGGACTCGTCGTCGAGCTCGGTGGTGCGCCGCGGAGGAGCCGACCGCAACCGTAAGGAGCAGACGCAACCGGGAGTCACTGAACGCATGCAGAAATTCTACGAGGAGTCGCCCAAAAGCGACGCCGACATGCAATGGATGCGCGTAATATATCGCGAGCTTGACCTCAACAAGCCGAAGAATGCCTCGCTCTACTATCCCGAGGATATAATAGACGGTGACAAAAACCTGTTCCGCATCATCATGGAACAGCTTGCCGACAACCGTATCCCGGCTTACGAGTATCTTGACGGGCGCGAGATATTCACCGACCAGTACAAGCTGAAAGTCGGCGACATGCTTGACCGTTTTCATATATATTATACGCCGGCAAAAGGTTCTACCGAGAAAAATCCGCGCTATGTCATTGAGGAGGTCGACGTGCCTACCAACGAGGTGCTGTCGTACTATATCCTCGAACGCTGGGAATTTGACTCGCGTTCCAACAACATGCGCACACGCGTCGAGGCTATCTGCCCGGTGCTCCACCGTTCTGGCGACTTCGGCGGCGAGGCTATGAAATACCCGATGTTCTGGGTCAGGATGGAAGCGTTGCGCCCCTATCTGTCGCAGCAGTATATCTTCATTGACGACGACAACAACCTCCCCAAATACACTCTTGACGATTTCTTCGCCATGAACATGTATGAGGGCGACATATATAAGACCCGCAATCTGCGCAACCAGTCGATGATGCAGATGTATCCCGACCCCGACGACCTCAAACGCGCCCAGGACAGCATACAGCAGCGTCTCGACTCGTTTGACAAGAAGCTGTGGGTACCCTCGCGCGAGGAGGTCATAGCCGCGCGCGAAGCCCGCGAGGCCGCGGCAGCCGGCGATTCAATCGTAATCCCCGACCGTGACACCAAAGCGAAGTCGGCACGTTCGTCGCGCGCACGCAAGGCACCCAAAAAGAAGGAGCCGAAATCGATCAAGCCCAAGAGCAGCAACTCAAGCAATTCGGCCGTGCGTTCGGTGCGCCGCCGCAAGTAATACCGATGCATAATGCGACGACCGGCAGCCATAGTCGTTCTTGTATCGATGACAGTGGCATCATACGGTGAATTGCCCGGCTATAAGGAATTGCAGGGCAGCATCCCTACGTCGGACACCGGCGAAATCAGACGCTATTCGGTGCATTCTACCCATCTTGACGCCGACATCATCGTCGATGTATGGACTCCGGAAGGGTATGCTCATGGCGGTGAACACCGCTACCCGGTATTATATGCCCACGACGGACAAAATCTTTTTGACTCTTCATATACTTTTGCGGGAGTTGCCTGGGAGGTCGACAGGACAGCCGGACAACTCGGCAGTGAGAAAGAGATTGTCACACCCATAGTAGTAGGTATAAACAACCGCGGAAGTGACGGACTGCGGGCATGCGATTATTTCCCGGAGAAAGTAATCGATTATATTCCCGCAGCAGACCGCGACAAGACAAAGATATTCGAGACATGCCGAGGGAAATTTCTCGGCGATGAAGAAGCCGCTTTCGTAGCGACAGAACTGAAACCGCTCATAGATTACCTTTATACGACGAACCCGACGCAGCCGTACACATTTGCGATGGGTTCGAGTATGGGAGGACTTGCATCGCTCTACCTGCTGTGCGAGTATCCCGATATATTTCATGGAGCAGCATGCATGTCGACCCATTGGGTAGGTTCGCTTGACCTGAATCCCGACTACACGATGAATGACGATCCGGTGTGCGCCAAAGCCATTCTTGCCTACATGGACGCCAATCTGCCCTCCCCCGCCACCCACAAACTGTATCTCGACCAGGGCACTTCGGGGTGGGATGCAATGTACCTGAAATATGAGGCCACAGCAAGGGAAATAGCCGTGAGCCACGGATATTCCGCAGAGGGCGGCACACTCGAGACATACGACGACAAAGGAGCGGGACACAACGAATGGTTCTGGCAGCAGCGTCTGAGCCGTCCGCTCAAGTTCCTGTTTTCAAACAGCTCATTTGAGGATGCCGGCATTGACACGCCGGTGCTCGACGGGCTGCCTGCGGAAGGTGGCACATACATAAATCTGCACGGCATCAGTTATCCCGAAAACAATCCGACAGGATTACTCCCCGGCATTTATCTTCACGGGGGCAAAAAGATACTGGTAAAATAGTGCGGGAATCCACGGTCGGGAATGGATGAGAATCACAGCAAATTGTAGGTACGCGGTTCATCGCTGTTTACTTAAGGGGCATAGATAGGGGCGAGGGCGTCTCGCCCTCGGAGTATTATCTTTACACACTGAAAGTTACCACGGGGGCGAGACGCCCCCGCCCCTATCAACTCAGCGTAAGTTAATCGCGTCAGCATAATTTAGTTGGTATATTTTGAGTTTTGCGCCACCGTCCGTAGTAATTTTTTATGACGGCAAAACCTATTGCGCAAATGCATAACCAATGTGCAAAAGGTTAAGGTTGTGTTAAAGAACATGCTTTTCAGATTTTTTTACTATTTTTGCATAGAAAATCAACTTTAGATATCATTTCTACTATCAGTAATCATCATGGCAAAGATTCACGGAGCCGTTGTAATTGACGAAGAACGCTGCAAGGGATGCGACTTATGTGTGGTGGCGTGCCCGACCAAAGTGTTGCTGCTTAAGGACAAAGAGGTCAATGACCGCGGTTATCATTATGCCTACATGGCAATGCCCGACGCCTGCATAGGGTGCGCGGCGTGTGCCACAGTCTGCCCCGACGCCTGCATAGAAGTCTATCGGGTGGTCGAAAAATAACAATAAAAGAGACAGAAGAATTATGAACGAAGATATAAGGCTGATGAAGGGTAACGAGGCGATAGCACACGCCGCGGTGCGCTACGGCATCGACGGCTATTTCGGCTATCCGATCACCCCTCAGTCAGAAGTGCTCGAGACACTTGAGGCGCTCATGCCGTGGGAGACGACAGGAATGGTCGTGCTCCAGGCGGAGAGCGAGATTTCATCAATCAACATGGTATATGGCGGCGCAGCCACCGGCAAAGCGGTGATGACATCGTCGTCGAGTCCCGGCGTATCGCTCATGCAGGAGGGTATCTCGTACCTTGCCGCATCGGAGCTTCCGGCGCTGATTGTCAATGTGATGCGCGGCGGTCCCGGCTTAGGCACAATCCACCCCTCGCAAAGTGACTACTTCCAGGCTACCAAAGGTGGCGGCCACGGCGACTACAGGCTCATAGTGCTTGCACCGTCGTCGGTACAGGAGATGGCCGACTTCGTGGGCCTCGGCATGGACCTGGCGTTCAAATACCGCAATCCGGCCATGATACTGGCCGACGGCGTAATAGGCCAGATGATGGAAAAGGTTGTGCTCCCCGAGCAGCGTCCGCGACGCACGGAGGAGGAGATACGCCTCCAGTGTCCGTGGGCGCTGACAGGCAAGACCTCCGACCGCAAACGCAACATCGTGACCTCGCTTGAGCTTGACTCGGCCATAATGGAGAAGAACAACGAGCGTTTCCAGCGCACGTACAAGGAAATCGAGGCCAACGAAGTAAGATACCAGTCATATCATACCGACGATGCCGACTACATCATAGTGGCATTCGGCTCGATGGCGCGTATATGCCTCAAGGCTGTGGAGGAAGCACGTAAAGCCGGCGTGAAAATCGGCATGCTGCGTCCCATCACCCTCTGGCCTTTCCCTTACAAAGCAATCGAGGAGCTGTCGCACCACGTCAAGGGCATACTCGTGGCCGAACTCAATGCCGGCCAGATGATAGAGGACGTACGCCTCGCGGTGCATGACAGAATACCCGTGGAACATTTCGGGCGCATGGGCGGCATCGTGCCCAACCCCGCCGAAGTGCTCGCAGCATTCACCGACAAGTTCGGTGTGAAATTCAACAATCCAACCGATTAGACATGGAACTGAACCAGATTATAAATCCCGCCAACCGGGTATACAGCCGTCCCGCACTGCTCGACGACAATACCATGCACTACTGCCCGGGCTGCAGCCACGGCGTGGTACACAAAATCATAGCTGAAATCATTGAGGAGACGGGCATGCAGGAGAAGACCATCGGCGTAGCGCCGGTAGGTTGCGCGGTATTTGCCTACAACTACATAGATGTGGACTGGGTGGAAGCCGCCCACGGACGCGCACCCGCACTCGCCACCGCGATACAGCGACTCAATCCCGACAAGCTCGTATTCACCTATCAGGGCGACGGCGACCTCGCGGCCATAGGCACAGCCGAGACCATACATGCCGCCAACCGAGGCGAGAATATCGCAATCATATTCATCAACAATGCAATCTACGGCATGACCGGCGGCCAGATGGCTCCCACCACCCTCGAAGGGCAGAAAACAGCCACTACGCCCTACGGGCGCCGTGCCGACCTCAACGGCTATCCCCTTGCCATCTCCGACCTGCTGGCTAAACTTGACGGCACATGCTACGTGACACGTCAGGCCGTACACACGGCAGCAGCCGTACGCAAGGCCAAAGCCGCCATAAAGAAAGCATTCCGCAACGCCATCGAGAAGAAAGGCACTTCGGTAGTGGAGATTGTCGGCACATGTTCATCGGGCTGGAAGATGACCCCCGAGGTATCCAACAAATGGATGGAGCAGCACATGTTTGAGAAATATCCTCTCGGCGACCTCAAGGATGCCGAAAATGTAAAGCAAGAATCAAAATGAAGGAAGAAATAGTCATAGCCGGATTTGGAGGACAAGGTGTACTCTCAATGGGCAAGATACTCGCTTACGCGGCGTTAATGAACAATCTGGAAGTGACCTGGATGCCGTCGTACGGTCCGGAACAGCGCGGCGGTACGGCCAATGTGACCGTCATACTCAGCGACGAGGAAATATCCTCGCCGATTGTCGACACGTATGACACGGCGGTGATACTCAACCAGCAGAGCCTCGACAAATTCGAGCGCCGCATCAAGTCGGGCGGAACCCTCATCTACGACCCATACGGCATTCATCACAATCCCTCGCGCACCGACATCAATATCGTCAAAGTCAACGCCATGGATGCCTCGATTGAGCTCGGCAACGCGAAAGGATACAACATGATACTGCTCGGCGCCCTGCTCAAACTGAAACCTCTGGTTTCGCTCGACGATGTGCTCCGCGGGCTTAAAAAAGCGCTCCCCGAGCGTCACCACCACCTCATACCGGCCAACGAGCAGGCAATACTCAAAGGCATGAGCCTTGTATAATAGCCTGCTAAAAAATTTTATCCACCGTTATCTCATAAACTGATTTGACAAGCATACTGTATATCGCCAGTAGCACAGTCACGCAGAAGCGCATCTGCCCTGCGGTAATATCAATCTGACCTTGCCACATTAGATGAAGGAATTTTTCAAAATACTGCGCCGCTTCGTGCCGCCATACAAGAAGTACCTGATACTCAATATCTTTTTCAATATATTAGCGGCATTCCTCACACTTTTTTCTTTTGCGCTCATTATCCCTATACTTGAGATGCTTTTCCAGGTGAAGGAAGCGCACTATGAATACATGGCTCTCGGAAGCGGAACGCTTAAGGATGTGGTTGTCAACAATTTTTACTACTACGTGCAGGAAGCAATCGCCGACCTCGGACAGTCGAACACGCTTGCGATACTCGCCGTGATGCTCGTGGTGATGACGCTGCTGAAGACCGGCGTCACCTATCTGAGTTCCTACTGCATAATCCCGATGCGCTCGGGCATCGTGCGCGACATACGCAACTATGTCTACGACAAGATTGTGAGACTCCCCATATCATTCTTCACATCCGAACGTAAAGGCGACGTGATGGCGCGCATGAGCGGCGACGTGGCCGAGATTGAAAGCTCAATCATGGCGTCAATCGACATGTTTTTCAAAAACCCAATCATGATTATCGTGTGCCTTTTCACCATGTGCATGATATCATGGCAGCTGACTGTATTTGTGCTGATACTGTTGCCGATAGCCGGCACAATCATGGGGCGCGTGGGCAAAAAGCTCAAACGCAAGTCGCTTGAAAACCAGAACCAATGGGGCGTGCTGATGTCGAACATCGAGGAGACTCTCGGCGGTCTGCGCATCATAAAGGCATTCAACGCCGAGGATAAGGTCAGAAACCGTTTCCACAAGGAGAACCAGTATCTCTACACTCTCAGCAACAAGGTAGCGCGCCGGCAGGCGCTCGCCCACCCGATGAGCGAGTTTCTCGGCACCACGGCCATTGCCATCGTACTGTGGTTCGGCGGCACACTGATACTCAGCGGCGCATCGTCGATGAGCGCATCGTCGTTCATATACTATCTGGTGATTTTCTACAACATCATCAATCCGGCGAAAGAGCTGTCGAAAGCGATGTATTCGATACAGAAGGGTCTGGCATCGATGGAGCGCGTGGACAAAATCCTGTCGGCCGACAATCCTATCAAGGATCCCGAAAAACCGGTGAAAATCAATCACCTCAAAGGCAATGTAAGCTACAGGAACGTAAGTTTCAGCTACGGCAGCAACGAGGTGATACACAATATCGACCTCGACATCCCGGCCGGCTCGACGGTAGCTCTCGTAGGACAGTCGGGCTCGGGCAAATCGACACTTGCCGACCTTCTGCCGCGTTTCTATGACGTGCAGCAGGGACAGATTACGGTCGACGGTGTCGACATTCGCGACATGAAGGTGTACGACCTGCGTTCGTTCATGGGCAACGTCAACCAGGAGGCCATTCTCTTCAACGATTCTTTCTACAACAACATCACATTCGGCGTGGAAAACGCCACAATGGAGCAGGTGGTCGAAGCCGCAAAAATAGCCAATGCGCATGAATTCATCATCGAGTCGGAAAACGGCTACGATACCAATATCGGCGACCGCGGATGCCGGTTGTCGGGCGGACAGCGCCAGCGCCTGTCGATTGCGCGCGCAATTCTGAAAAATCCCCCCATGCTCATCCTCGACGAGGCCACATCGGCACTCGACTCCGAGAGCGAAAAGGTGGTGCAGGAGGCTCTTGACAGGCTCATGAAAGACCGTACGACACTCGTAATCGCACACCGACTTTCCACCATCTGCAACGCCGACCTGATATGCGTACTCCATGAGGGACGCATCGTGGAACGCGGCACTCACGACGAGCTTCTTGCCCTCAACGGCTATTACCGACGCCTCGTCGACATGCAGAAATTCTGATACCGGGCGCCCTCTCCGCCATCTTCAGCTAATTGATTCGTGCCAAAATCATTTTTGCCATTGCCAGCGTTATAGAATAAATCTATAACTTTTTTCGATGGCATGCTTGACTCATTGGCCGACATATTGAGGGACTACCCTACCATAGCGCTGTTTTTTACGGTCGGTGCGGGATTTCTGATAGGCAAAATACGTATCGGCAATTTCTCCATAGGCAGCGTCACGGCAGTGCTGCTTGTAGGCGTGGCGGTAGGTCAGCTCAACATACCTATGTCGGGGCCTATCAAGATGTTTTTCTTCATGCTGTTCCTCTTTTCAATAGGTTATAGCGTCGGTCCCGATTTCTTCAAGTCGCTCCGCGGCCAGGGGGCAAAGCAGGCCCTGTTCGCAGTACTGATGAGTTGTACGTGTTTCGGCACCATATTCGTTATCGCACACATAATGGGCTATTCCAAAGGCGAGAGCGTCGGACTGTTTTCGGGGTCGCAGACATGCTCGGCACTATTGGGCGTCGGCAGCGAGGTAATATCGCGTCTCGACCTGCCGGAAAGCGTCAGAAACGAACAGCTCAACATCATCCCCGTATGCTATGCCGTGACCTATATATTCGGTACTCTCGGCACTGTAATAATACTCGGCAATTTCGGACCGCGTCTGCTTGGCGGACTCTCCAAAGTGCGCCACCAGACCGCGCAGCTCGAACGCATGCTCAACAACACCGGCTCAGCCGACAAGGACCCGGCGCGTATCACGGCGCTCCGCGCTGTCGTTTACCGCGTCTATACGGCCGACTCCACGTTTTTCGACACACCCCGCACTGTAAAGGAAGTGGAACAGTATCTCCGGAATAATTACCGTGAGGTCTATGTCGACAGGCTCCGCCACGACGACGACATCTCAGCGCCCCGGTTTGATGTTGAGATTGCCAAAGGTGACCGGATAGTAGTGTGCGGACGTCGTGAGGCTGTAATAGGCATCGACGCACTTATCGGCACCGAGAGCGATGACCCCACGCTCCTCTCCTATCAGCTCGACCGCGTAAGCATTGTGGTGACCGACAGAGAGTTTACAGGGAAAACATTGTCGACGATACGGCGCAACAAATATATGCGCGGCGTCGTGATACGCGACGCTGTGCGTGACGGCGAGTTCCTCGACATCAATCTTGATACGGTATTCCGTCGCGGCGACCGCATAACAGTTGTCGGACAGCCGCAGCGAGTCAAGACGGCCGGACGCCATATCGGCCATATCGACCGTCCGAGCGTATCGAGCGACCTTATGTTCGTCGGACTCGCCATAGCCATCGGCGGTGTGCTCGGAGCCATGAGCATCTGGATAGGAGGCGTGCCGGTAAGCCTCGGCACAAGCGGAGGCGCGCTCGTGGCCGGTCTTGTATTCGGATGGCTGCGCGCCCTGCGTCCGACATTCGGCCATATATCGCCCGGCGCACTGTGGATTATGAATAATCTTGGACTTAACGTATTTATAGCCGTCATCGGCATCGAGGCTGCTCCGACATTCGTGGCGGGGATAAAGTCAGTGGGGCCGATGCTGCTTGTGGCAGGCGCGGTCGGCACCACCATACCGCTGCTTGTCGGATTATGGCTCGGTCACAAAGTATTCAGATTCAATCCGGCCATCACTCTCGGCTGCTGTGCCGGCACGCGCACCTGCACCGCATCGCTCGGTGCCGTACAGAACGCCATAGGCAGCACCATCCCCGCCATAGGCTATGCCGTGACATACGCCGTAAGCAACATCCTCCTCGTGATATGGGGATTACTGACCGTCATCCTCGTATGACTGCCGGGGCTTGACGGTCATGGCGGTGGCTTCATAGAGCATGTAGAGGGGTACGAATACCACGAAGAGTGTGAAAGGGTCGCCTGTCGGGGTTATCAGGGCCGCGAGTATAAGCAGGGCGACAATTGCATGGCGGCGGTATTTGCCGAAGAAATCGCGCGTCAGCACCCCCATCTTACCCAACAGCCAGCCTAACAGCGGCATCTCGAACACAAGCCCCATCACAAGGATTATCACGGTAAAATTGTCCATATAGGAGTCAATCGTGATAGTGTTGGGAATGATGTCGCTCAACTGGTAGGTGGCGAGAAAACGCAATGTCAGCGGGAAAATAAGGAAATAGCCGACAGCCACTCCGAGGTAGAACATCAGGTTGCCTGCCAGAAATGCCCTTACTGCATGCTCGCGCTCGCGAGGGTAAAGCCCCGGACGCACGAACCGCCACAACAGGTATATCACGACGGGAAAACCGACCACGAGAGCCATCTCGAACGATGTGGACAGGTGTATCGACAGCTGCGACGCCAGCCGTGTATTGATAAGCGACATTTCAAACTGTTGGTCAGGCGTGCTCCCGGCTATCGCGTCAAACAGCCGGTAGAGCGGGAAATCGCCGTGGCACGGTGCCAGTATCACGGCATCGAATATCTGCGGCATGAACACGAAAAAGAGCACCGACAGCATTATGATAAGTGCCCCGATGCGGAACAGCACTCCCCTTAGCACATCGAAATGCGCCCAGAAAGGCATCGAATTACTATCGTCAGATGTAGCCACTTATCGTTTTGAAAAAAAGTTTTGCAAGGACACTTGATCCGTACGTCCTCATATTTCCGGATATAAACTAAAAAAGTAAACGGACGCACAGAGCAGTATGCCCCTGCAAAACTAAAGAGGTTATTGCTTGTCGGTTTTGTCGGAGGGCTTGTCGTCAATTTCGTCGGCCACATCGTTGAGCCCAGCCTTGAAGCTCTTGATGCCTTTACCCATCGAACGCATGAGTTCGGGTATCTTTTTACCGCCGAAAAGCAACAGAACCACCACTAATATTATTATCCATTCCCAACCGCGAAGGTTGCCTAAAAATGCTGTAATCATCAGTGTATCGTTGTTATTTTGTTACCTTGCCGCAAAAATAATAAAAAAATTCCTCCCATGCAATCCGGTACTACGGATTGAGGAGATCGGGATTGTAATAATCGAACACGTCGCGGGCGAGTTCGAGCGCATGACGCGCACCGCTGTCTGGATTGATTGACACGGCAGTCTCGAAGTCGGTCACCGCCGCCGAATAATTCTGAAGCCGCCACGACAATTTGCCGCGCACGAAGTAAGCCTCATCGTCGCGTGTATTCTCATGCAGATACAAATCGATTGCTACGACGGCCTCGTCGAAACGATTTTCATCAATTAATTGTTGGATATTTGGTAAAGAGGTCATCAAGTATTAATTTTACACGAAAATACAAAAAGTAAAACTATTATGCCAAAGTTTTTTAGTTTTCTAACATTATTTATAGCATTATCGGTATTTCCGACCCGCGGAGCCGACCCGACCACCACAAACTACAGCTACGAGGATTGCCTCGGCTCATGGCTGCCCTATCCTACCCCGACTGCCGCCATCGAGACCCCCGACACGCTGACGGCAGTATTCATCAACCACGTTGGGCGCCACGGCGCGCGTTTCCCGTCGTCGCCCAACTCCACCTTTGCACTGCGCCGTGCCCTGGAGCGTGCCGATTCGCTCGGCACTATCACGCCTGCGGGCAAGCAACTGCTCGGACTGACACGCTATGTGGCACAGCGTGCCCACAACTACTGGGGCGCCCTCGACTCGCTCGGCATGGCTGAACAACGCGGCATTGCCTCGCGTATGTTCATCAGTTATCCCGAACTTTTCATCGACGGCAACGTCACGGCCATATCATCCTACTCGCCGCGCTGCGTCATGTCGATGTATTCATTCACCCACCAGCTCGACCGCCTCAACAACAAAGTGGAGATAATCACTTCGGCGGGACGTCAGAACTCTCAGCTGATGCGTCCGTTCGACCTCAACAAAGACTACCTCGACTTCATGCGGTCAAAAGTGTGGGAAACTCCCTGGAGCGACTATGCCGACACGCGTATCACGGCAACCCCGCTACGCAACGTGCTCGGCAAGGACTATCCGCTCACGCTGTCGGAAACACGCAGCCTCGCCATCGACGAATACCATTTTCTCGGCGGACTCGCTGCCATGGGTATAGACATTGACCTGAGCCGGTTCCTGTCGCTTGACGAAATCAACGCCCTGTGGAGCGTGTACAATCTGCGCCAGTACCTGCAACGCACGGCATCGGTGCTTTCGACAGCTCCGGCCGACATTGCATCGCCCCTTGTGCTCGACCTGATACGTACTACCGACGAAGCTGTCGCCGGCAATTCCGACGCTACCGTACGCCTGCGTTTCGGCCACGCAGAGACGCTGCTACCGCTATTCTCGTTGCTGCGTCTGCGCGGAGCCTACTATCTGACAAACTATTACGACACCGTGGGACAGCATTTCAAAAACTTTGACATCGTGCCAATGGCCGCCAATCTGCAGATGGTGCTGTTCAAATCGCAGCGCGGACGCTACTATGTGCGCTTCGACCTCAACGAGCGTCCGATACCGCTCCTGCCGAACGACGACCGCATCTTTCTCCCCTGGAGCGAGGCACGCGACTACATGGTACGCTGCCTCCCGCTTTACGACCAGCCGTAATCGGGATGTGCACTCAAGAACCGTGGATATTTGTAGGGACGCACGGCTCGTGCGTCCGAAAATCAACTGATTATCAGGCTTTATCGTGGACGCACAGACCGTGCGTCCCTACATTTTAGCCGAAATTTACAGTTATACGGTACACTCAAAAAACTTTTTTACCTCGTGAACGTTATAGTAGCATGAGAGGGAAATTACTTTTAATCGTTTCTGCTGTGGCAGCCCTTCACGTTTCGGCTGCCAACAGCTTTTTTAATGAGGACAGCACAACGGACACGACTGCGGGTACGGACGGAAATGGACGTATCGAATCGGTTCAAGCATTAGCCGAACGTCTCGGACAGGTGCGCCGTTATGATGCCTCGGCCGTATATAGCGTGCTCCTCCCGTCGGCCGACAATGCAATCACATATAGTATAAACCTACAGTCGGAAGCGGCTGCCGATTCTCTCGCGCCATGCAACTACCTCATCTCATGGGAAGTGACAACGCCGTCGGGCAAGTCGTCGGGGTTTACCTCATATAGTGCGGGCAACCATTTCCGCTATTCCGACGAGCGCCTGCAGGAATATCATTTCGACAATGATTCAGTCCCGTTCCTGTCGGGACGCGGCGGAGTGCAGCGCAATGCACGGTTCACGAATCTCCTCCCTGCCTTTTTATCCCGTGAAATAACCCGGATTATGTCCGATTCGGCGTTCACATACCGATTCAATCCCAATGCCACATATTCGGGGAAGGACGCTGTACGGCTTGACGCCGTAGAGTCGGTGAAAGGATATACCGCCCGCGAACTGTCATTCATATTCGACGCTTTCTCCGGAACGCCGCTTCATATCTCGATTGAAAGTAATCCCGGTTCGGTATCCGAGCAATCGGTCACTGTCAGCTACAGCGAACCAGAATGCTCCGGAGTAGCCGATTTTACCGAAGCAACCCTGATTGGCCTCTACCCCGAAGTGTTCGAGCGCTTCCGTCAGGGGAATTTCCGTCTTGAAAATCTTCCCGGCACAGCTATGCCGCAGTTCTCGATGCCGACCCCTACCGGCGAACGTTATACATATCACCGAGGCGACGGATTCCCGCGGCCTGTCGTCATCGCCGTAATCGACCCTGAAGTAGCCTCCGCGCCTGCTACCGTAAGCGCCATACGCAATGCCGTCAACTCCATGCCGTCGGCCACCGATATAATCTGGGCGGTCAAATCACGCCATATCGACACCATCGAATCCCTGCTCGGATACGGGCTTAAGGAGGGTGAGACGATACTTGCCGGCGCCAATTCCATTATCAGGGACTGCGGCATAACGGCATTTCCGGCAATGATTTTCGTAGGCCGCGACGGCATCATCAAATCAGTACATATCGGAGCCAACAAAAATCTCGAGGAGATTGTTATGCAGAAAGTAGCATTATTGTGATGCAATATTCAACGACAACAATAAAAAAATAATATTATGGAAACAGTTTTTTTTAAAGGTACCCCTTGCCATACATACGGCACTATACCGTCGGCAGGTGAAAAAGCGCCCTGCTTCACCCTTGTCGACCCCGACATGAAGGAACTCCGCTGCTCCGACTATCGCGGCAAACGCGTTGTGATGAACATCTTTCCATCGCTCGACACCCCTGTATGCGCCGCTTCAGTACGCCGCTTCAACGAACTTGCCGCAGGCCTTGACAACACTTCAGTGCTCTGCATATCAATGGACCTTCCGTTCGCAGCAAAACGTTTCTGCACGCTCGAAGGCATCGACGGAGTGACAGCGGCGTCGGCATTCCGTTCGCCCATGTTCTGTGAGAAATACGGTCTTGAGATTGTCGACGGTCCTCTCGCCGGACTTCTCGCCCGTGCCGTCATCATACTCGACGAAGACCGCAAAGTCATCTACTCCCAGCTCGTGGAAGAAATCACCGAAGAGCCCGACTACGACGCCGCCGTTTCCGTACTCAAAGGAGACAAATTTCCCAAGTGAATGAGGATATTGCAAAATTACATTTTATAAAACAAAAAGGATTAGAAACCTCTATTTTTTAAATACGATTAAGAGCTTGTCTAAATTTATATGATGCAGATTTTGAGAGGGATTGTCAGATGGATTTTTGCTTGCGATGAAGGAGCGTAGCCGTAGCTACGTGACTGAAGAGCGAGCAAAAAGACACTGGCAAGACCTTCAAAAGCAAAGTGATATAAATTTTAGACAAGCTCTAAAAGCCGCGGCTGCTATATTCATATAGTAGTGTCGCGGCCTTACGTTGAATATACAATCCCATGGTAAACGTGCTCTACCGATTCCGAAACAGACGTGGCGACGTCCCGGACTATTAATTTGCATGTATTTAATTGCGTTCTCGAATATTATTTGTAACTTTACGATTATACTTTGAATGCAAGCAATAAGGCATAGATATGGACGAAAAAGGGATATTTGACAGAATCGAATATGTTGTCGCATGTGTCGGGGCTTTTGCCCAGCGATACAAGCTCTCCAACTCTCAGGCTTACGCTTATCTACGACGTTTCACAGGCATTGATTTTCTTCTTGACTGCTATGCCGCCGAACATACTCTCTCTATTGATGATGCAGTTTCCGATCTCCAGATAATATGCAGCCGGAAAGGGGGTAAAATATGATTCGGTTATATCACGGCTCCAACGTTGGTATTAAACATATTGACCTCTCGCGAAGCAAACGCGGCAAGGATTTCGGACAGGGATTCTATCTGAATGCCAACCCAAATCAGGCTATGGCAATGGCTATCCGAACCGCCAGATTTATGGATGAGGGGCAGCCCACACTATCCTGCTTTGAATTTGATGACACCAAAGCTTATGAAATTGGACTTAATATCAAAGTGTTCCATGAATATTCAGTGGAATGGGCTGAATTTGTAGTAATGAACCGCAAAAATTCCTCAGACATCCCGGCGCATCCCTACGATATTGTAATAGGCCCTATTGCCGATGATACTGTAGGTGTACAAATTCGCCGCTACATAATGGGCTATCTGTCCGCAACAGCATTGGTAGAGGAATTGAAATTCCGAGGAGACCATGCCGTTCAATATTTTTTTGGCACTCCTGAGGCAGTTGAACTTCTTAAACGTATTGAACCATGACACAGAATATACAGTTTCAGATAGAGTGTCTCGCAACAGAACTGACCGAAATGCTGATGACTGAATACGGATGGGACATACGCCGTGCGCTCGACGAATTATACACTTCCGAAACATTTGCCAAACTTAACGATCCCGAATGTGGACTTTACTATCAGGGAGCCGTATATATCTTCCAGTTTCTCAAATCAGAAATCGAAACAGGCAAAATCGCATAACGCACATCAAACGTAGTAGCCGCATCTGCGTGGGTCAGTAGCGGTTGATTATGTCGGCTATGGCACGGGCGTCGGATGGTGTGGTGCATGCCGATACGGGGAGGGAAAGCACTGTGCGGCCTATCTGTTCGGCCTGAGCGAGAGCATCGCCGATTGCGGCGTAGTCCACCGATGCCATGCACGGCTGCATGTGTGGCGGCACGGCATAATGTATGTCGGTGGCGACTCCGGCATTGGAGAGATATTCACGGAGACTGTCGCGGCAGTCGCATCTTACTACGTACTGGTGCCATACCATGTCATTGCCTGATATTGCAGGGCGGATTATGGCGGGATTCGTGATAGCGTCGTCATATATTCCGGCTATGGTACGCCGCATACTGTTTTCGCGGTCGAGGTACGGGAGCTTTACATTCATTACCGCGGCCTGCACGGGGTCGAGACGGCAGTTAGCCCCGAGATATATGTTGTGGTAACGGCGGTCGCTGCCATAGTTGGCAAGTGCCCTCACTCGCGCGGCGAGGTCACTGTCGTGGGTCACAACAGCTCCGGCATCGCCGATTGCACCGAGATTTTTTGTAGGATAGAAAGAGAACGCTCCGGCATGACCGAGGCCTCCGGTGACGTGTGTTCCGTACAGTCCTGCCGACACCGAACGCGCGCCGATAGCCTGCGCGTTGTCCTCGATGACAAGCAGGTTGTGGCGCTCAACGAATTCCTTGATTTTTTCGTCCCAGCATGCACGGCCGTAGAGATGGACGGGCATTACCGCACGTGTGCGCGATGTCAATGCCTCCTCCAGCCGCGATGTGTCGAGATTGAGCGCAGACATATCCACGGGAGCGAGCACAGGCCGCAAACCCGCATCTATTATCGCCAGTATCGACGCTATATAGGTGTTTGCCGCCACTATCACTTCGTCGCCTTTCGAGAGGTCGCCTCTGTCGACCCATGCTCTCAGTATCAGTCTGAGCGCATCGAGCCCATTGCTCACACCTATCGCATGAGGCGCACCTGTAAGTGCCGTCAGGCCGCATTCCAGACGCTCGCATTCCTCTCCCCCTACATATCGGCCGGAGGTTACGACACGCACTACGGCAACCTCGATTTCGGCCATGTAGGGAGCGTTTATCCGCGCAAGGTCAAGAAACGTGTATTTCGGTGCCGGCTGCGTCATTGTCCCTTCACATAGATTTCATTATACCGCGATTTCGACCGGCAGTAGTCCTCCTCCGAATACAGCTCCGACGTAAGCACGAGGCTTACCGAACCGGAGGAGAAATTGTCGAGCGAACGCCATATTCCGTTGGGTATATACAGCGCACGGTATGGACGGTTCAACGAGAATTTGCGCTCGTCGACACCATCGGTAAGCGTCACGTCAAAGGAACCGGAAGCGGCGACAATGAATTCGTGAGCCTTGAAATGGGAATGCCCTCCGCGCTCCGAATCGCCCGGCACATCATAGAGATAGAATACGCGCTTTACGGGGAACAGGTTGTCGGCGTTGTCGACCACCGTAAGCGAACCGTTAGGATGGCAGATACGCGACAGTTCCACTATTCGGCAGTCATCAAGACTGTTGCGCCGACTGAAATCATAATTCCAAACCGATGCGCCGGCTTGCTCAACGGCAAGCCTGACACCGGCATTCAGTTCATCGAGCCACAAGGCTCTGTCGCGCACATAGTCGCGTTCGTCATAATTGGTCGACGACAATACGAGAGCCACCGAGTTGGTAGAAAAATTGTCGATACGCCTCCACGTCATCGGCGGTACGTAAAGCCCGTAGAACGACCGTCCGAGCTGTATGCGACGCTCACCGTCGCCACTGTCGACTACCACATCAAACGAGCCCGAGAGTGCCACGATAAGCTCCGAAGAGGTACGGAATGCATGGCCGTGACGCTCCTCGCCCCCCGGCACATCGTAAATCCAATACACGCGCCGGATATCAAACGGCACCTGCGAGCCATTCTGAATGAAAGTCAGATTGCCACGCGGGTCAAGTATTTTCGGTAGCGACAGCAGTTGCGGCTTCATAAGCAGTCTACGACAGTGGATTAATTCAGTTTTTTTCTATACCCTTGTCGGCAAGAGCTATAAGGTAGGCGCCGTAGTCGTTTTTGGCCATCGGTGCGGCAATTTCCCTGAGCTTGTCGGCGTTAATGAAACCGCGGCGGAATGCTATTTCCTCGAGGGCGGCTACATAAAATCCCTGACGCTTCTGTATCGCCTCGATAAATCCCGAAGCCTCCATAAGCGAGTCAATGGTGCCGGTATCAAGCCATGCGAAACCGCGGCCGAAACATTTTACGTTCAGTCGGCCGGCCTGCAGATACGCGTCGTTGACCGACGTTATCTCCAGTTCTCCGCGTGCCGAAGGCTTCACGTTGGCGGCTACGTAGACCACGTCGTTGGGATAGAAGTAGAGCCCTACCACGGCGAGATTGCTTTTGGGCTGAAGCGGCTTTTCCTCAATCGAGGTAGCATGGCCGGTTTCGTCGAGCGTCACAACACCATAACGGTTGGGATCCTTTACCTGATAGGCGAATACCGTCGCCTCGTTATTGCGTTCGGCTATGGCAAGAGCCTCATGAAGCAATCCGGTGAAACCCTGGCCGTAGAATATATTGTCGCCGAGCACAAGGCACACACTGTCGTCGCCGATAAACTCGCGGCCTATGATAAAGGCCTGTGCCAGCCCCTCGGGACGCGGCTGCACGGCATACGAGAAGCGTACACCCAGATCCTCACCCGTGCCGAGCAGGCGGCGGAACATAGGCAGGTCGTCGGGGGTGGAGATTATAAGAATCTCCTTTATGCCGGCAAGCATGAGCACCGACACGGGATAATATATCATCGGCTTGTCATATACAGGTATCAGCTGCTTTGAGACTCCTTTTGTGATGGGGTAAAGCCTGGTGCCGGAACCGCCCGCCAATACTATTCCTTTCATAATCTGTCTATTTTTTCAGAACGTGTAACTTATATTTATCTTCCCTTGTACATCAGGTCGTAATATTTCTGATAATCGCCCGACACCACGTCGGCCACCCATTGCTGGTTGTCGAGATACCATTTCAAAGTCTTGCGGATGCCCTCCACAAACGGAGTCTCGGGATACCAGCCGAGTTCGGTAGCAATCTTGGTCGGGTCGATGGCGTAGCGCATGTCATGTCCGGGACGGTCGGCCACGTAGGTAATCAGCTCTTCGTTGATTTCCTCGGGCGCGATGGCGAATATCTTGCGGTAGGCCGGCTCGGTATCGAGCATCTCCCTCACAAGGCGCAGTATAGTCTTTACGATATTGATGTTGCTCTCCTCATTGAAGCCTCCGATATTGTAGACCTCGCCGATACGTCCTTTGCGGAGCACCATGTCGATGCCTTTGGCATGGTCGGCCACATAGAGCCAGTCGCGTACATTCTCACCTTTGCCGTATACGGGAAGTTTCTTCCCTTCGGTGATATTCTTTATAATCAGCGGTATGAGTTTTTCGGGGAAATGATAGGGACCGTAGTTGTTGGAGCAGCGTGTGATGTTGACAGGCATGCCGTAAGTCTCGTGGTAGGCCATGGTCAGCATATCGGCCGCAGTCTTTGATGCCGAATAGGGCGAACGCGGAGCCAGCGGAGTCGCTTCGGTGAAATATTTGTCGCCGAAAGTCTTGAGGTCGCTTCGACCTTCGACCACACGTGCCACGTCGTTGCTCAGATGGAGCTCCTGCGCTTCGTCATAATTCTTTTCGAGCGAGCCATACACTTCGTCGGTCGATATCTGAAGGAATTTCTTGCCGGCACGGTATTTGGGATGCCCGTTCTCATCTTTGCCTTCGTACCATGCCTTGCGGGCGCAGTCGAGCATATTCTGTGCCCCGAGTATATTTGTCTCGAGAAAGAGTCGGGGATTCGTTATCGAACGGTCCACGTGGCTTTCAGCCGCGAAATTCACCACATAGTCGGGATCATATTCCGCCATGATTTTCTCCACGAGTTCCCTGTCGCCTATGTCGCCTTTCACGAAATTGACATTGTCCAGTTCGAGAAGCGGCTTGATAGTCATCAGATTGCCCGCATACGTCAGTACGTCGAGTATCAGCACATCCACTTCACTACCGTATGTCTTGATCAGATAATCTACAAAATTGCTTCCAATAAAACCGGCACCACCGGTAACTAAATACTTTTTCATCGATTGGTTCTTTTTATTTTAATCCACTAATCTATTTGTCTCGTCGTTCAGCTGACGGGATAGGGTGATGACCGTATCCCGTCAGCTGAATACGGCTGTCTACCTGTAAAGATAGCGCTTTATAGAGCGCTTCGGCGTTTTCTCGAATTCGTTAGGTATCAGCTGTATGTGTTCTATACGTTCGTATGGAGCGACAATCTTGTTGAGGTCCTGGCGCACATTTTCCATTATCGGCTCCATGTCGTGTATCGTCAGCTTGTCGCGGTCCATCTGCTCATAGTCGGGATAGACTATCGCCGACAGACCTTTGCCCCGTTCCACCACGAGGCTTTCGCTCACGTAAGGCATATTGTTGAGTTTCGATTCAATTTCCTCGGGATAGATGTTCTGTCCGGTAGCTGAAAGTATCATCGTCTTGTAGCGGCCTTTGATGAAAAGGGTTCCGTCGGGCTTGCGTACGCCCATGTCGCCGGTATGCAGCCATCCGTCCTCGTCGAGCACTGCTGACGTGGCATCGGGATTCTTATAGTACCCTTTCATCACGTTCTCTCCCTTCACGCATATTTCGCCTGGGGTATTCTCCTCATCGTCGGAGAGAATCTTCGAATGCATGATGCCGGGCAATGTCCTGCCGCACGATTCGAGTTCAAACCCGCGCCACGGCGTATAGCTGATAAGCGGGCCGCACTCGGTCATGCCGTATCCTACCGTAAACGGGAATTTTATACGGTGGAGGAATTCCTCCACTTCTTTGTTGAGGGGAGCGCCACCTACAATAACTTCCTCAAACGCTCCCCCGAATGCATCCACAAGCCGGCTGCGTATCTTGCTGTAGATAGCCTTGTCGAGCAGCGGTATAGCGAGTGCCCACCGCATGGTCTGCTTCGTTATCATGGGCACAATCTGGTTCTTGTAGATTTTTTCGAGTATCAGCGGCACGGTCACTATAAGATTGGGGCGCACATCGCTGAACGCCTTTACGAGCAGTTTTGGCGACGGCAGTCGGCCGAACAGCGTGATGTGCGAACCAACGGCCAGCGGGGTAAGCATGTCGAACGCGCAACCGTAGGCATGAGCAAGCGGAAGGAAGGAAAGCACGCGCGACCCCTGATAGTGCAGCCGCGAGTTTATGCCGAACACCACGTTGCCTGTAAGATTGTTAAGCGTGAGCATCACGCCCTTTGAAAATCCTGTCGTGCCCGAAGTATAGTTGAGCACAGCCATCGCGTTTTTGTCTCTGACAGTATAGTTCACATCCTCTTTGCCGAAACCGCTGCGGTAGCGCGACTTAAGTTTGCGTGTAAGGTTTTTCAGCACTTTCGACGGCATGTTTTTCTGTTCGGAACGCTCCGCGAGCACCCTGCGGTTGTCAAGCGACAACGCGGCACGAAGTGCGGGAAGCTCCTCGAAGTCGAGGTTTTCGAACACCGACCGGCTCACGAACAGCAGCACCGCTTCCGAATGGTTGATGATATGCTGCGCGTCCTGCGGATTGAAATCCTGAAGCACCGGCACTATTACGGCGCCGTAGGTGATGGTGGCGATGAACACTGTGACCCATGTCGACGTATTCCGTCCGCACAATGCTATCTTGTCTCCTTCCTTCACACCCTGGCTTTCGAAGAAAATATGCAGCCTGGCTATACGCTTTGCCATGTCTCCGTATGTAATGGTCGAACCACTCTCGCCATAGTCCGTGAGAGCGGGCAAAGTCCAGTTTTCCTTAAAACTGTTGGCATATATAACTGCCAGATCTTCTTTCATCATATCATATAGGTGTTTGGTATCTAATAGGTTGGTGACCGAGGTCAGCCGGTAGCCTGATTAAGCCGCCGTCAATAACCGTGGATTACGGGGAACCCGGCATCCTCAAGCGCTTTCTTTATCAATGCCACATGCTCGCGGTCGCGTGTCTCCATTTCCACATGGAGCGAGCACGAATTGATATGGTTGGTGGCTTTCGTGCGTTCGTGGGTCACTGATATGATGTTGCCGCCGCTTCTCGCTATGATGTCGCTCACGGCCGAAAGCTGACCGGGTTTGTCGTCCAGTTCGAGAGTCAGCATGCACATGCGTCCGCCCATCATCATGCCTCGCGTTATCACACGGTTGAGTATCGTCACATCAATATTGCCGCCCGACACAAGGCATACTACCTTCTTCCCCTTGACGGGAAGCTTGTCGAACATCACTGCGGCCACAGGCGTGGCGCCTGCGCCCTCGGCTATCAGCTTCTGCTTCTCGATGAGAGCGAGTATGGCTGCCGATATTTCGTCATCTGATACTGTAACAATTTCATCGACATATTGTTGGCACATCTCGAATGTATTCACCCCGGGCTCTTTTACCGCGATGCCGTCGGCTATCGTCGACACGCTGTCAAGATGCACCGGTTTCTCCTCGGCGAGCGAACGCTGCATCGACGGAGCGCCGGCAGCCTGCACGCCATATACCTTTATGTCGGGGCGCAGCGTCTTTACGGCAAATGCGATTCCCGATATCAGACCACCGCCGCCCACAGGCACTACGATTGCCTCCACTTCGGGAAGTTCCTCTATGATTTCGAGACCAATCGTACCCTGTCCGGCTATCACAAGAGGGTCATCGAAAGGATGTACAAACGTATAGCCGTATTCCTCCTTGAGCTCAACGGCCTTGTTGTAGGCGTCGTCATACACGCCCGGCACAAGGCACACTTCCGCTCCAAGACGTTTTGTCGCTTCTATCTTTGATATAGGAGCGCCCGCCGGCAGACAGATGAGGGCTTTGATACCGTTGTTTCTGGCGCCCAGAGCCACGCCCTGCGCATGGTTGCCGGCCGAACAGGCTATAACTCCGCGCTGCTTTTCCTCTTCCGAAAGCTGCGATATCTTGTAATATGCGCCACGAAGTTTGAACGAGCCGGTATATTGCAGATTCTCCGGCTTCAGATATACGGTGCAATCCTTCGACAGGTCTGTAGGTCCTATGATTTTGGGATGACGCGCTACATCCTTAAGCACCTGCTGTGCCTTATATATCTCACTGATTTGTAATGCTGACATTTTATATAAGTTTTTAAACATGCAAATATAGTAAATATTCACCAATACCACATATAAAATGCGTCAAATTCATAGACATGGAAGCGGAGGGCCATGCCGCGTCATATCACCCGTAATTTCCGCCTCAGCGGTTTGATGCGCGCAATATCACCGGAAAACCGTCCTTAAGCTTTACCGGCGAAGAAGCGGCGACACTGTCGGCAGCCGCCCTCGCTTCGGCAAGCGACTGTGTGGAACGCACCACGACATAATAAAGCGGCTCGCCTGTCTCGACTATTATCGCCGACGGATAACCGTCTTCGGCCATTCTGTTTCTCATCGACTTGGCATGAAACAGCTGCTTGAACTGTCCGGCGACGACATTGTACTTCTTCAAATGTGACGGCGTGAAGCCGGCCTCCTTCGATGCCGTGACATATTCCACCACGACATTGACCGTATCGCCGCCGGCGACAATCCTTTCCTCGCGGCTCTGCTCCCTGACCCTGTTGTAGATGGTGCTCTCTATTCCGCTCCCCTCTTTCTCCTTGGCCTTGTCGTATGCCTTCTTATAATTGGCCTCGCTGGTGCCGCATGCGGCCATCATTGCCGCAAAGGCATACGCAATAATAATTTTCAATCCATTCTTAGCCATAGCCCTTATCTGTTTTTAGAAATTGTTTAATTTTAGTCAGACGTGTCCGACTCGTCTGACCGGTCGGACACGTCGGACCGGATAAGTCGCGACCAACTCGTCAGCGTCTAATTTCCATCAACAAAAAAGCCATCAACCCATGAAAGTTGATGGCTTATTATCGAGGTGGGCGCTGAGGGATTCGAACCCCCGACCCTCTGCTTGTAAGGCAGATGCTCTGAACCAGCTGAGCTAAGCGCCCTCGTTTGCTGAATTGCGCTGCAAAGTTACGCATTATTTTTTACACTCCAAATTTTTTGCCACTTTTTTTTCAGTCACTTTCAAAAAATATTTTCAAGGATATTAATCTCCTCTGTGCTTTAGCGCCGGTGACACGCGGCCAACCTCGTGTCAGCCAACACGTTTTACCACGGTTGCTATGCGACCGGAGCGCACGCCTTGTCTTCGTGCCGAAAACAGGCGCCCGTCGCATCGACTGCAGACGCCGCTGTCGGAAATACTTGTCGTGTCAATGCCGCAACGTTGGAGTTCGGTTATCGCAGCCGCGCGCAAATCGACATGCGGCTTATGGCCCGAGGCAACCGGCATGCGCACACCCGAGCCGAACCGGGCCTCGAAACGCGCGGCAAACTCCTCGTCAACCTCGTAGCATGCGCCGCAGATGCATGGGCCTATGGCTACGCGTATATCCCGTGGCAAAGCGCCCAGACGCGCCATCTCCGCGACAGTCGCAGCCAATATGCCGTCATATAGACCGCGCCATCCGGCATGAGCGATTGCGATTACTCCGCGACGGCTGTCATTGAATACAACGGGGAGGCAATCGGCGGTATTGACCACAAGCGCAACATCATCACGTGTGGTAACGAGCGCATCAACATCTTCGAGGCAAGGCAACCTGTCGCCTATCACCGCGACATTGACCGAGTGGGTCTGACGCGGTATGACGAGACGATTCACATCAGTCCCGATATATGCAGCCAGCTCACGGCGGCAATTCGCCACGTGCGCCGGGGCATCGCCGGTATAATGGCACACATTGAATCCGGCATACGCATCTTCCGCGCCGCCATACGTCTCACCACCACGCAGCGTGCTGAAAGCCGTCGCGCCGGCGCCGACATCAAGTCTCAATATCTCCATCGGCTATTTCGTGTCCGTATCTTCACCGGACTCCGGCATATCGTCAGAATCAGGCGTCATGTCATCGCCGTATTCCCAGCCGATTTCGTCCCAGTCCTCGTCTTCGATAAATTCATCGTCGTCGACAGGAGTAGGTTCGAATATGAAATCATCCTCTTCCTGCACGCGGTGGCGCACATCGAGCGGACGGTGGGTTATGGGCACCGGTTCAATCCTGTTGCGGTCATCTATAATAGCCGACCAAAGTATATCCTTGAGTTCGGTAAGTCCCTGACCTGTCACTGCCGATATGAACACCGACGGAATTCCCTCGGGGAGCGTCTTTGCAATCTCCTCCATAAGCTCATCGTCAAGCATGTCGCTCTTCGACACCGCAAGTACTCTCGGCTTGTCGGCCAGCTGCGGGTTGAATTGCTCCACTTCATTTACAAGTATCTGATATTGTGCGGCAATATCATCGGCATCGGCGGGCACCATGAACAGGAGCACCGCATTGCGCTCAATATGGCGCAGGAAACGCAGTCCGAGACCGCGCCCCTCGCTCGCGCCTTCGATAATACCGGGAATATCGGCCATGACAAACGAACGGCCGCCGCGATAGCTGACTATGCCGAGCTGCGGTTCCATCGTCGTGAAAGGATAGTCGGCTATTTTCGGACGCGCTTCCGACAGCGCCGACAGCAATGTCGACTTACCGGCATTCGGAAATCCCACAAGACCGACGTCGGCAAGCAGTTTAAGTTCAAGCACCACGCTTTTCTCGATAGCCGGCTCGCCGGGCTGCGCATAGCGCGGCGTACGGTTGGTGGCCGACTTGAAGTGCCAGTTGCCGAGACCGCCGCGGCCGCCGCGGAGCAGTTTCACCTCCTGGCCGTCGTCGGTGACCTCGCACAGATATTCTCCGGTATCGGCGTCGTATACCACCGTGCCGCACGGCACATTGATTATGACATCATCGCCGTCCTTGCCGAAGCTGCGGCCCCCGGAACCGCTCTCGCCGTTGCCGGCAAATACATGGCGGCGGTAACGCAGCGGCAGCAGTGTCCACATATTGCGGTCACCGCGGAGTATGATGTGGCCTCCGCGGCCGCCGTCGCCGCCGTCGGGACCGCCCTTAGGCACATATTTCGCACGATAGAAATGGCGTGAGCCTGCACCGCCCTTGCCCGAGCGGCACAATATCTTCACATAATCAATAAAATTTGATTCTGGCATATCTTTTCTTTTAATGTAACGGATCTCGAGAGGAGATAATCGTCAGGCAACGGGTATCGGAATCCCCTCAATATAAATCAACAATCGGCGGTCGGTCTATGTTTTCCGCCATGATATTTCATGATGTCGGCGGCATGGCGGAAATCGGCCGGCGTACCGACATCTATCCACGTGCCGTTGATCGGGAAATACACCACCTTCAGGCCGCGCGCCAACGCTTCGTCGATAAGGTCAGTGGCATCGTAGCGACGGTCGGAAGGCACCATTGCCGCCGCTTTTCTCGAAATCATGTATATGCCGCCGTTGGCATAGAGCGAGTAGGTGGGTTTTTCGCGCAACGACGTTATCCGGCTCCCCTCGGTCGACAGTATCGCGTACGGCACCGACACCGTATATGGTATGGCGGCCACCGTTATGTCGGCCTCCTCCTGACGGTGACGTATGTACATCTCGTCGAGAGCTATGTCGGTGAGCAGGTCGGAGTTCATCACGAGCACCGTGTCATTGGTCAGCATCGGCAAGACGTCGGCGAGGGCGCCTATCGTGCCGCGCGGCTGCTCCTCCCTTATAGTACGCACACTGATACCGGCAACGGGCTTCGAGAAATGCTCGTCGAGCTGTTCGGCAAGATAGGCGGTGCTGACCGCTACCTCGTCGACACCCACACGCGCAAGCGCCTCGATATTGTAATCAATGATAGCCTTCCCCTCGATGGTGAGAAGCGGTTTGGGTGTGGTCAATGTCATAGGGCGCAACCTCTCCCCCTTTCCGCCGGCCATGATAAGCGCGCTGAGAGGCAGTAGCGAGTCGACCTTGCGTAAATCCACGATTCTGACAAGCTTTCCCGCCTCGTCAATCACCGGGAGCAACCCGATACCGGCATTACGTGCATCCCTGATAAAAGCAATATCCACATTGCCGCGCGTGACCGAACGGAACTGTCGGTTCATGGCCCCACCGATATTGTCGTCAAGCGCGACGCCGCGTATGAGCGCACGCCTTATGTCGCCGTCGGTCACAGTACCTGTCGGCCTGTCCTCACCATCGGTCACAATAAGCGTCCGCGTGTCGCCCGACAGCCGGTCCAGTCCCTCGATAGCATCCCTGACAGTAGCCGTAGAATGTATAATATGTCGTTGAAACATCTCCATATCCCGCAAAGTTACAATTTTTTCTCCTTATTCTAAACTTTTTCCCATTACCAAGTAAACTGACTAAGCGCCTATCAACTGCGCTATCAACTGCGCCTCAAAGTATGTAGAACACCAAAATAAATTTTACGGTATTTTGTTAACAGTATGTTTATAACGCTCTTTATATTTTTTATAAGGCATATCAATTAATTTGGGTCTTGAATATTCTGGCTCCGTTGTTTTTATAGATATTGGCCCTAAATCTATTTCTTGTACTTGTCCTATACATTCACTGATAATACACTCCGGAACTAATTCCAAATTCATGGACTCGGTAATTAGCACTGACTCATTATATTCCGTCTCAACATATCTGATAATTAGCGAAATAGAATCGACATTATCCGACAATGAAGCTAAATTTTCCTTAGTTATGATTAATTCATTGCCAATGCACGGAATTACAAACGAAAAATTATTGTCCAAATTATTCGTTGTCGCCTCAAAATAAGAATTGTCATCGACTTTCCAGCCGACATTGAAAGAAAGCGAATCCATCAAAACGAACGAGCCTTCAAAAATTGCGCGGTGATCTTCTACCGACACCGGGAAATTCTCCCCGTCGTTTCTAACTGCCATCGTTTTAACCGAAGTAAGGTAATCCTTGAAATTTTTCACATGGTATTTTGAAAAGATTTTAGGCGTGAAGACATATACGTTGTTGTCCTCGGAAAGCACTTTCATGGCCTGTGATTCCGATTTCCAGCTGATTACAGCATTTTCATCAAATCGGTCGCCCACTTTCAATTCTTTGCCGTTAATCGTGATTGATGGCGTGTTGAGCACCTTTATCACGAAAGTCGTTGCGCTTACAGCCTGAACAACTGCAAGCAACAGTGTCATAATCAATATCCGTTTCATATTACTTTTGTTTTTTGTTTTTCACTTTTTTGTTCTTTATATTTCAACCAGTTATCATACGCCGCAAAAACTACCGAAGCAATGAATATTCTCATGTCAAGCCCAAAGATTATATACATCAGGCCGGATATGGCCATCAGCAAAACTCCGACGCTGACAAACGATATAATAAGGTTAAATAAATCAGAATGTTTCTTCCTGAAATACGGCACCGCCGATATTACCGATTTCCTTTTAAAGATTAAATACCATATGAGGGTGTACAACAGTATGATAAATACGATTTCGCCATACGGCATCGTGAGATTGTCATTCACCAAGGCATAATAGGCGTTAAGGTTAATGACCGGTCCCGCTATCTTGCCGAGATATGTGTCATGCATGTCATTTTCTGAAAAATCGCCTATCACTACAATCTTATCTTTTGCTTTCGAAGGAATATCAGTACCTATGTCAAGCAGATCGCTCCCAAGATTGTAGTATTGCACCTGCGCATGGTCTTCGGCATCATTGTCAATATTCAGAGTATTCCACAGCCTGACAGGATAACGCAGAATCACACTCTTGTTTGCCAGCCGGCCTTTGAAGAAATACAGACCGCACCAGTTGGTAATCCTGTCGCCGTTCAAATCGAGGTAGACCTGATACGGCAAAGTCGGCTCGCCGTTTCTTATGAATTCATATTTTACGAAATCAGATTCCAGTATGTTTGTTGAATAGTCGCTGTATCTGGCCTTACCGTCAAGCCTGTCGTCGGCCAGACGTGTAGTCTCACTTTTTGCTATAACAATATTGTCCATCGACGAAATCAGGCCGAACAGCGTTGAGTCCTCATTGGTATGATATTCATCTGTCAAGATTACATCCAATATTATGTATTTGTAGTCTGAATTCTTCAATTGTCGCAGCAATTCCGACAATTTCTTTCGGTCAGTAATATCAATATTTCCTTTCGACAGACCAAACTCGTCATTTACGTCGACCAATGCCCTGTCGTACGCCACATTAATAAGGAACAAATCGGATGGGATTGACTCGCCTCGGGCAATTTGCCGGATCTGCTCTATACGCTGCCCTACATTCGGACCGCCCCACGACCATGGCAAATTGTGCAGGAAATAGCTCACCAAAAACAGCGCGATTGCCCAAAGCAACGACTTAATCAATATTCGCCGGTCGGACTTCAGATGTTTGATGACCCTGCCGGTCTTATTATTTTTCTTTTTATTATCCTTTTTCATGGGTTTCAGTTTATTGCATCGAGCAATATGAATGCAGCCCAATATTTGGGGGCTTCAAATGGTTTTATCTTTTCGCCGTCGGTATCTTCCTCATACTCCCTGAGATATTTCTGCGCGAGCGTAAGCGATTCCAATTTAGTTTTCCCTGAAAGGAAATGTTCATAAAATTTCGTCATCAGCATCTGCGTGGCGCGGTCGTCCACTTTCCATAAGCTCATAAGCAAAGTATTCGCACCCGCCTTTTTAAATCCGCGCTGCAACCCGAAAACGCCGTCACCCGTTATCTCTCCCAATCCCGTCTGACAGGCCGAAAGCACGACCATGTCAAGCCCTCGCAAATCAAGCACTGAAATTTCTTTGGCGGTAAGTACACCATCCGGCACATTATCAGGCACCGGTTTGCCTGTCAGCACGTTGTTGGCACCGGTGAAAAGCAGTCCCGAACGGGTTAAGGCTTTATCCTCGACGTATCGCGGAGAATTATCACCAATCTGCAAGAAACCGAGATTTCGCGAACGCCTGACTTCCGACTCCGTCCAGTAAAATCCGTGCGTGGCAATGTGCATTATATTAATCTTCTTCCCCGAAAGAGCTTTGAACGACGCTTCGGTACCTCCGGTACCCGTATAGAGTATTGGCTCGATTGATGTGCGTTTAAATGACCGGCTGATATTTTCCACCTCAATTTTCGTATTGGGCAAATCAGAAACTCCACCGCGCAAATTCAATGAGTCTACACGGTTAATTATCGTAAGGTCGCGGTTATTTACCGTGGCATAACGCACAGTATCATGTTCGAGCACATCAACATCGGTGTCGTATTTCAATCCGCCATAGAGCGCCGCATGCTCAATCATATCTTTATCCTTTATCACTGCAAGTTCGCGCGTCGACGACAGTCTATACATCTTATGATGGTCTGAAATCAGTTCGTCACCACTAGGATCAGGCAACGACTCTATAGCAATATTATACAATTCTCCCGCAGGAGCGAAATATACATTCTCGGCATTTGCTATATATTCGGCAAGCTTGCCCCATACCAATCTGCTTAAATCACCGGACTGATAGTATCCCGACGGCGAGATTTTATTCAATTCCCCGGCATCACAAATCCGCACCATTTCCGGGGTTTTCATCTTGTTGTTGATGACGTAAGCCGCATACACCTGATTCCCTTCATCCGTCTTGAACGATACAAACTCCACAGCTACATCTTTACTTCCCAATTTTCGTTGTACCTCTTTCCAGTCAATCGCCATATTGCGCGTAAAGTCCCCGTAAACCTTACTCCGGTCAATCAGTTCCCGCTCCAGCACTAATGCTACATTTTCAAGAGAATCCGTATCAATGAGCCGCTCGGCAATCGGCTTTTCATACAACCGGTTAAGTATATTGCGCGTAGTCCGCAGTTTATTGAAAGTTTCAATTGCCTCCTCATCGCCACTCTCCGCAATAAGTGCAGAGAAATCCCGCTCACTGTTCAGCAATATCCCTTTCGCCATCAGAGTAGCATTATACGCATTCTCTATCAATATCGGCGAATTGGTTTTATTTGCATATAAATTAACCTGATTCTCAAACCAATATTTATTTTTATCCCAAAACATCTGTCGTTCTCTTGCAGTGAGACCGGCAAATGTCTTGCGAATCAATTCCGAATTTAAATTATTTGCCTCCGTAGAATATTTCTCAACATTCTCAAAATCTTCACCATTACTATTACAATAGGAAGATAAATTTTGTAAAGCCAAAATTGTATATGGGTGCATCTTTCCAAATACACCTTCAAATATTGTCAAACTTTCTTTACTATTCCCAATTGCATCATTATAGTTACCTAATTGTTTATAAAATCCTGCCAAATTATTCAATGATAACCCATAATCAAGATGTTTTCTACCAAATATGTGCTCACGTATATTCATTGCCTCTGTTTCAAGCTTTATTGCCTCCACATAGTTCCCCAGTTCTGAATTATTCATAGCAAGATTACTTAAAGTCGAGGCATAATCCGGATGTTCTTTGCCAAATACGCGTTCTTGTATGTATAATGCTTCTGCGCCAAGCCGTATTGCCTCAGCATATTTTCCCAATTCCGAATTGCATACGGCAAGATTTTTCAAAGTCATTGCATAATTAGGATGTTCTTTGCCATACACATTCTCACATATATTCAAAGCATCTGTACAAAACCTCATAGCCTCTACATAATCGCCCAACTCTAAACTAGCCATTGCAAGATTATTAAGCGAGATGGCATACTCGGGATGGTTTTTCCCCAATACACGCTCTCTTATATTCATTGCTTCATTGCATAGTCTAATTGCCTCTACATAGTTACCCAATTCAGAATTACACACAGCAAGATTACTCAAACACCTTGCATAATCTGGATGTTCTTTGCCATACAAACCAGCATAAATATTCAATGCCTCAGTGCAAAGTCTAATTGCCTCCGTATTATTACCTAACGCAGAATAATATGTGGCAAGATTACCCAGTGATAACGCATAGGCAGAATTCTTTTTACCTGATATGCGCTCCATTATATTCAATGCATCGGTCATAATACGTATTGCCTCCGTAAAGTTTCCTATTTTGGAATTATAGTCAGCAAGATTATTCATTGATGCTGTATAATCAGAATGCTCTTTGCCCAAGACAAATTCATAAAGTTTTAATGCTTCAGCACCGAAATGGATTGCATCTTCATAGTTTCCCAATTCAGAATTATATAAAGCAAGATTGTTCAATGATGTCGCATAGTCCGGATGTTCTTTACCCAATAGGCGCTCTCGTATATTCATTGCTTCAGTTGCCAGTCTTACGGATTCAGCATAGTTCCCCAATTTTGAATTATACAAAGCAAGATTGCTTAGCGACATAGCATAATCCGTATTTTCTTTACCATAAAGCCGCTCAATGATATTCAATTCCTCTATTGCAAGCTTTTTTGCTTCAGCATAGTTTCCTGAAAAGTAATTACTGACTACTAAAATGCTTAATAATGTGGAATAATCGGAATTATCTTTACCGAAATTTTTTTCTTTTATCATCAAAGATTCCTTTCCAAGTCTAATAACTTCACTATAGTTACCCAATGAATAATTTATTATAACTAAACCATCTAACATTATCGCGCAATCAACATGTTCCTTGCCATAAATCTGTTCACGAATATTCAATGCCTCTGTAACTTTAGCTATTGCTTCTATATATTGTTGATTATCACAGAGTTCTATTCCAACATCAAACAGGGAGTCTGATTTTGCTATTTGTGCCTCATTTTGAGCGAAAGCGCTCAAAACAGAGCACATGCAGAATAGTATAATTATAATGTTTTTCATGGGAGCAGTGATATGTTTTTTAGAAAATCGTTTTCAGCAATCGACTGTATGGCAATGCAAATTTATATCTGATGCAAAAATTACTTTTTTTCGCCGAGCAGGTGGGATGCTATGAGCAGGTCTATCGGGGCGTCGATGTCGATGGAGCGGGCGGGGGGCATCACGTAGGGGATGCGGCGGGGGAATGCGCCCATCGGGAGACGGCGGATACTGGCGGGGTTGATTACGTAGACGGCGCCGTTGTATTCGTATGCCGGGGGGACGTCCTGGCGGCGGGTGTAGAGGCCGTCGCCTTTGCTTACGTGCAGGTAGCCGTCGGCATCGGTCTCGAAGCAGTTGTAGTAGGGATTGGAACGTGCTTCGGTGACGCTTACTACCATGTCGGTGCCGTCGGCGTAGAGCGCCATCGCGCCGGCTATATCGTCGGCGGTACGTAGCGGCGACGTAGGCTGCAACAGCAGTACGGCATCATAGCGGATGCCGCGGCGGTCGGCCCAGTCCATCACGTCAAGGATTACCTCGCGCGAGCCGGCGGTGTCGGTAGCCAGTTCGGCAGGGCGCATGTAGGGCACATCGAGGCCGCATCGACGCGCCACGGCGGCTATCTCTTCGGAGTCGGTCGACAGTATTATGCGTTCGGCCGGCGCTATTTCAAGCGCGGCCTTTATGGTATAGTCAATCAGCGGGCGTCCGTTAAGCGGAACGATATTCTTTTTGGGAATACCTTTGCTCCCTCCGCGCGCCGGTATTATTATCAACGGGTTCATATTGCTATTTGCTATTTGATATCATGGAATTTTTTGGGTAACAGTTGCGATATGTCGCAACCGGTCAGCTTGTCGACAATCATATCGACGGTACCGTCATGCCGGTAGGGATTCGGTGTACGCCGGGCTGTTTCTGCCGCTTCGGGGCTCAGTGCACGCGTGATGGCGGCATCGATTGACTCCGCGTCGTCGCCGCAGTGTATCACGGCTTCCGATGCAGTACGTCCAAGCTGGCGCATGCCTATATTCACTACGGGGACTCCTGCCGAGGGCACCTCAACCACACCGCTCGACGAGTTGCCCACAACCGCGCTTACATAGTGGAGCGTCGAGCGGTAGCGCAACGCTCCGAGCGACGGCACGGCAAGCACTTGGTCGCCGCGCCGTTGCTGATAAGCCTTTATCATGCCGATGATGTCGGCGCTGTTGGGGTCGTTGTTGGGATATGTAATTATTACCCTGCAATCGGGATGGCGGTCGAGGGCGTCGAGCAACGCGCCGAATCTTACCGCCGGCTCCACGGTGTCATTCGTGGCCGGATGGTATGTCACCAGCAGGACGCGCCCGTCGAGGCCGAACCCGAGCGACCGCTCCAGATCCTCCCGAGTCATGACGGGAGCATGGGTCATGTTCCACACGCCCAAAGCGCCCGTATTGAGCACGTGGTCGGGCTGCTCGCCCATCGCAATCAGACGTTTGCGATGCCGCTCGGTTGTAGCAAAATGGAGCGACGACAGTTTGCTTATGGCATGCCGTATGTTGTCGTCAACAGCGCCCTGAGTGATTTCACCACCCGATATATGCGCAATCGGGATATGGAGCATTGTGGCCGCCGAAGCCACGGCGAGCATTTCGAACCGGTCGCCGAGCAGCAGCAGTATGTCGGGCTTTACGTCAGCGAGCGTACGCGCCATATCGGCAAGATGCGCACCCATCGCCACGGCCGTATCCACCTCGCTGTCGGAAGCATAGGTCATCGGCACGAGGGCCGCAGGCTCGAATCCGTCGGCGCGTATCTCATCAACAGTCATGCCCCTCGACGGGTCAAGGTGCATGTTTGTGGCAATGATGCTGAGCCGCACGTCGTCACGGCGTTGCAATGCCTTTGCCACCGGCGCGAGCAGCCCCCAGTCGGCACGCGTGGAGCTGACAATCGCGATATGTCGTATATTGTCGTTCATTTTCTTCATATAACTTCCACAAAATTAAATATTTTTTTGCGTAAATTCCCATTATTTCGTATTTTTGGAGTCATAATCATTCAAAATCACATATTTAATCTACACGAAACACTCATGACCCTCTTCCTTATCTCACTTGCAGTACTCATAGGAGGTTATTTTTTATACGGGCTTTTCGTCGAGCGTGTCTTTTCCATTGACCCCGGGCGCCCGACCCCTTCGTCGTCTCATCCCGACGGGGTCGATTACGTCCCGCTTCCCACATGGAAAGTATTCCTGATACAGTTTCTCAACATCGCGGGCATCGGCCCGATTTTCGGTGCCATAATGGGCGTGATGTACGGGCCGGCGGCATTCCTGTGGATTGCGCTCGGCACGATATTCGGGGGCGCCGTCCACGATTTCATCTCCGCGATGATATCGCTCCGCAACGACGGCAAGTCGCTCCCGCAGATTGTAGGCATGGAGCTGGGACGGCGCGTACAGTCAGTTATGGGCCTATTTACGGTGTTCCTGCTCATCATGGTTGTGGCGGTGTTTGTCAAGACACCGGCCGGACTGCTTGCCAATCTGACGCCCGAACATCTTTCGGAGACATTCTGGACAGTCGTAATCTTTGCATACTATATCCTCGCCACGCTGCTCCCCATCGACAAACTTATCGGGCGGCTCTATCCCCTGTTCGGACTTGCGCTGCTCGTAATGGCCGTCGGCATAATGGGCTATCTGCTGTTCAGCGGCATCGACATCCCCGTAGGAGTCAGCGAGGGATTCGCCAACCGCCATGCCGACCCGTCGGAGGCTCCGCTCTTTCCGATGATGTTCGTGTCGATAGCATGCGGCGCCATATCCGGATTCCATGCAACGCAGTCGCCGATGATGGCCCGCTGCCTCAAAAACGAGAAGATGGCGCGTCCGGTATTCTACGGCGCCATGGTGGCCGAAGGCATCGTGGCACTGATATGGGCAGCCGCGGCAATAGCTTTCTGCGAGTCATATCAGGCGATAGCCGACTATGTGAGTGCCCATAAAGATGACGGCGAAGCGGGAGCCCTCGTCACAGCCATCTGCAACAACTGGCTCGGCGTGGCCGGCGGCCTGTTTGCCATTCTCGGGGTCATCGCCGCCCCGATTACCACGGGAGATACCGCCATGCGCTCGGCGCGTCTCATCATAGCCGATTCCTTCTCCATACGCCAGACAACCGTAGTGAAGCGGCTGCTTGTCACCCTCCCGATCATAGCAATGTGCTTCCTGCTGATGCAGATTGACTTCACCGTGCTATGGCGCTACTTCGCATGGAGCAACCAGACACTATCGGTATTCACTCTCTGGGCAGTGACGGTCTATCTCGCACGCCGCCGCAAGCTATTCTACATCACACTCATTCCGGCACTGTTCATGACAATGGTATGCGTCAGCTATATCCTCTTTGCTCCGCTTGGCGAACCAAAGGCCGGTATCGGTCTCCCTCTTGACACCGCCATTATCCTCGCAGGAGTAGTGACAACGGCATTCCTCGGCCTGTTCACCCGCTGGATGCGCCGGCGCCCCGCGCAAGTACTGAACTCTTAAACACTTTATATACTTCCCGATTACTAACCAATTAATCATAACCCAATGGAACAACAATCACCTAAAATCAGCGGTAATCTGAGAGGCGCAGCCATCGGTGCCACGCTTGCCATGTTGCCTATGGCCTTAATTGCTTTTCTTTTTGTACTGAAAATAATTAAAGAGCCTGAGAGGGAAACTGAAAAAATTTTCATAGTATTTCAATTTATAGGTTGCTTAATCTGGGCAATTTCCCTAACTGCCTCAATCTCCAAGGCAAAACTGTTGGGAATGAAAAGTTCCGGGTTTGGTCTCTGTATTCTCGGTATAATACTGGGTGGAATTTTACAATTATTATTTGCTTTCGACCGGTCTTTCCAAAGGGAAATATCGCATTTTACCTACGATTTTGAATCCTCTTTGGCCATGATAACATTGATTACTGTCATAATCAACGTACCCATTGTCGCCGGCACGGCTTTGATCCGTAATAAACTCCATGCAATTTCGCCCGCGATTACGACATACAGCATCTTGGCTCTATTTCCTCTTATTGCATTCATTATCGTCAAAATTTTCGCAAAAAGCATACGTTCAGAAAGCGCGTTAAGAAACCTGCTCCTTATGCTTACACTTATTTTACTAATTTGCATAATTGTATCCATAATCGCTTGGTTCCGTGCAGCATCCAACGCTAAAGTAATAGAAGAAGAGGCAGAAAACGGGGATGACAACTTCGCGCCTCAAGCCACATACGTAGAGCAGCCGGCAGCCGCACCTGTCCAGCCCTCGGCTCCGACGCAGCCGCAGCAAAACTACTCTCCACGTCCCGTGTCGGCCATTACCGACGAGCAGAAAAAGATACTCATGGGCATGAGCAACCAGGAGCTGACCAACGTCATCAACAACCCGTCGCTCTATGCCAATCCGGCATTCGTCGAGGAGGCTAAAAAGACCCTCACCAAGCGTCAGGGCTGGGAAATAATAAAGGATTACTCCGACGAACAGTTGCTCAGCATCGTCCACGACAACGTGCAGGGATTCTCGGCCGAAGTGCTTGACGCCGCCTCAATGGAACTTCTCGCACGTGAAAACGCCACATTCATCAACGAAGTGTCGTCGCTCACCATTCCCGAACTTCAAGGCATACTCTCCAATGCCGACAGCTACTACGACGGCTACATACAGCTTGCCACCTGCGTGCTCAACGAGCGCATCAACAACCCCGGCAACGCCCAGGCATAAATCACATCATACATATCCACCACAACACCGGTCCCGCATCCTGCCGCAATACGCACGATGCGGGACCGCGATTTATTTGCATTCTATCCGTAAATTCAGTATCTTTGCATCGACTTTTGTTGCCCTATATTTTTTGCGATAACTGTATAATACCTCAATAATGAAAAGAATTATAGTCGGCATACTGACAGCGGCCGCCATGCTTCTGTCAATACCGTCATCACTCCATGCCGGAGTGATTGACGACCTTAACGCACAGCTTGCCACCACTGCCTCTACCGACGACAGCATATCCATAATGTATGACATATTCGACCTGTCAGATAAAAGTTCGCGTACCCCAATCGCATGGAAGATGCTCGACATTGCCGAACGCACCGACAACGATTCCCTCGGGCTCGATATGCTGCGCCACCTTGCCAACACCTACACCCGAAACGACTCGGTGCTCGAGTTGCTCGAGAATAAATGCTCTGAATATCCTGACGGCAATGACCGACGCGCCACACATACATTTATCGCACTGCGGCGCGCCGGATACATGGCGAGATACACATCAGAAGCCGACCGTCTTGCAAAAATACGCGAGACCATCAACCGCTACCAGTCACTCCCTGCCGATGCCACGCCCTACGACCGCATAGAGCGCCTCGGCACCCTGTGCATACTGCTCGGCAACGGCTCCCATATATCCATGCTCGCCAAATACGTCGACAAGGCGATAGAAATGGCAAAATCACTCCCGGCTCAGGATCTGGCCGTGCGCAACATCATATTCAATCAGGCAGCATCGGTATACACCAACCACAACCACCCCGAAAAAGCCATCAATGTGTACAGAATGATTCTTTCCACCATTGACCGGATGGAAGAAGACTACCATAAGTCAGGACGTAAATACCGCAATCTGGACACTTCCCGGTATAACACCTACCGCAGCCTGCTGCAAAACTACAAAGGTCTGCAACCCGACGAGATACAGGAATGCTACGACAGCATAACCGCCATTGCCGCCCGCAACGCAGAGGTGGCCAACGACATGAAATTAGGCGTCGTCGACGCTTATTACTACATGGCTGTCAAAGATTATGCCCGCGCGATACCGCTGCTTGAAAGCATCATTGACAAATATCCGGATAATTTCAGCAAAGTGCGTGCCATGCGCAGCCTCATCGCCGCTGCCGACTCCACAGGCAATAAGGACATACTCCTCAAATACACCACGCTCTACAACAGGATGCTTGAGGAAAACATGGAACTCTCAGCCCAGAACACATACACCGAATTTCAGACCATATACGACGTCAACGAGCTCCAGATACGCAACGCACGCCTCGAACTCGCCAACGCCGAGGCAAAGATGAAGCATCAGCGCGTGCTACTTGTTGCAGGCATCATTGCTTTCATAATAATGCTCATAGTCCTGGGATTACTTCTCAAGGCAATAAAAAAATCGCGTAAGCTTGCAGCAGGTCTCGAAGCATCAAACGAAGCTCTCCGTAACGAACAGGCCAACCTGCTCGCCGCCCAGCAGAAACTCATCGAAGCCCACGAAGCCACAAAACACGCCGAACGGTGCAAAGCCGAATTTATCGACAACATGAGCCGCGAGATAACCACACCTCTCAACGCAATCGTAGAATACTCCCACCTGATTGTCGACTGCGCCGACAACGACAAGAAGAAATATCTGCTGCGCTATGCCGATATAGTAAGGCTCAATACCGAACTGCTCAATACCATCGTCCACGATCTGCTCGACGTGGGATCGCTCGAAAAGGCCACTCTGTCGATAAAGCGCTATCCGGTGCTTGTCGGCGATATATGCCGCCTTTCCGTCGAAAGCGTGCGCTCTTATCTCCAGCCCGGCGTGACAATAAATTTCGAACAGGAAAATGCGCCCGACACCTATATCACGACCGACTCGCGACGCGTCGAACAGGTGCTCATCAATCTTCTTTCCAACGCAGCGAAATTCACTTCCGAAGGGTCAATTTCCCTCTCCTACCGCATTGACCGTACAAATAATTCTATTATCTTTGCAGTCGCCGATACCGGCATCGGTATTCCCAAAGGGAAAGAGGAGGAAATATTCGACCGTTTCCGCAAACTCGACCGCAACACCCAGGGCAACGGACTCGGACTTCCAATCTGCCGCATGATAGCCGAACTGCTCAACGGTTCCGTAAAAGTCGACACCACACGCCGCGGACAAGGCTCGACATTCCTCTTCACGATTCCGATCTCATAAAGCGAGCGTACAATTTTAGCCCGGAGTGTAACGCGTGTTGCAAAACTCCGAAACTTCGGCTAATGATGTAGGGACGCACGGTTCGTGCGTCCGATAATCAGCTGATAACCAGCACTTGTTTCGCGGACGCACGAGCCGTGCGTCCCTACTTTTTCGAGTTACGAACACCCTTTGAGAATGTCTCGGTAAATCCGGTATATTGTATCCATATAATTGTATAACCAACAGGCAATGACTGCAATAGAAGAAAACAGAATTATCCTCGCTCCACTTGATGCCGTCCACGAAATCGAGACTGCCAAAGAGATATATCTCGAAGCATTTCCTCCTGCCGAACAACGCCCGTGGGAAATGATAGTGAACCGTTGCGACGGCCGTCTCGACCTGACGGGAATATATCTCGACCGGCGCCTTGTAGGCATGATTACCACATGGAAATTCGACGATTTCATCTATGTGGAGCACTTTGTCGTCGACCCGACACTTCGCGGACGCAATATCGGAAGTAATGCCATACGCATCCTGCAACAGCAATGCGCTCCGCTGCCCATACTTCTTGAAGTCGAGCCGGAGCATCTCTCCCCCCAGGCCATGAGCCGCATCAAGTTCTATCAGCGGCTCGGATTTCATATCATCGACCGCAGCTACGTGCAGCCCCCCTACGACACATTTCTCCCTCCCGTGCATCTGTGGCTCATGTCGACCGAGCCGGGACTGTCACCCCAAAACGCATCCCTACTGCTCCACCGCGTAGTCTATAACGTAACCGAAGCCTGATGGAGTGGATATTACCGGCACTGCTGTCAGCCACCTGCCTCGGATTTTACGACATATTCAAAAAACTCTCGGTCAAAGGTAACAACGTGCTGATGGTGCTCCTGCTCAACACCATCTTCGGCGCTCTCTATCTGTCACCCGTCATCATTTCCAATATCGCGTCCGGTCACTTCGGTCTCGGCGACACGTTGCGCGGCCACTGTCTCATTCTCATAAAGGCCGTCATCGTGCTATCATCATGGATATTGGGATATTTCGCGATAAAGCATCTGCCGCTCACCATTCAGGGGCCGGTCAACGCCACGCGTCCGGTGCTTGTGCTCGTTGGCGCGCTGTGCCTATTCGGCGAACGCCTGAATGCCCTGCAATGGACCGGAATAATCATAGGTTTTGCCTCACTCTACTTCATATCGCGTATCGGGGCCAAGGAGGGGTTCTCCCTGCGGCATTCCCGGTGGCTGTGGATGTCAATCGGAGCGATGATGCTCGGAGCTGTCAGCGCCCTGTTCGACAAATACCTCCTCCGCAGCTATCTCCCGCTCGAGGTACAGGCATGGTATTCGCTCTACCAGTGCATCATAATGACAGTACTGCTGCTTGCGCTCATGCGTGGGCAACGCGGCACGTCCGACCGCTTTCAATGGCGCTGGACCATACCGTGCATAGCCATCTTCCTCACGGTGGCCGATCTGGCCTACTTCCATTCGCTATCCATTGACGGCTCGATGGTATCGATAGTGTCGATGATACGCCGCGGCAGCGTCATCATACCATTCCTGTTCGGAGTAATAGTCCTCCGTGAAAAAAACATCAAGGCAAAACTCATCGACCTCTCCCTCCTCCTCGTAAGCCTCCTGCTCCTCGTGATAGGCTCCAACCACTGACCACACAATGACGCAGTGGTGAAACCCCGGCTATATACCACATCATCATGCAGGAAGGCACCCAATGATGCATAATCTGAGTTAAATGGAGCGGGGGCGTCTCGCCCCCGTTGTATTTTTCTTTATATCACAAGGAATTACCACGGGGGCGAGACGCCCCCGCCCCTTTGCCGCTCTATTTCTCCGAGGGGACGCGGAACTCGTCGTTCATGATGCGGCCTTCGAGCTTTTCGCGGTGACGACGGTAGTCTTTTGAACCGATATACTTTTCGATTATCTCGGCATGCGCACGGCGGTGCAGATCGGTGCCGACGAAGTCAACATAGTCCTTTTCAATAAGCATCTCCGCTATCTTCTTCGGCTCTTTACCGTAGTAGCCGGCAAGGCTCAGCAGATTGACCTGAAACAGGATACCGTTGCCGTGAAGCTCGTCGTAGCGGTGGCGCTTGTCGTAATAGTATATATAACGCTCCGGATGGGCGAGAATGGGACGGAATCCCTTCATGCTTATCTGGAACAGTATCTGGTCGAGATTATAAGCCTCCTGTATGTATGAATTTTCCACAAGCAGGAAATTGCCGTGCAGACGCCGCACGATACCGGCCTCGAGTTGCTCGACAAACATCTCGTCGACACGGTATTCCGCCGAATAATCCATATCTACCTCTATACCGGCCTGATGCAGCCCTTCCTGAAGCTCGGAATAAGCCCCGCTGATTATCTCGGGGGTATTTTCAAAAGTATCCTGCGTGACGTGCGGAGTGACAATAAGTTTCTCAAGACCCCAGCCCATCATGCGCTCAACGAGTTCGACCGAACGCTCTACCGAGGGCGACCCGTCGTCAATGCCGGGTACTACATGGCTGTGAATATCGGTTGTGAAAAACAACTTATCGTCACTCTGTGATTTCTTGCTGAAAAAATTAAACATAGTTGGAAAAGGTACTACTTTATTTTAACTGCAAATATAGCGAATATTTCCGGCAGTCCGCATTTTTTAGCGCCATGTCATGTCGTTTCTTTAACAATAATTGAGATATTCACACACATTCGCTACATGGTCACCGCGTGCCTACCGGTGCCAGAAATTGCGTGAGAAAAGTATCAGCACGGTGAAGATCTCCAGACGTCCTACGAGCATTATGAATGACAGCACGAATTTGCCGGCGTCGGGCACTGTGACGTAAGACGATGCCGTCTCGCCGATGCCGAGCCCCGTATTGCCAAGACATGACACCGTGGCGAAATACGCATCGCCTATGGGCATGCCGATGGCTGAAACGATTATGCCTCCGGCCACGAGTATAATCACGTAGAATACAAAGAAACCGGCCACCTTGAGCACCAGTTCGGGAGGCTTGACGCTACCGTTGATAGCCAGCGGGTAATAGCGGTTGGGGTGTATTATTTTCTTGAACTCGTTGCGTGCGTTCTTGACCATGAATATGACACGGTCAATCTTGATGCCGCCCGAAGTGGACCCGGCGCACGCCCCCATGAGCATCAGCACGAGCAGCACCGGTATGACAGCCTCGCTCCAGCTCGACAGACTGTCGACCGTATAACCCGTCGACGTTATCGTCGATACCACTTGAAACAGCGGGTCGACGACAATTTCCTCAATGCCCCGCTCTCCACCGAGCAAAAGCACTCCCGTTATGAACAACGATGCCAGAAGGACGGTAATCACGTAGCTCCGGAAGTTTATATCGCTCCATACTTTCCTCATCTGGCCGAGCGAAGCCCTGTAAATCAGCACAAAATTCACACCCCCGAGAAACATGAATATTATCACCGGTATGCGCACAGCCAACGAGCTCCAGGCTCCGGTAGTGTCGGTGCACGATGTGAATCCTCCGGTCGAGACAGTCGAGAGCGAATGGCACACGGCCTCGTAGAGCGGCAGCGGCCCTATCCAGAGTATAAGCCCGAGAGTCACAGTAAGCACGCAGTATATGAGCCACAGCCGTTTGGCTGTCTGGCTCACACGCGGCCGGAGCTTGTCGTGGGTGATGCCGGTAGCTTCGGCGTTGAACATCTGCATGCCGCCCGACGAATTGAGCATCGGCAACAGCGCCACGGTGAAGATTATAATACCTACGCCCCCCAACCACTGCATTATGCAGCGCCACAGGTTGACACCCCGCGGCAGGTCGGAAATATCACTGATGACCGACGCCCCCGTAGTTGTGAATCCCGACATCGACTCAAAGAAAGCCTCGGCCACATTGAGGTGAATATCACACAGTATGAACGGCAGCATTCCGAACAATGAGAATATCACCCACACAAGCGCCGTCAGCAGCATGCCGTCGCGCTTTCCCATCTCCCTGACGCGCGGCTTGACCGTAAGCACTATCCCTAGACCTACCACCACATTGGCCGCTATGGATATGGCGAACACCGATGCCTCGTCACCCCCCGTAATCAGTGAGTACAGCAGGGGCACGGACATGAACATCGCTTCCACGAGTATGAGGAATCCGATGATGCGTACCAGTTCGGGAGCATTTATGTTGAGTCGGTGCCTTCGCCGCGCCATTGACCGTAAGCCCATTGTATGCTGATATTGTTTGAGTATTCTTATCTATTTTATGTTGAAACGATTGTGCCGCCAAGCCGAGGCGATAATCTAACTGAACAGCTTCTCTATCTTGTGGATTACGCCCGACAGGCAGAATACCACCACGCGGTCGCCCGGCTGTATGAGCGTGTTGCCTGTCACGAGCATGCCGCGTCCGTCGCGCACGAGGCCGCCGATGGTCATGTCGCGCGACAGCTTTAAATCCTTTACGGGAGAGCGCGTTATCTTAGCGCCGGGCTTGACCTCAAGTTCAGCCACTTCGGCGTCGGCAAGCGAAAGGAATTTCGACGTCTCTGAGTCGGCGGCAAGAAGTATCTGGAATATTTTGCTCGAAGCGAGCAGTTTCTTGTTGATGATGGTGCCGATATTGAGACCTTCGGCCTCGGAGATGAACTGTATGTTCTCCACCTCGGCTATGGTTTTCTCAACGCCGAATTCCTTGGCTGATAGCGCAGCAAGGATATTCGTCTCCGAGCTGTCGGTAAGGGCTATGAAGGCGTCCATATCCTCTATGCCCTCGTCAAGGAGTATATCGTTGTCGCGGGCATCACCGTAGATAATCTCGCAGTTGGGACACTTCTCCGGCAGTCGGCGGCACACGTCGCGGTCGTTCTCGATGATTTTTATCCTGTACTCAGAGCCGAGCATCGACGCAAGGCGCACGGCTATGCGCGAACCTCCCATTATCATTATATTGCGCACCAGATGGTCATTTTTGCCGCATACACGACGTAGAGCGTCGACATGCTCCGGGGTAGTCGTGACGAATATTATGTCGCCGGCCATTATCTCGTCGTTTCCACCCGGTATGATAGTCTCATGGCGGCGCGTGATGGCGCTGACGTGCAGGTCATGGTGCGTCGCAGTCATATCGCGCAGCTTCGTGCCCACTATATCGGCGTTGTCATATACCTTGACACCCACAAGCACAAGTTCACCCTTGTGGAGCTCGAACCACTGACGCACCCATGAACGTTTGAGCGCCGTCTTGATTTCCAGCGCGGCGAGCTGCTCGGGATATATCAGGTCATTGATACCGTGGCTGAGGAAGAACTCGCGGTTGTCGGCACTCAGATACTCATAGTTGTCGATGCGCGCCACAGTCCGTGCGGCCCCGAGCCCTTTCGCTATCGTGCAGGCAATCAGATTTTTGTCCTCGTATGGAGTGACGGCGATAAAAAGATCGGCATTCTGGGCGCCGGCCGCCTTGAGCGACCTGAACGATGTCGGGCTCCCGATGCTCGTCATCAGGTTGTAGTTGGCATCGATGCGCTCGAGCTTTGTCTCGTCGCTGTCAATCAGCACGATGTCCTGCTCCTCCGACGACAGCAGCTTCGCGATGTGCTGTCCCACTTCCCCCGCTCCTACTATTACTATCTTCATAGATTGCCGGTGATAATGTCGTGAATACTGTCGGCGTCCATACCGCACTGCTTATAGAGCTGTGCAGGCGTACCCTGAGCCACAAACCGGTCGGGCACACCGATATTGATTACGTGACGCTTAAACCCGTTTTCGTCGAGCCACCGGCGCACCGTACTGCCGAGACCTCCGTCGACGGTGCCATCCTCGACGGTGACTATCAGGCAGTTCTTTTCAGCCGCCTTGCGCAGCAGTTCCGCGTCAATCGGCTTGAGGAATATCATGTCGTAGTGCGCGGCTCTGACGCCTCGGGCGGCAAGACGCTCTACTGCCTTGGCCGCTTCGGCCGCTATCGGTCCGATGGTCATCACCACCACATCCGTGCCGTCGGCAAGCACACGGCCGCGTCCCACGGGCAGTTCCTCCATATCGTTGCGCCATTGCAGGTTGTGACCCTCGCCTCGCGGATAGCGTATGGCAAACGGACCGCTCTCGTGCTTAAGCGCCGTGAGCATCAGATTGCGCAATGTCATCTCGTCGGCCGGCGAGGCAATGGTCATGCCCGGTATGGGATTGAGATAACTCATGTCGAACACACCGTGGTGGGTGACACCGTCCTCCCCTACCAGTCCGGCACGGTCGATACATAGCACCACCGGCAGCGAGCCTATCGCCACATCGTGGATTATATTGTCGTAGGCACGCTGCAGAAATGAGGAATATATCGCCACGAACGGGCGCATGCCGTCCTTGGCCAGACCGCCCGCGAATGTCATGGCGTGCCCCTCCGAGATGCCCACGTCGAATGTGCGCTCCGGATACACGGCCTGCAACTCGCTTATCGAGGTTCCGGATGGCATCGCCGCCGTAATGCCTACGACGCGTTTGTCGGACTTTGCCAGCTCCACAAGCGTTTTGCCGAATACCTCCTGATATTTCGGCGGACGCGGAGTGGCACATTTCTTTAGCTCACCCGTCATAGGATTGAAACGGCCGGGTGCGTGCCAGGTCGACGGGTCGGCCTCGGCGGGTGCGTAGCCTTTCCCCTTGACGGTACGCAGATGGAGCAGTTTCGGCCCCTTGATATTCTTTATGTCGTTGAGCACGCGCACTATGCGCCTTATATCGTGGCCGTCGAACGGTCCGAAATAGCGGATATTGAGCCCTTCGAAAATATTCTGCTGCTTGGTTATGAGCGATTTGAGCGAGTTGTTGAACCGCAGTATTGAGCCGCGGCGACGCTCGCTCACCAGACGCATCCTGCGCAATGCCTTGTAGGTCTTGTAGCGGAAGGCATTGTAGGCAGGCGATGTGGTGAGATGCGCCAGATATGAGTTAAGCGACCCGACATTACGGTCGATTGACATATCATTGTCATTCAGTATGATAAGCAGGTCGTTGGGGGTATTGGCCGCATTGTTCAGTCCCTCGAAGGCAAGTCCGCCCGATATGGAGGCATCGCCTATCACGGCAACTACCTTGCGCAAAGGCTCGTCGTGCTTGAGCTCCGATGCCACTGCCATGCCCAACGCTGCGGAGATGGAGTTGGATGCGTGACCGGCCACAAAGGTATCATACGGGCTTTCGGCCGGATTAGGGAAGCCGCTCAGGCCGCCGAGACGACGGTTTTCGGCAAACCGTCCGCGCCGGCCGGTCAGTATCTTGTGCGCGTATGCCTGATGCCCCACGTCCCAGACTATGCGGTCGTAAGGGGTGTCGAATACATAATGGAGCGCTACCGTCAGTTCCACCGATCCCATCGACGAAGCGAAATGCCCCGGATTGTCGGCCAGATTATGGATAAGGAAATGGCGTATCTCACTGCAAAGCTGCGGCAGCTCGTCGACCGACAGCCGCCGCAGGTCGTCCGGCGAATCGATTTTGTCGAGCAACGGAGTCGGTGTGTCGGCCGGTTTAGCGTATGTCACTACTGTGTCATTTGCCATTTTTTTGACCATTATCAGCGTTTTTGAAATATTTCTTATAAAGAGGAACGATGATGATGATGCCTGATGCTACGATAGGAAAGAGTGTGCGCAGGTTGATTTCCGTGTTGGTCTTTACCAGACGGTCAACATACCAAATGCATATTATAATCCAAAGCGCTGCGATACATAGCAGACGGAATACTGTGGCACCTTTCATTCTCATCCTTATTTATTAATCATCATTAAAGCAATCCGTTTATTAATATAATCATCCCGGCTGCAAGCATGTCATATCAGATAAAAGCGGATTTTATGCTTTTACAAAATACAAAGATAATGAATAAATACAGGCAATGCAATAAATATTTTACACCAACCCTAAAAAATCACAATCAGCTATGGCAACATTAACCCGCGTAAATATCGCCGGCGGCACACGCAAAATGGCCGGCCGCCGCCCCTCGGGGCGCTCCTCGTTCAGCGAATTCATGCAGAGAGTCATCGCGCGCAAGATGCAGCTCGGCAAAGCCGGGACGGCGCAAAACTACCGGTCGACGCTCAACAGTTTCATGAGATTCGTCGCTTGCGGCAATGTCAGATTCTCAGGACTCACCCCCTCTCTAATCGAAGAATATGAAGCATGGCTGATGTCATCAAGAGTAAAAACGAACTCCATTTCGTTCTATATGCGCAATCTGCGGGCCGCCTACAATCACGCGGTCGAGCTGGGACTGACAGTCGACCGCTCCCCTTTCAAAAAAGCCTATACCAAAATCGAGAAAACGGCCAAGCGCGCCATCACCATATCCGACATACGCCGTATCAAGAATCTTGACCTCGGCGGCCGGCCGTCGCTCGAACTCGCACGTGATATTTTCATGTTCCTGTTCTACTGCCGCGGCATGAGCTTCATTGACGCCGCCTACCTCTCCACGTCCGACATCGTAGGCAACCAGCTCGTGTACTGCCGCCGCAAGACAGGTCAGGAACTGCATATCGGACTGAACAGTTACATACACCGTCTGCTCGACAAATGGAAGGCGGAGGGGCAGTCGGACGGTTTCCTGCTACCTATACTCCATATACCAGGGTCAGCACGCGACGCATCTCTCCGCACCCAGTACGAGTCGGCGCTGCGGCGCACAAACAAAGCATTGAAACTGATAGCGCGCATGGCGCATATACCGGGCACACTCACCACCTACGTAAGCCGCCACTCCTGGGCGTCGATAGCCAAAACCAAGGGCATACCCACTTCCACCATATCCGACGCCCTCGGCCACGACTCCGAACTGACAACCCAAATCTATCTCGCCACCCTCTCCACCGACGCCATAGACCGCGCCAACAACCTCATTCTCGACGAACTCTGACTGCAACCCCTACCGCAAAACACTAAGAGGGTGTTTACATAATCAAAGTGCATAGATAGGGGCGGGGGCGTCTCGCCCCCGTGGTAACTTTCAGTGTGTAAGATAATACCAAGGGGGCGAGACGCCCCCGCCCCTATCAGCCCAGCTTAAGTAAACAGCATTAGGCTGCACCGTGGTGCAGCCCTACATCATGCAGTCGTCGACATCAGTTTTGTAATATCTTTATTTTAGGAAATCAGATAGGTATAAAAAAAGAAATGATTGTCATCGCGACAATCAATCTTAGTTAACCTTAAATCTAATACCATGAAAAACACATTGCAAAGGTAATGCTTTTTCATGGACTGCCAATAGTTTTCACAATAAAAATGCGTCATTTTAACATCTTTTATTGACACCTTGCTCAAATAAGATGCATTTGACCATATTTAAGTCAGCTCAAAGTGAAAATTATAGCATTTTGCTACCAAATAGAATTAATAATCCTTGTATCTGTTTATACCGAAGCATAAGCCCTGTTAACATTTATTTACAACTATCATAAAACGCAGGAGCACAGGAGATTTGCATCATCTCCCGTGCTCCCGAATTTATTTACGCTATTGTTTTATAAACTATCAGCCGCCGAAGTTATCATAGTGGATGCTTTCGGGGTCGACGCCGAGAGAGTCGAGCATCTTGTTGACGGCGGCGCTCATCGGGCCGGGACCGCACATATAGTACTCTATATCCTCGGGGTTCGGATGATTCTTAAGATAAGTGTCGTAGATTACCTGATGCACGAATCCGGGTGTGTATTTCACGCCGGCCGCATCGGCCGCAGGGTCGGGACGGTCGAGAGCGAGATGGAACTTGAAGTTGGGGAAGTCCTTCTCGAGCTGCAGGAAATCATTGAGATAGAACACTTCGTTGAGCGCGCGGGCGCCGTAGAAATAGTTCATGACGCGGTCGGTGGTGTGCAGCGTCTTTGTCATGTGCATGATCTGGGCGCGCAGCGGAGCCATGCCGGCGCCACCGCCTATCCACATCATTTCGGCCTTCGAGTCAAATATGGGATGGAAATCGCCGTAGGGACCCGACATGATTACTTTGTCGCCCGGTTTCAGCGTGAATATATAGCTTGAAGCGATACCGGGCATCACATCCTGGAAGCCGACCTCGGGCTTCGGCTTGAACGGAGGCGTGGCGATACGTACCGTCAGCATTATGCGGTCGCCCTCAGCGGGGTAGTTGGCCATCGAATAGGCACGTACGGTAGTCTCCGTATTCACGCACTTGAGGCCGAACAGACCGAATTTTTCCCATGCCGGGAGATATTCCTCGCCGATGAGGCTCTTGTCGATATCCTTGTCGTAGTCCATCGAGTAGGGCGGTATCTTGATCTGCGCGTACGAGCCGGGGATGAAGTTCATGTGCTCGCCGGGAGGGAGAGCCACGATAAATTCCTTGATGAACGTAGCGACATTCTTGTTGGAGATGACCTCGCACTCCCACTCCTTGACATCGAGAGCCGAAGCGGGAACAAGTATCTTCATATCCTCCTTGACCTTTACCTGACAGGCAAGACGCCAGTCGTCCTTCATCTCCTTGCGCGAGAAATGCACAGCCTCCGTGGGCAGTATCTGGCCGCCCCCTTCGGGCACACGCACGCGGCACTGACCGCAGCTGCCCTTGCCGCCGCAGGCCGACGAGAGGAATATATTCTGGTCGGCGAGAGTGGAAAGCAGCGACTTTCCGGCCGGCACTTTGACATTGTCGGTGTCATTGATGTTGATGTTGACATCACCGCTCTTTACAAGGTATTTCTTAGCCACAAGCAAGATGATAACGAGCAGGAGCGTTATCCCCAGAAAGATGCCGACAGTGGCTATCAATGTCGACATCATAGCTGATTGTTCGAGTAGTAACATAGCGACAGTTGCTTATCAGATTTTAATACCGAGGAAGCTCATGAAGGCTATGCCCATGAGTCCGGTGAGGATGAAAGTGATGCCTACGCCGCGCAGCGGACGCGGTATGTTGGAATATGTGGCAAGACGCTCGCGGATTGCAGCTATCGCCACGATGGCGAGAAGCCAGCCGAGGCCCCATCCGCCGCCTGCGCATATCGCAGTACCGACATTGGAGAAATCGCGCTGCTGCATGAAGAGCGAGCCGCCGAGTATGGCACAGTTGACGGCGATAAGCGGCAGGAATATACCGAGCTGAGCGTAGAGCGCGGGGCTGTATTTCTCCACCACCATCTCCACGAGCTGCGTCATCGAGGCTATTACCGCGATAAACATGATGAGCGACAGGAAGCTGAGGTCGACGCCGGCATAGTCGGGTCCGAGCCACGCCAGCGCACCGGCCTTGAGCACATACGTGTTGAGCAGATAGTTGATAGGCAGCGTGATTGCAAGCATGAATGTCACAGCCACCCCGAGGCCGAATGCCGTTTTTACATTTTTTGATACCGCCAGAAATGAACACATGCCCAGGAAGTAGGCGAATATCATGTTGTCGACGAAAATCGAACGTATAAAGATATTGAAATTTTCCATTGTCGTCTGTAGTTTTATTCCTGAATATCTTTATTGATTGAACGGTGTACCCAGATGATGCAGCCCACGATGATAAGCGCCATAGGCGGGAGTATCATCAGGCCGTTGTTGGCATAACCGGCGGCGTAGAACGACTTCGGCACCACCTGCATGCCGAGCAGCGTGCCCGAGCCGAGCAACTCGCGGAAAAACGCCACGATTACAAGTATGACGGTATAGCCGATGCCGTTGCCCACCCCGTCGAGAAACGACGGCCACGGACTGTTGGCCATGGCGAACGCCTCGAGGCGCCCCATCAATATACAGTTCGTGATAATAAGGCCTATGAACACCGACAACTGCACCGCCACATCGTAGGCGAACGCCAGCAGCAGCTGGTTGACGATGATGACCAGACCGGCCACCACCACAAGCTGTACGATGATACGTATGTTGGTCGGGATAGTATTGCGTATCAGCGATATGATGACATTGGAGAAAGCGAGCACCGCAATCACCGACATACCCATCACTATCGCGGGCTCGAGCTTCGCCGTGACAGCGAGCACCGAACAGATACCGAGTATCTGCACCACGACAGGATTGTCCTTGGAGAACGGATTGAAAAATACCGTCTTGTTTTTTATCTTTTCAGCCATAGCTTAATATTTTTATCTTATTTGTTGAGGCTCTTCAGATAAGCGTCGTAGGGGCGCAGGCAGTTGTCGAGCATGGCACCTACGCCTTTGCTCGTGATTGTGCCGCCCGATATGCCGTCGACATAGTCGCTGCCGTCGGCGGGATGCTGTCCGGCCTTGACTACGGTTATCGGCATGAAGCGGCCGTCCTTGAAGAACTGCTTTCCGATGAACTCTTTCTGAAACTTCTCGCTCGAAATCTCGGCTCCGAGACCCGGAGTCTCGGATGCGTGCGAGAAATATGCGCCGTATACGGTCGAACCGTCGCTGTCAAGCGACACATATCCCCATATCGCACCCCACAGGCCGCTGCCCGACATCGGCAGGATATATTTCGTCTGCCCGTCGTCGAGACGGCATACGTAGACGGGGAGCTGACGTTCGGCGGCATCCTCCTTGGCCTGCGCGGCCACGTCGATATTGAATATGTCCATATCGTCGGGTCCCCCTTCCTTGATTATATTGCCTTCGGTGTCGACCACGAGCATGGCCGTGATGTGCTCGGCAAACTGCTTGTCAATATTCTTGTTGTTGATGGGAAGACGCACCGATTCAAGTATCTGTCTCATCTTGTCGGCATTGGCGTTGGCTATCTGACGGTCGCGCAGCGACATCGAGGTAAACGCCAGGGCCGCACCCACTACCACCACCAGTACGATGATGTAGATGACGGTATATGTATTGCTTTGCTTATTCATTGTCGGTCATTTTTAACTTCAGACGTCGTTCGCGGCGGCGTACGTTGCTTTGTACCACACACCAGTCGATGAGCGGAGCGAATGCGTTCATCAGCAGCACGGCAAGCATGGCGCCTTCGGGATATCCATTATTGTAAACACGTATGATGATGGCGATTGCCCCTATGAGGAATCCGTAGATGTATTTGCCCGTATTGGTACGGCAGGCCGTCACAGGGTCGGTAGCCATGAACACCGCGGCGAAAGCGAAGCCGCCGAGACAGAGCTGATCGGCTACCGAAAGCATCGATGCCGGATAAAGCGGCGAGCTGAATGCATTGGCTATGAGCGACATCACGGCGCCGCCGGCAAATACCGACACTATTATGCGCCACGACGCGATGCCAGCAAAGAGCAGTATGGCCGCGCCGATGAGGATGCACAGCGTAGAGGTCTCACCGAACGAGCCCGGTATGAGTCCGAGGAACATATCGGAGGTCGACACCGGGTCGGTGCCAACGGTCGATGTTATTTTGACTGTTTCCTCTCCGGCCTGAAGGGCCACCTGACCGAGAGGCGTCGCGCCGGTGAACGAGTCGACCACCGTGCCCTCGCCGAGACCGGCGATAGCGTCGGTACCGACAAACACCTTGTCGCCGCTCATCTGCGCCGGATAGGCGAAGAAGAGAAACGCACGCGTCACAAGCGCCACGTTGAAAATATTATAGCCCGTGCCGCCGAACACCTCCTTGACGAATATCACCGAGAAGGCGGTAGCCACGGCAATCATCCACAGCGGAGTGTCGACAGGACAGATTAACGGTATCAGTATACCCGTGACGAGGAATCCTTCCTGTATCTCCTCCCTGCGCCATTGTGCCACGGCAAATTCGATGCCGAGGCCCACCACATACGCCACCACCAGTTTCGGCAGCACGCTGAGGAAGCCGTAGAGCATCAGCGACAGGAATGGTTTCTCAACAGCTCCGATAGCGACCCAGTGCTGGTAACCGGCATTGTACATGCCGAACAGCAGACAGGGCACCAGAGCCATCACTACAATTATCATGGTGCGCTTTGAGTCCATACTGTCATGAATATGCGCCCCTGAGGTCGAAGTCGATTTCGGGGTGAACAGGAAAGTCTCAAAGCCATCATACACCGAGTGGAACGCATGCAGCCGCCCCCCCTCTTGAAAATGTGGCTTGACCTTGTCAAGCATTTTTCTTAATGCTTTCATTTATACTGTTATAGCGTTAGCTTGTTAAATTCGTTTAAGGTTGACAGCCACGAAGTCTATTCAAGCTCCTTGCGGAGATAGTCAAGACCTTCGCGCACTATCTTCTGAGCCTCGATCTTCGAGGTGTCGGCATATTCGCCGAGGGCGAAATCCTCGGGAGCCACTTCATATATGCCGAGTTTCTCCATCTTCTCAATATCGCGGCCTATGATGGCTTTGAGCAGATACTCGGCCATGATGTCCATAGGCATGTAGCGGTCGTATTCGCCCGACATGATGAACGCACGGCGTCCGCCGAGCAGACGCGCGTCGGGACGGAACAGTTTGCCGAAGAATTTGCCCGGGAACGTGCGGCTCTCGCTCATCTTGCGCGGCGACAGCGACGCCCACCCCATGAATTCGTCGACATCGTCGCCTTCGGGTATTACGGTAATCTGCCGGTAGGGATAATGCATATAGCCGTCGACTGCTACAGTCACTCCGGTAAGCACATTGCCGGAGATGATGCGCTGATGATGCACGGCGGGAGCAAGACGTCCGTCGGTAAGCGACGCGATTGTAGCGCCGATGACGGTCTTGAGTACAACAGGATTCACAACCTCCGAGCCGGTCAGCGCCACATAATCGGTGAAATCGACCGAGCCTGTCACCATAAGGCGCCCCATGCGCCACAGCGTGGCAAGGTCGAGCGTCCACACCGCCTCTCCCTTGTTGACGGGAGCGATATTGGCAATCAGCACTCCGACGTTGCCCGACGGGTGCGGCCCGTCAATATCGACCATCTCGGCACCCTTTATGTCGGCAACGCCACCGCCGGCACGGCGCCCTATGTATATTTTGCCGGGAGTTGTTTTTGCAAGAAGTGCGACGGCGGCCTCAAGCGTACCGGTATCGCCATAATAGGCAGCCGGCGAGGCTGCAAGCGGGGCGGAATCAATCGCAGTGACGAAAATATCGCGCGGGGCAGATTCCGGACCGGGCACTATATCATAAGGGCGCTGGCGCATCATAGCCCACAGTCCCGAGTTTTTCAGCAACTTGCGGGCAGCGTCGGTATCTTTTACCGAAGTGTCGAATGCGGCATTCATTCCGGCAGCAGCGCCGTCGTCGGGCGTTACGACCACACGGAGTATCTTCCGTCTCTCGCCGCGGACTATAGCCGATACAGTCCCGGCTACAGGCGACACAAGTTTCAGTTCGCTGTCGCGCTTGTCGAAAAGCAAAGGGTCACCGGCCCTGACCTTGTCGCCCTCTTTTACGGCTGGCTTGGGTACAAACCCGTTGAAATCATCGGGAATGATGGCGTATGACGCCGATTTCGGCGCATCGGCCGGCTTAAGGTCAGTCAGACCTCCGGCCATCTTGATATCAAGCCCTTTACGTATTGTTAGTTTCCGGCTCATATATAAAATATATAACAGATATTATAATTATTCGGTATGGATATTATCATGGCAGGCGCGGTTACGCCAAAATTTCTGCAAATTTACTTCTTTTAATTTAGAGATTTTATATTATTGCTGTTTTTTTTCAAAAAAATCTAAAATATTAAGTAACCTATTAAGTAACCAATTGAACGATTAGAGGGTGTTACAGGACTTCTAATATATTGGGAATTAGACACGCCATCTTGTAGGGCTGCACCTACTAGTGGTCAATCTTTTTTCTACATAATTTAGAGCATTGAAAAGGCTTAAATTATTAAATCCATAATCTAAAGTATTTTATGAACAAAACTCAGAATCAATAGTTAATAAAGCTTTAAGTCTGAATGACTATTTCACATGTATTATAATTAAAGATTGACCACTAGTAGGCTGCACCCCGGTGCAGCCGCCATACAGCCGGCAACCGCCCTTCGCCGCCGGCTGCTCCGAGTAGCAGAACTACACCATGCAACTGTCCACTTCAGTTTTGCAACACCTTTCGATAATTTTCCGATAATCAATGCTCGTTTTCCGGACGCACAGACCGTGCAATGCGGTTCAAATAGCTGAGAGCCGAAGGCTCGGAGGTGTCACTATCCCCGTCCGACGCGTAGCGGAGGGCGGGGCAACCGCGACCTTTCATAAAGTGAGCCCGTGGAACGGGCGAATGTGTTGAATACGACATCTGAAGCCATCACACACTCGCCCTCTCCGTGGGCTCGCACATCATATTCCCTTTTACCCCGCCCTCCGCTAACGCGTCGGACGGGGATAGTGACACCTCCGAGCCTACGGCTCTCCGTTGACGAACTTGTTCCTTGAGTAAGCAGCACAGACCGTGCGTCCCTACTTTTTGGATTTTTGCAACACCCCCGGATTTTTATTTTTAACAAATATTTAATAAAATTCCGGAGGGTGCCCAAAGGGGGCAAAATTTGAGGGTCCGGCAACATTTACAACCCCAAAACAGACAGCGATTTTGACCATAATTAATAGATAACGAAAACAATAAACCGACAACAACTTAAAAAACGTTTCATCATGACAAAATATGCCAAAATAGAAGAATTTGAGGCTTAAAAATTTTGATAGTTAAAAAATAAAGGATACATTTGCAGTTAGAAGTCACGCATACCGGCATCACAAAGCCGGCAAAACGGCAAAAAAGACTTCCAGGTAAACCATAAAACATGCTATACATCAATCGGCATTTCCTTACGCGCCACCGACGCGGCATTGCAATGATACTAAGCCATGAAACGGGACTTAAGCCTGAAAAATAGCTTTGACTTTTACTTGCCTGATAACTGATTAAGGAACAAATTTTGAAAAAATTCTAAAACAATCATTATTAATTAACCATTAATTTAAGTATTTATCTTTTATGGAAGCTCAAAAGCCCAATTCTCCCCAGCCGCGTCCCGCTGACAAGGCTAAAGGTCAAGCGCAAAAAAGCAAAGTACGTGGTATCAAGAACGCATTCTTGGCCATCATCGCCTGCTTCGTAGTAGCAGTTTGCTTGTTCTTATTCGTATTCGGTGGTTCAGGCCACTTCACCAAAACCCAGCTTCAGGTTCAGGCCGAAGATATTGCCAACCAGACTTATGGCAAGAATGTAGCTCTCGGTGCTCCCCTTTGGGAAACCACTGACGGTGGCGTTACCGCCGACACTGCCAAAGCAGCAAAATATTCCAAAGACGAAGCAAAAAAACTCGGCGACGAAACTCTTGAAGGTGAACTCAAACCCGCATTTTACAGCGGTTCGATGGCTTTCGCACCCGAATATGTAGCAAAAGCCGCTCACCCCGAAGACCTTATCGGTACCGTATACAAAGGTGGTATCATCGTGCCTGTGCTCCAGACACTTCTTCTCACCGTTATCGTACTCTCTGTAGAGCGTGCCATCGCCCTCAAGAGCGCCAAAGGTACCGGTTCAATCTCTAAATTCGTCAGCGATGTCAAGAAATGCCTCGCACGCAACGACATTGACGGCGCTCAGGCTCTCTGCAAGAAGCAGAAAGGTTCGGTTGCAGCCGTAGTATCCGCAGCCCTCAACCGTTACAAAGAGATGGACGCCAACACAGTTCTCACCAAAGAGCAGAAAATCACTACCCTCCAGAAAGAAGTCGAAGAGGCTATGGCAGTCGAGATGCCCTCACTCCAGCAGAACCTCCCCATCGTGGCTACCCTCACCACTCTCGGTACTCTCGTCGGTCTTCTCGGTACTGTGATCGGTATGATCAAATCATTCCAGGCACTTTCTGCATCAGGCGCTCCTGACTCTACCGAACTTTCTACCGGTATCTCTGAGGCACTTATCAACACCGCCTTCGGTATCGCAACCGGTGCATTCGCTGTAATCTCTTACAACTTCTACACCAACAAAATCGACAACCTGACTTACGCAATCGACGAAATCGGTTTCTCTATCGTTCAGTCGTTTGCAGCAACCCACTAATCCGACCTTCATTTTACAATAGTATTAACGACAAAAACATCTAAGTAAAATATGGGAAAGATTAAAGTAAAAAGGAAGAGCACCCTCATCGACATGACCGCGATGAGTGACGTGACCGTACTTTTGCTTACCTTCTTCATGTTGACTTCGACGTTCCTTCAGAAAGAGCCGACCCAGGTTGTGACACCGCCGTCGGTATCCACCCAGAAAATCCAGCTCTCCAACGTAGCGCAAGTGCTTGTTGCTACGAGCGAGGATGACAAGGATACCCCCAAGGTGTACATCTCGGTGACGGGAGAAGCAAATCCCGACATACCCGAGGACAATCCCGGGGCGTGGAGCTCGGAGAACCTTCGCAAGGAAGTTCTCAAGAATGCGATAGCTCTCTACAAAGAAGGAGGCGGCAAGGATCCCGGCATCACCAACGAAGACATCGAGAAATTTGCCAAGGTATCCACATTCGGTGTGCCTATCAGCAAGATTCACGAATTCTTCAGCCTGGACCAGACGAAGCAAGATGAATGGTTGAGCGACCTTGACAGAAAAGACTCCGGAATTCCATTGATTAATTACCTCAACACCAAGGAACTTGATGCTAACGGTAATCCTGTAAAGACCAATGAATTCCAGATCTGGATGAGAGCAATCTTCAACGCCACACCCTACGACGAAGGATTGCAGACTCTTAACTACAAGATGCGTAAGACCGGTGAAGGTATCGCAGTGAAAGCTGACAGAGGTACTTCATTCCACACTGTAAACAAAGTGCTTGAAAACCTCCGTACCATTAAAATGAACAAATTCACCGTCATGACGGCATTAAAAGAAGAATAATCATTATGGCACAGATAGAACAATCAGACGGCGGCAAAAAGAAAAAAGGCGCCCAGAAGAAGATGCATATCCATGTCGACTTCACCCCGATGGTGGATATGAACATGCTCCTTATCACGTTCTTCATGCTTTGTACCACGATGATTAAATCGCAGACACTTAGCATCGCGCTTCCTGCACCTCCCGACCCAAATCAGGAGCGTACGCAGGATAACTCCGAAACCGTAGCCGAGACCAAAGCAATCACTTTGATTATCGACTCCGAACGTGATAAAGACGGCAACGTAGTGACCGACGCCGACGGCAACACCAACGACATGGTATACTACTATTTCGGGTTCGAACCGACTATCGACGAAAACAACAACGTCATATTCAATGACCCCGAAAAAGGTCTGGTAGTTGACAACACCGTCAAGAGCCAGAAATTCATCGGAAACGACGGAAGTAAAGTACAAGGCATACGCAAAGTGCTTCATGACCGAAACACCGATGTGCTCGAAAAACTTGAAAGCTACAAGGACCAGTGGCGCCGCGGTAAAATAACAGTAGACGAATATCAGGAAATTGCCCGTCAGGTCAGAAACGACAGCACATTCACGAATCGTCCGCAGATTACCGTAAAAGCTACTCCCCAGGCTTCATGGCAGGGTGTGATATCAGCCCTCGACGAAATGCAGATCAATCAGATTTCGCAATATCGTATCGGTACATTCACCCCCACCGACTCTCTGTTGATAGTAGATTACAAACGTCGTAATCCTGCCGAATAAGATGTAAGGTTTATTAACTTTTAAAATTGTAAGAACATGGCAAAAGATGTAGATCTTTCATCAAAAGAATGGACCGACCTTATTTTTGAAGGAAAGAATAAGGAATTCGGAGCATATGCGCTCCGTCAGGCAAGCGACCGCCGTCACAATCTCGCTGTCATCTACGTGATAGCAGGTCTGGCACTCATTCTCATCTGCGCATGGCTCTACGGCATGTATAAAGCCGACAAGGAGCGCGCCGAGAATGAACGTATCGCCGAACTGATCGCCAGCATCGAGCAGCAGCAGTTCGAAGAACTTCAGGCCGAGCTTGATATTCCTGAAGAGGAAGAGAACCAGATGGAGCAGGAAGAGGAAATACCCGAACCCGAAGAAGAGGAAGCCCTCGCTGAGGAAATCCTCAATACCGAGAAATTCACCGAATTCCTCGTACAGAAAGACGAAGATGTCAAAGAGGAGGTTAAATCGGCCGATGAGGTCAAGGACACCTCGACAGCTCTCGGTTCTGTAAACTTCGATCAGGGTACCGACGACCTCAACATCGTGCGCGAACACAAGAATGAAGTAATCGTAGAGGAGAAGAAACCGGTAGTCGAAGAGACCAAGGTATTTACCTCTGTTGAGCAGATGCCCCAGTTCCCCGGCGGCGAAGCAGAACTTCTGAAGTGGATTTCGACCCACATCAAGTATCCTGCAATCGCGATGGAGAACAACGTACAGGGCAAAGTTGTGGTACAATTCGTTGTAACCCGCGACGGCTCTATCGGCGAAGTTAAAATCGCACGTGGCAAAGACCCCGACCTTGACAAAGAAGCAATGCGCGTAGTCAAGACCTTGCCGAAATTCATCCCCGGCAAGATGAACGGTCAGGCTGTCAACGTATGGTATACCCTCCCGATCAACTTCAAGCTCCAGGGCGTATAATCAATGACAATCACGCTTGCCCCGCGCAAGCAATTCTGAATAACCGGCGAAGCCGCTGTATCACCCTCCGGGGGAAACGCAGCGGCTTCGCTGATTTTTATGAACCGCAGTATTGAATATATTGTTTTTATTTTGTATTTTTGAAGAAAAGATTAATAACGAATGTGATAAGGCGGCTATCACGTCAGTACATATAGTTTAAAATAAAAGTTTCAACCCGTATGAGTTCATTTATAATCGAGGGAGGCAAAAAGCTCTCAGGCACCATCGAACCGCAGGGCGCCAAGAACGAGGCCCTTCAGGTGATAAGCGCATGCCTGCTTACCACCGAGGAAGTGACAATAGAAAACATTCCTGACATAATCGACGTGCGCAACCTGATAGGTCTGCTCGAAGCAATGGGAGTCGGCGTAATCCGCAACTCCAAGCATTGCTATACATTCCATGCCGAGACAATTGACACGGACTATGTTTATTCCCTCGACTTCATACGCCGTTCGTCGAAACTGCGCGGCTCCGTGCTTCTGATAGGGCCGCTGCTCGCACGCCTCGGACGCGCCTACTTCCCCAAACCCGGCGGCGACCAGATAGGACGCCGCAAGGTCGACACACATATACAGGGACTGATGGCACTCGGCGCCACCGCCGAATATGACCACGACATGGCATCCTTCCGCCTCGAGGCACCGGCCGGAGGGCTCAAAGGTTCATATATGCTGCTCGACGAAGCGTCGGTGACCGGCACGGCCAATATAATAATGGCCGCAACGCTTGCCAATGGCGAGACTACCATCTACAATGCCGCATGTGAACCCTACCTGCAACAGCTGTGCCGCATGCTGACGGCAATGGGCGTCGAGATACGCGGCATGGGCTCAAATCTCGTCACGGTGACCGGGACAGCCAATCTTCACGGCACACGCCACCGCATACTTCCCGACATGATTGAGGTTGGTTCGTTCATCGGGCTTACAGCCATGACGCAATCGTCAATCACGATACGCAATGTGTCGATTGACAACCTCGGCATAATACCCCACAGCTTCCGCCGTCTTGGCATCGACGTGCAGCAGCAGGGCGACGACCTGTTCATACCCGAACAGGACACATACGAAATCGAAACCGGTCTTGACGGCTCAATTCCCACCATTGCCGACGCTCCGTGGCCCGGACTTACGCCCGACCTGCTCAGTGTCATCCTTGTGGCAGCCACGCAATGCAAAGGCAGCCTGCTGATACATCAGAAGATGTTTGAAAGCCGACTGTTTTTCGTCGACCGCCTCATCGACATGGGGGCACAGATTATACTCTGCGACCCTCACCGCGCCGTAGTCATCGGTCTCGACCACCGCTATCCGCTGCGCGCCCACCGCATGTCGTCGCCCGACATACGTGCAGGCATCGCGCTTCTTATAGCGGCAATGTCGGCAAAGGGCACCTCGGTAATAGGCAACATAGAGCAGATACAGCGCGGATATGAGGATATCAACCTGCGCCTCAATGCCCTCGGAGCGTCCATAGCCATACAGTAAAAATATAAGAGCTTGTCTAAAATTTATATTACTTTGCTTTTGAGGGTCTTGTCAGCGTCTTTTTGCTCGCTCTTCAGTCACGTAGCTACGGCTACGCTCCCTCATCGCAAACAAAAATCCATCTGACAACACCTCTCAAAATCTGCATCATATAAATTTAGACAAGCTCTAAGAAACAGACCGCATCAACAAAAGGATAAACGTCCCTACACTCCCCTGCCTTGCATGACCAACTTGCATGGCTAATAGGAACTCAGCGGACGCTCTCCGAGGTCAATCACAGGAATTCCGGCCGCCGTCAGCTCATTGTAATACCGGAGCCGCCGGCGGCGGTTCATATCCGACGAGAGCACTATCGTATCGGCATCTGTTGAACGATAAAGCTCAACGGGGTTCCCGTACCAGCGCGCTGTCACAAGACAATAGTCGGCATGCCGTTTCCCAACTACGACCGAATTGGCCGGCATCGCATGCGCCACAAGCATCAGCCGTCGGCCGAAGTCAATAACGCCGCCTGACGACCGCACGGCGGAATCGAGCGGTGCGACTTCCATATACGATATGCCTCTCGTAGCCATATAATCGCGGTAACGACGACTCCACATCAGCGAGTCATAGCCATATCCGTGCGCCGGAGCAAGCGTCAGCACCCGCAAAGTATCCCCATCATGCATGGCTATGGAGGTTGCGCCATGCGAACGCAACATATATGCCTCCCCGTCAGCATACGCAGGCCTGGTGGCGGCATACGCTCCTACAGCAAAAAGCAGCGTTGCCACCGCGAGCACCGCATAGCACCGGTGGCGGAGATACAGGAACGCGCAAAAGAATGCAAGCGCGAGATACATGGGAATCAGAAGCCACGCATCAGGATATATATTGCCTACAGTCGCGCCCGGCCACAGGGCTATCCGGTCTACCACTCCGTCAAACAGCGAATATACGCCGTCGAGCATCGTGACAAGCCACGAAGGCTCAATACCAAAAAGAAGCAACATCGTCTGCACGACGCCTCCGGCTATCATCACAGGCATCACCGCCACAGCGGCGACATTCGCTACAAGGAAATACACCGGCACACTGTGGAAATGCCATGCCACAAGCGGAAAGGTGCCCAACGTAGCCGCGAGAGTGGCAGCGAGGGGCGCCAGCAGACGGTAATAGCGGCTGCGGCGTGATACAGGCGCCAGAACAGGGCTGTACAGTATGATAGCCAGCGTAGCAGCGAACGAGAGCTGAAAGCCCGGCTGCATCAGTGACAGCGGAGAAAATACCAGAATCAGTATTGCGGCAAGACACAGCGCATTGAGCGACGAACGCGGCCGGTCAAATATCAGTGCCAGCAGCACGGCCGAGGCCATGATGACCGCACGGCACACCGACGGCGACAATCCGGTGAAAAGCGCATACAGCCACAGCACGGCGATTGTCAGCCACCATCTCGCACGGCGGTGACCGGCCATGACGAGCGGGAACAGCACCACGGCTATGACCATGGCAATCACAGCGACATGCGCGCCGCTGAGGGCGAGGATATGAGCCACACCCGCAGCAGCATAATCGCTACGGCTGTCATCGGTAAGCGCCGTTGTATCGCCCGTGAGTATTGCGGCAAGGAATGCCGCGGCCGGCTCGTCAAGCCCCGAAGCGAATATCCTGTCGACAGTTTTCTCACGCAACCGTTTTAGGAGATATAGCGGATTGCCACTGCGGCCGATTACTTCCATATTTCCTTTCGGTACATAACACAACAGCGAAATACGGTTGGTGTAGTAGTAATCAGACATATCGTCCTCCATCGGCAGGTCTACCGCACGTCGCGGCAAGGAATACGTGCCTGAGAAACGTATGATGTCGCCGGTCTCGACCGTCGTGTCAAATACGGGGAATGTAAGCATTGTACGATAAGAAGAAGCATCTGCACCATTGACACAAATGCGCTGACATTCCGGCAGATGCCAGACATCGGCCACACATCCCGACATTACAGTATCCCGCGCGGGAGCAGCGTCAAATTGCCGCGGCAGGGCCAAGCAGGTTGCAACCACACCGAGCGACAGCGCAAGAAGAATCTCGACAGCCAGCGGCCTGCGCAACAGCACGGCCATAACAGCCATTGCCAACGCAATTCCGGCCGTCACCCACGGACTTACCGGCAGGTACCGGCAACACAAAACCCCTGCCACGATACCGGCAAGTATCGGCAGCAGGGGTATGTATGACAACGGCGGACGGCTAAACGGCATAAGCGGATGCGCATCAGATTGTCATCCTGACGACAACGAAACTCGACACGCCGATGATTATCCACAACAGTACCGCGAGAAACAGCGGACGCACTCCTACCCTCTTGACCGTGGCAAGCGAAAGGCTCGCTCCGATAAAGAACAGCGTCACCACAAGCATCTTCTTGGATACGTACACTATGCTCTCGCTCACACCCTCGGGTAGTCCCACGTATGTATTGACAATCATCGCAAGCACGAAAAGCAATATGAACCATGGGATTGATATTTTTGCCGAATTTTTGTCGCGGAACAGGAACATGGTGACGAATGCCAAAGGTATAATCCACAGCGCGCGAGTGCATTTTATCACCGTAGCAATCTCGCATGCCGCGGCGCTGAAAGCATCGCCCGCTCCCACCACCGACGATGTGTCGTGTATGGCGATAGCCGCCCATGTGCCGAACTGCTGGTCGGTCATACCGAAATAGCGTCCCATCGGGGGGAAAATGAATAGCGCGATGGCGTTGAGTATGAAGATGACGCCGAGCGATACGGCCATCTCCTCATCATTGGCACGCAGCACGGGGCCGACGGCGGCTATTGCGCTTCCGCCACAGATTGCGGTACCGGCCGAGATAAGATAGCTCGTCTTACGGTTAAGATGCATCCAGTACCCTATCAGTACGCCAAATACCATGACGCTGACAACCGACACGATAGTGAACATCATGCCCTGGCCACCGGATTTCAATGCCTCGGTCACGCTCATGCCGAACCCGAGTCCTACAACCGATGCCTGAAGCAGATATTTCGAGCCTTTCTTGTTGAATTTCGGGAAAGGCATAGGAAATACGAATGCAAAAATAAGTCCGACGAACAGAGCCACAGGTGCCGTCACTGCGGGCAATCCGAACTTATCGAACGGAAATACAAGCAGAAGCACAATGGCTATATATACCCACTTGGCGAACTTTGCGAGCGACAGTTGGGGCGCCCGCATTTCCATAGTTTCACTCATAATTCTCTCTAATCTCTCTTAAAAAACAGCTGAAAATATACTTATTCCTGAATCATTCATTCCATATATTCCATGCGGCAAAGGCCTGGAGCAACAGCATTTCAAGACCGTTTTTCGTTTCTGCTCCGTATTGCGCGGCCTTACGCATGAAAAGCGTTACATCGGGGTTATAGAGCAGATCATAGCATAGATGCTCCTTCGTAAGGCATTCGTATGGAATGTCAGGGCACTCGTCGACGTGCGGATACATGCCGAGTGGCGTCGTGTTGACAATTATGAGGTTGTCAGCCATCACCTCAGGCGTGAGGTCGGCGTATGTGATGACGCCTTTGCGCGCTGTACGCGACACGAGCGTAGGCTCGACGCCAAGATTTTCAAGTCCTCTTACCACGGCTTTCGAGGCACCGCCTGTGCCGAGCACAAGCGCTTTCTTACGCTTGTCGTTGAGCAGGGGCACTATCGAGTCGGTGAAACCTATGATGTCGGAATTATATCCCTTGAACTTCAAATCGCCCTTCTCGCGGATAAATTTGAAGACGTTGACCGCCCCGATTTTTGCTGCGTCCTCGTCCATCTCGTCGAGGTACGGAAGTACCTGTTCCTTATATGGAATGGTCACATTGAGTCCCGACAGAGTGGGATATTCGCTTATCACCTCCATGAGGTCGCCTATGTCGGGAAGTTCAAAATTAAGATAGCGGGCCTTGATTCCTTCTGCCTCAAATTTCTGGTTGAAATAATTCTGAGAAAAGGAATGAGTCAGAGGATAGCCGATAAGCCCGTAAATTTTTTCGTCACTAAGCATAATGTACGCACTTCAATATTTAAAATATGCAAATATAATGAAATTTTAGTTTAAAGCACTCTCGGCAGTACAAAATTTGAGCAATACGTTATCAAAAAGTAATGGAGGGGACATCAAGCCACTCGGCGGAAGGGAAATGTTCGGCCACATAATTCCTGATATAGCTGCGCGTTTCGGGAGCTATCACCGGGTCGGTGTCGAAATGGGTGTTGTAGAGAAGGTACCGCAGATTAAGTCCGCGGCGCTCTATCGCCTCCAAAGCAAGCAGAGTGTGGGATATGGATCCAAGTTTCGCATTGGTGACCAGTGCCACGTCGAGCCGACGGTCGGTAATATAGTCAATCGTGAGATACCTTTCGGTCAACGGCACCATCATGCCGCCGGCCCCCTCCACAAGCAGGGTGTCATAACGCTCCTCAAGCGTTTTCCTCGCCTCATCGATGGCTTTGATGTCCACCTCGCGGCCGTCGACCCTGGCAGCGAGATGTGGCGATGATGGATATGTGAATATCATCGGTGCCGTAAGCGCGTATTCCTCGGCTGCCATATCTCGGTGCATGATGCGGCGGTGCAGTTCTATATCCTCGGAGCGGCCTTCGTTGCCGGTCTGTACGAATTTCTGAGTCATCACGCTGCGGCCGGTGGCGGCGATTTGATTGGCAAGCCATCCTGTGGCGTATGATTTGCCTGCATCAGTGTCGATGCCGGTGACAAATATAGTTTCCTTATCCATGTTTTCTGATTATAATGAACAGTGTATTGAATGTCAGTATAGCTTTTCCGTCGACCTCAAGCATACGCATAAGGCGCCTTGTATCGGCAACCGACATCGCCTTGCGCGCTATGGAGTTGACACCTGTGGCCCGCATGTGGGCAAGCGCTTCGGCAGCCGAGCCGAACGAAAGAGTAAATTCCCGGCTGAATGTATCGCATTCGGCACCATCAAGCGACTGCAGCACATCGTCGAGCTGCGGATAATGCATGGACGACGCGCCGGGCAGCATGGCAAGCTGGGGAATGGTACCGTCGATATAGCATGATATAAATGCGCAGCCTCCGGGCGACAGCACGCGTACCACATCGCGTATGAAACGCCGGGGTGAATTGAACCACTGTATTGTCGATGAGGAGAACAGTATGTCGACTGACGATGCGGGCAACCGCCGCAACTCGATTTCCGCGTCGCAGGCTTTTATCCCTATTGTATTGTCCTGTGTGGCCGGCACAGGGGCAGGAGCAAGATCCCATAGCGAAATGCGGACGCCCGACAGCATCGGTTGGTAGAGCTTGGTAAGGACTCCCGTGCCGCTTCCTATCTCGAGTACGGAGAGCCCGGTGCCCGACAAAGCGGTCCGGGCTGAGTCAAGAAGTGTTTCAGCGACCTCACGCTGCACTTCTGCCTCACGCTCGTAGGATGACGCAGCCGAAGCGAAACGTCCGCTTACGAGGTCCTTATCAACAAACGCAGCCGTGAGGAATCCGGCGAAATCAACGGCATGGTGGGCGCCGGCAAGTACGCGCACACGCGCTCCTGCACCCTCCCAGGCCCGTTTCATATTCTCAAACGGGAATATCAGGTCGTTGTCCGACAGATATATCTCATCCCAGTTGGAAGTGTCGGTACTCCCGTCGGCCGGAATACGACTGCGGACAGCCAGAAGCTCGTCGCGCAACTCGTCGAGAGGACGCCGTGGCATAACCGGCATAAGCTGTTCCATAGCGCCTTGACCACCGCAAATGCGGCGGTAGAACTTCGCCAAAGCCCTCTCGTCGGGCAACACGGATGTAAGGTCATAGATGCGAGGTGGAATACCGAGACTGTCGTTGATCGGACATAACGTGCCGTTGACGGCAACAGTACGTGTTATAGGGAGCTCGGAATGCGAGGAAATAAACCTGTCGGCATGCCACACACCGAGCGACCATGCAAGCACACATATCTCGTCGTAACCGTCGAGCACTGACTCGTCGAAATCATCGTCACGGTAATCGTACACCAGCAATATATCGTACCCGGGCTTGGACAATGCAGGGAAAACAGATACATCCATCCCCCATCCGGCGAAAAAAAGTATCAGCCGCCGGCAGGTGCCGTTATCGCCGCATGCTCGCGCACAATCAGTATAATCAGTATGCTGTATAAATCTTTGCTGCATATAAAAAACTATCACGCCCCGCTCGGTCATCACACGGCAGAGCGTGATTTGCGACTGCAAATTTACGCATTTATTCGCGTAATTTTACAATCGGCGCCAATAAATATCAATATGTAGAGTTTACTCATAAAATATTCAGTATATTTGCAGTGATACAAACCTGACATATTTATGAGACATAACATTATTACGGCATTCGGCATAGCTTTGGGCATGTCGGGCCTCAGCAGTTCCATATCGGCCGCAACAATTGAAAATATCTCGGGATATATGCCGGCGGCCATCTATCGCTCGGATGCCGGTCCGCGCCAGCGGGTCGACATCACTTTTGTAAATAACGGCGATGCATCGGAAGCCACTGTCCGGTTCGGCGATATGACCCGGACCGTGACAATGATTCCGGGTAACAATACAGTCAGTTTCATGACACTGCCCGTAAAGACACCGGCCGACATTCCTGTAAGCATAACATCGGGAAACAATACGGCAAGCGGGAGCATCGGCGTGTCGCCCGTGCGGCACTGGCACGTCAACATGGTGCAGCACACCCACACTGACATCGGCTACACACGTTCGCAGATGGAAATTCTTGCCGAGCAGATGCGTTACATTGATTTTGCGCTCGACTATTGCGACGCAACCGACGCGTATCCGGAGGAGTCACGTTTCAAATGGACATGCGAGGTGTCATGGCCGGTCATGGAATATCTCACGAACCGACCGGCCGAACAGGTCAGGAGATTAAAAAGGCGTGTCGGCGAAGGACGTATCGAGCTTACCGCCATGTATCTCAATTTCGACGAGCTTCCCGACGAACAGACTCTTGCAGCATCGCTCTCCCCTCTCGCCCTGTTTAGCGAACAAGGACTGCCATGCTCACTCGCCATGCAGGACGACGTCAACGGTATCGGCTGGTGCCTTGCCGAGTACCTCGCCGATGCAGGAGTAAAGTATCTCAACATGGGCACACATGGCCACAGGGCATTGATATGCTTTGACAAGCCGACAGTATTCCGCTGGGAGTCGCCGTCTGGTAAAAAAATCCTTGCGTACCGCGGCGAGCATTATCATCTCGGGAATCATCTCGGTGTGGAAACCGACAATTTCGAAGACTTTGAACGGCGTATGCTCGAATATCTCGGTCAGCTTGAAGCCAAAGATTACCCTTACGACATCATCTCGCTGCAGTATTCGGGATACCTCACCGACAATGCGCCCCCTGCCACGAAAAGTTCGGACAACATACGCCGGTGGAACGAAAAATATGAATGGCCGAAATTACGCACGGCCACAGCCGGCGAATTTTTCAAAACCATCGAGCACGAATATGGCGATGAAATAGCCACCATACGCGGTGCATGGCCCGACTGGTGGACTGACGGCTTTGCGTCGGGCGCACGCGAGGCGGCGGTGACGCGTGCCACCCAGGCAGCCGTCACAGCCAATCAGGGAGCCCTCTCAATGGGGGCTCTCCAGGGAGCCGCATTACCCGCCGGGACATGCCGCCGTATCGACGATGTAAACGACGCCCTGCTGTTTTACGGCGAGCATACTTTCGGCCACAGCGAATCCGTGCGTAATCCGTACGGTCTGGATACATGGGAGCAGCGTTCGCTGAAGCAGTCGTATGCGTGGGAGGCTTACCGTCATGCAAGCCTGCTCGGCGAAGTGGCTTTAGGGCTGTTGCAGGATTTCGTGCCGCGTGCCGCCGAACCGGCAATAGCTGTATTCAACACTAACAACCACCCGTACACGGGCACAGCGCGTATCTATATCGACCACCAGATGCTGCCTCCGGGCAAGGAGTTCGCGATTATCGACAATAAAGGGGACACCATCCCGGCGCAACCCGGTGAAAACCGCTCGGACGGTACATACTGGACACTTTATCTTACCGACATACCGGCTATCGGACAGGCCCGCTACATCATAAAAGTTTCCGACAGACCGGCACAACCCGCTCCCGTCACTTCCATCCCCGACCTGAGCACGACGAAAGTGAGCAACCGGTGGTACGACATACAGTTTGACTCTGCACGCGGCACCATCAGTTCTCTCTATGACCGCGAGCTCGGCAAAGAGCTGCTGACTCAGGGAGCCGAATGGCAGCTCGGCGAATTCATACATGAGACGATTGACAGCCGCCATCATCTGGAACAATACCACGCTCCCGTATCGAAACGCACGGCTCCCGAAAAAATGCGCTTCGAGGGATACCGTCCCGGCTCGATATGGGACACCTACACGTTTGTGGCCGAAACTGCGGCCGGACGCGACGCCGACAACCTCAGGATACAGTACCGTATATACAATACCGAAAAGAAAATCGGGATTGTATACCGTCTGCGCAAAAAAGACAATACCGATCCGGAGAGCATCTACGTATCATTCCCAATCGAAATCGAGAATGGCAAACTGATGGTTGACGTGCCGGGAGGGGCAATAGAAGCCGGAGTCGACCAGATACCGGGTTCGTCCAACGACTGGTATACCGTGCAGGATTTTGTGGCTGCCCGCAACGATTCCATGCAGGTAATTGTCGTGTCGCCCGAAATACCGCTGATGCAACTCGGAGCCATCAACCTCGGACGTTACACGGCAGGTGCGCGTCCGCAGTCGACCAACATATATTCCTGGCCGATGAACAACTACTGGACTACCAACTTCAATGCCGACCAAATGGGCGAGATGGAGTGGACTTATACGATTTCATCGTCAGACGACCCGTCGCCGGAATATGCCGCCGCCAAAGCCCGCACCCAACGTATACCGCCTTTATGCCGCGTGCTCCCCGCCACTGCAAAAGGTGCAACAGAAAGCTATGAGCCCCGCAGCATTCTTTCTGTCGGCCCGCAGAATCTGCTTCTGATCAATATGGCTCCGGTAGAAGGAGAGAATGCAATCCTGTTGCAATTACGAGAGACAGCAGGCCAAACTGCCGACCTGACGGTCACCTCCACGCTGGCTAAAATCCGGGGAGTCAAAGAGTGCGACGTCACGGGAACCCCGCTCAAAAACGGCTCCCGACATTTCGCGCCCCTTGAAACAAAATTCATAAAAATCAATTGGTAAAAAGCATACTTTATATGCAAAAGATTTCTTTCCCGTAAAAAAATTACGGGAAAGAAATCTTTTTTGTATATTTGTTTTCTCAATTCCAAAAGAAATGCCTTATGCTAAAAAAATTTGCTGTTAAGAACTATCGTGGATTTGCGAAACGTATTGAACTGGATTTATCCAGGCCAAGCAATTATGCATTCAATCAATTTGCCATTTCAAAAGGAATAGTAAAAAATGGCATTATTTATGGTCCGAACGGCATAGGCAAGTCAAATTTAGGTCTTGCGATTTTTGACATTGAATATCATTTGGCTCCGTTAAAATCTAAGAAAAGCGACTATTACAGCAATTTCGTATATGCAGGGAATTCAAAACTTATTGTCGATTTCGAATACGAATTTGATTTTGACGGGGAAGTGGTGTCATATAACTATTCAAAAGGTTTTGGAGGGAAACTGATAAAGGAATCTCTCAAGCTGAATAATGATATAGTTTTCACCCGCGACTCTGACATCGTACATATTAACGAGAACTATTTCCCCAACTCCGCAAGTATTGAAGGACAGTTTAAGGACAATGCAAACAATGTCTCGGTAATAAATTATCTTCTTGCAGTCTATCCACTAAATAAAGAGCATTTCTTATTGAAACTGCAAAACTTTGTTGACGGCATGTTATGGTTTGCAAGTCTTGAAACGCGCGAGTTCATAGGTGTCGAGACCAAAGCAAACGGCAGCATTGAAGAATACATCATCTCCAACGGATTAGTCGATGACTTTGCCGATTTTCTTGAAAGAGTAAGCGGACAGAAATTTGAATTCGTGACACCGAGAAAAGGGGAAAATATGTTATGGTATAAAGTCGGGAATTCCAAACTTATGTTTTGCTTTACAGTTTCCACAGGTACACGCTCTCTTGAACTACTGTACTTTTGGCTCAGACACATGAGGAATACTACTTTTGTATTCATTGATGAATTTGATGCATTTTATCATTTCCGGCTTGCCTACAATATCTGTAAAGAATTATTTAGTTTACCGTGTCAGGTATTCATGTCATCACACAATACCTATCTTATGACAAATGACTTATTGCGTCCTGACTGCAATTTTATACTTAACGATGGAGAAATCAAATCACTTAACGAGTGTACGGACAAAGAATTGCGTTTCGGACACAATATAGAGAAACTATTTCGCGGTAAGGCTTTCGGAATATGATACTATTTGTTTTTGAAGGAGACCGGGAATGCCCCGTTTTTTCCACTATCCGGCAACTCTTTTTCCCGAAAGAAATTGATCCTTTCATTTGTGTGTACAAAAGCAACATATATTCATTGTATTCACACATAAAAGAATATGATATTATTGGCGGTCAGGAAGGAGTCAATACCGTAGCAGTCCTTAATGAAATTCTTGTCAGACAGGGGAATCATGAATTAGACGGCATAAACCCATCGGACGTTTCCGAAATTTTCCTGTTTTTTGATTATGATTTTCATCACAACCGTGGCTTGTTGGAAGATAACAACAGACATCTCGAAGAACTGCTTGAATATTTTAACGAGGAGACCGAAACCGGGAAATTATATATCAATTATCCGATGGTAGAATCGTTGAGATATACCAAAGCATTGCCTGACGAAGATTATGTGAACTACACTGTAGCACGCCACGATTGCAGTCGCTTCAAGGGCATTGCATGTGAATTCTCTCATTATAAGTCATTCGACCATCTGATATGCTCACCCAATGCCAACGAATCTGAAGAAAAGAAAAAATTACGGGAGGAAAACGCACGAAATAACTGGCTTCATTTAGTAAACATGAATGTCAGAAAAGCCAATTGTCTTTGCAACGGGAATCATACATTTCCGGATAATAAAGATGAAATTCGCCAATCACTTATATTCAAGGCACAACTTGCGAAGCATGTACTGAGCGATGAGTGCCGAGTCAGCATTCTCAATTCCTTTCCGATATTCCATTAGTGTCCACTAAAAACTCATAAGAGTACTTTGAAATTGTTGAAATTCAATTTGTTGTAAGAGATTTTGGAGTCAACGGATTTCAAATTACATTTGCGGTCAAAATCAGACCGTTATGCATAGAGACCCATTCGTTTTCTCCCAATTAGTCCAGTTCATGGATAGAAATCACTTCAACTATCTTGTAAGGAAGTATGATGGCGACAAGTATGTAAAAAGTTATACTTGTTGGAATCAATTACTTACGATGATGTTCGGTCAACTTTCGAACCGGGAGAGTCTTCGTAATCTCATCGTCGCTTTGGAAGCCCATGCTGGCAAGGTTTATCACCTTGGAATCGGAAAGTCCGTGTCCCGAAGCAATCTTAGCAAGGCCAACGAGCAACGCGACTACCACATCTTCGAGGAGTTTGCCTTCTTCATGATAGCGGAAGCACGCAGACGAAGAATTCAGAAAATCTTCGAGCTTGACGGTCATGTATACGCCTTCGATTCAACCACAATCGACCTGTGTCTGTCGGTGTTCGAGTGGGCGAAGTTCCGCAAACATAAGGGTGGCATCAAGATGCACACGCTTTATGACGTGGAGGCACAAGTTCCTGCGTTCGTGCATATTACCGAAGCAAGAGTTCACGATTCAAAGGCAATGCCGGAGATACCGTATGAGAACGGCGCCCATTATATCTTCGACCGTGGCTACAACGATTTCGGCAATCTATATACCATCAACCGCATCGGAGCATTCTTCGTCGTCAGAGCGAAAACCAATGTCAGATTCAAGCCTGTGACATGGAAACGGAGACTTCCCCCAAACGTGACTTCTGATGCAATCGGTTACTTCACGGTTTATAAAAGTGCGAAGGATTATCCTGAGAAATTGCGGAAGGTGGTGTGCGTCGACCCGGAAGACGGTACAAGATACATCTTCCTTACAAACAACCTGACGGCCTCTGCCGAGACAATCGCCGAGTTATACCGCAATCGATGGAGCGTGGAGCTGTTCTTCAAATGGATCAAGCAGCACCTGCGCATCAAGAAGTTCTGGGGAACATCGGAGAATGCCGTCCGTATCCAAATCTATTGTGCCATAATCACTTATTGTCTTGTGGCAATAGTACAACACGACATGAAGCTGGAGCGGAGCATCTACGAAGTCCTTCAGATTCTCGGAATCTCGTTGACTGACAAGACCAGTCTCAGAGACCTCTTCGACAAATCGAATTTCAAAAATGTCAATGTTCTCTGTGATTCAAGTGAACCGAATTTATTTAATTTTTAATCACGTCCATTTTTAGTGGACAGTAGTGCCGATATTCATATACGAATATCGTGAAGATTTACCTGTCTGCCTCAAGTAAAGAGATATATTGTACACAAAAAAGACAAGCATCCTGATGTGCCATTCATGACGCGTACAGGATGCTTGAATTTATTTTAATGATTAAACTGTATTTATGCCTTGGGGGCTGCGGGAGTCGGGGTTATGGCTGTAGCCGAGGGGGCTGCTGCCGCGGGAGCGGGCATCGGTTTTGCTTCCCAGCCGAGAGCTGAGGCACCGAGCACTGCGGCGTCAGCTTCCTTAAGCTCGGAAAGGAGGATTTTGACTTTGCCCTTCCAGGGGTTCATCACATTCTTTTCGAGCGAGTTGCGCAGCGGTCGCATGATAAGGTCGCCGCTCTTTGACAGACCGCCGAAGAGGATAAACGCTTCGGGAGCCGAGAATGCGGTGAAGTCGGCAAGTGCTTCGCCAAGGATTTCTCCGGTATACTCAAAGATGTCTTTCGCGATTTTGTCGCCCGAAATGGCAGCATCGTATACATCCTTGGATGTGATTTCGTCAATGGGAATATTGCGCAGGAGTGAGGGCTCGGTGCGCACTTCGAGGAATTCGCGTGCGGTACGTGCTACGCCGCTTGCCGAGCAATATGCCTCGAGGCAGCCTGTACGGCCGCAGCCGCAAAGACGTCCGTTGTGGCGTTTCATGACCACGTGGCCGAGTTCGCCGGCAAAACCGTCATGGCCATAGACAAGCTGGCCGTTGATTACGATACCCGAACCGACACCCGTGCCGAGGGTTATCATTATGAAGTCACGCAGACCGCGTGCGGCGCCGTAGGTCATCTCGCCGATGGCGGCGGCATTGGCGTCGTTGGTGATAGCCACGGGAATGCCGAATTTCTCGCTTACAAGCTGTGCCAAAGGTATGGGAGCCGGCCAGGGGAGATTGACATTGGTCTCTATGCAACCCGAAAAATAATTGGCGTTGGGAGCTCCGATGCCGATGCCGTGGATTTTATCGTTGGCGTCGTTGGTTTCTATAAGTTTGGAAAGCTCGGTGTAAAGTTCGTCGATATAATCTTCGATTTTGCTATGCTTCTGTGTTTTGATTGAAGAGCTTGCGATAACTACTCCTCGGGCATCGACGATACCGAAAACGGTATTAGTGCCACCTATGTCGATACCGACAACGTAAGGTTTTGCCATGATAATTAATTTAATGATAAGATATATTTGAAATATTTTTTGACAAAGATATAAAAAACTTTTGAGCGGACATTATGTTAATAAATAAAATTACTAAATTTGCGAAAGAAGGTTATCTATTTTTATTAAATTATCCAAATCATGAGTGTAGTAAAGAAATTAATTCCTGCGTTGCTTATCGCTCTCGGATTGCTCGCAATAGGAGTGGGCATCCGTTCGGGATTCAGATCAATGTCGTCGGCACAGCGTACTGTCAGCGTGCGCGGACTGTCGGAACGCGAAGTAAAAGCCGACAAGGTCACTTGGCCTATCGTGTACCAGATACAAGGCAACATCCTGCCTGACCTATATGACCAGACCAGCACTACCAACGACAAGATACTTGCTTTCCTTCATAACGCAGGCATCACCGACAGCGAAATCAGCATCAACGCTCCCGAAGCCTACGACCGCGCTTCCAACAATTACTCCGACAACAATTACAAATTCCGCTACAACATATCGGAAGTGATTGTCGTCACTTCGTCGCAGGTCGACAAGGTCGACGAACTGATACGCCAGCAGGGGCAGTTGCTTAAAGAGGGTATCGCCCTGTCGGCCAACGACTACAACTACCCCATTCAGTACGAATTCACCGGCCTCAATGACATCAAGCCGCAGATGATTGCCGAAGCCACCAAAAACGCTCGCGAAGCCGCCCAGAAATTTGCAGACGACTCGGAAAGCAAACTCGGCAAAATCCAGACCGCCAACCAGGGCCAGTTCTCAATCGAGAACCGCGACCAGTTCACCCCCTCAATCAAAAACGTACGCGTAGTCACCACCCTCACCTACTTCCTCGAAGACTGATCGACAAACATATCCACACATACTACACGCGGGTCACATACATGAAATGTGTGACCCGCATTTTTGTATCTGACAGCCCTAAAACATGAAAAATGCGGAATTAATTCCACAAAAATTACGAAATTTGTGGAATTAATTCCGCAAATTTCATTAAATTTGCGGAACAATATACTTATCGCATACTCATAATGATAGCTCGACAACTAAAACCACAGATTGAAGCACAGCTTGGGTCAGGCAAGGCAATAATATTACTTGGGGCACGACAGGTCGGTAAATCAACTCTAATACATACGATTTTCGATAATCGGGATGATGTGTTGTGGCTCAATGGCGATGACTCTGACGTCCAGCGAATATTTTCTGAGATGACAACGGACAGATTACGACTTTTTATAGGCAATAAAAAATATATTGTAGTCGATGAGGCTCAACGAATAAGTAACATTGGCTTGAGATTAAAATTAATCACGGACCAGATTAAAGGCGTTCAGGTGATAGCCACAGGAAGCTCATCATTGCAACTTGCCGCGGGAGTAGGAGAAAGTCTTACCGGACGCAAGCGCGAGTTTAAAATGTATCCTCTTTCTTTCAAGGAGATGGTCGACAATACCGATGCCTTAAAAGAGACACGCAGCATACCTCACCGCATGATATATGGCTACTATCCGGAAGTCGTATCTCTCCCCGGCGAAGAAAAGGAAGTGCTTCGCGAACTTTCTTCAAGCTATCTCTATAAGGATATATTACAGCTCGACGGCATTGGTAGACCGGACAAACTCGTGTTGCTCGTGCAGGCTCTTGCCCGCCAAATCGGCAACCAAATTGCCTACCGTGAAATAGGGCAACTCATAGGCCTTGATTCCAAAACTGTAGAGAAATATATCGATATACTTGAAAAGAATTTCATAGTATTTCGCTTGGGAAGCTTCTCTCGCAATTTTCGTAATGAACTAAAATACAGTAAGAAAATATATTTCTATGATTTAGGCATAAGGAATGCTGTCATTAACGATTACCGTGAGGCTGAAAATCGCGAAGATACAGGCGCCTTGTGGGAAAATTTCTTCATAGTAGAAAAACTTAAACAGAACAATTACTCACGTTCATTCGCCAATATGTGGTTTTGGCGCACTACCCAGCAAAAAGAGATTGACTTGATAGAAGAAAAGGATGGTGCCATAACTGCATTCGAAGCTAAATGGAATCCGGCAAAGAAGGCCTTTGTTCCTCCGCATTTTGCCCAGTCATACCCCGATGCTGCATTCCATATTGTAACGCCGGAAAACGCCATAGAATACCTAATATAATTTCCCCTCCACTTACATCAGCCATAAAAGCTATTCATATATATCTTATATTCTGTTATTTACAAAAATCTTTCTTTACAGAGAAAGAAAATGCCGAAAATCTTTCCCTGTAAAGAAAGGTTATAATATATTCATAATTGTAAGCGTTGCTACAAAATATTAATTAATCATCATCTTAGCCGATGATATGTTTGCGCCAGTAGCTGCTCTTTACCGGCTCGGCTTCCCATTCCGTATTGTAGAACTCTTCAATCTGTAGGTTGCCTATCCTGTTGCCATTGGAATCACAGATATATCCCGGGGTACCGTTTTTGCCTATCACTATAAATCGGTTAATTTCGGGCTTATAATATAATGCCATTCCCGGGTGACGAAGCGGGAATTCACAATTGTCGGGAAGCGGAGTTTCTGTTCCATCGGCTTTGACATACCAACACTTGGTGATATCGTTGCTATCTTCCCGGCTGCGGCCAAGATAATTACCGTCGGGCAACGCTTCCAAATTTTTGTAATTCTTTGAAATAACGGTATTTCTCGATAAATCAAACAGATTATCATAACTGCCGTTACTACTATCATGGAAATCCCTTCTTACACATAAAATATCCTTGTGGACCCTATTTGGCCTTATCCAATCCGCATTATCAAGAGTGGTGATATAGTTTTGTTTCAAATCATAGACATTAGTGACGTGTTTTCCATCTTCAAAAAATTCTTCAAAGATATATTCCCCATTGACAGGCCAATGATAATTGCAGGCTCTGTCAAAATCATCAAAGCGAGTATCCCGCACTGATTTGCCCGACGGATAAATACGGTAGAATTTACCTTTTTTCTTACTGATAATTGTACCTATTTCCGGTTGTTCAAAACGGCTGTCCCATTCGGGATAGATTATCCATTTCCCTGAGGTATCAATTGCTCCATATTTTGTTGTTGAGTTAGTTATACTTTTATGTTTTTCCCCGTTTTTATCAATATAATCCTCAGTCTCCACATCATATACAACTTCCACTTCAATAATTCCATTAGATACCATAGGATTTACTGAACGTGGTTCTTTGCCGTCAATAGGCATTACGGTGAATTTTACGTTGCCTTTACCGTCAACGAACTTTATACGCTCGCCGTATTTACATATTGGGAACAGATTGGGATTGATGATATTAGCACTGTACAAATCAGTCAACCCAGCTACCGAAACAGGGCGTGATGGATTTTGATAAATAGCTACGCTACGACGCCAATCCCAATTAGTCTGTTTATTTCTTTTTATGCAAAATATATCGTCCAATACCGGTGTTGTCCAATTTTTACCACTAATTTTCCCTTTGGAGTTGGTAACGGGAGCAAAATTGCGCGAGACGACTTTACCGTCGATAAGGTCGACAATGCTTACTCCGTTGTCGCCTTTGAGACGTACAAGGATATAGCGCAATTCCGGTTTGAAGCGGGAGTCGGGACTCATGGAATATCTGTCGTTGACACGGAGTGGCGCTCCCGTTTTTTGCTGACCGTAGGATACAAACTCGACTGCGCTCATGGCAAGAAGCATTGCCGCAATGGCAATCGTCTTGATTTTTGAGATATTGGATTTAAGGTTACGCATAATGAAATAATTATATTTTAGGGCCTTAATTATTGCATTCAGCGGTTGTAGGGCTGCTCCCCGGAGCAGCCGGAGGTGGCAGTAAATAATATCGTTAGGAGCGGCTGCTCCGGGGAGGAGCCCTACAAGCGGGTGAGGCGTTTATAGTGCGTGGAGCGTGTCAGCGTTCGGCGCGGATGGGGTTGTTGAGGAAGTCGTCGTAGGCGAGGGCTATGCCGTCGGCGAGTTCTACGGTGTAGTGCCAGCCGAGGGCGCGGGTTTTACTTACGTCGAGGAGTTTGCGGGGGGTGCCGTTGGGGCGAGTGGTGTCCCATCTGATTTCACCTTCATAGCCTACGACTTTGGCCACCATTTCGGTAAGTTGCTTTATGGTGACTTCTTTGCCTGTGCCGGCATTTACCGTTTCGTTGCCGGAGTAATTGTTCATCAGGAACACGCACAGGTTGGCGAGGTCGTCGACGTATAGGAATTCGCGCAGCGGACTGCCGTCGCCCCAGCATGTCACCGAGGGTGCGCCCGACACTTTTGCCTCATGAAAACGGCGTATGAGTGCCGGAAGCACGTGGGAGTGCTCGGGATGATAGTTGTCGTTGGGGCCGTAGAGATTGGTCGGCATGACGGAGATGTAGTCGGTGCCGTACTGGCGGTTGAGATACTCGCAATATTTCAGTCCGGAGATTTTGGCGAGGGCGTATGCCTCGTTGGTTGGCTCAAGCGCCGACGTCAGTAGGCAGTCCTCCTTCATTGGCTGCGGCGCCATGCGGGGATAGATGCACGACGAACCGAGGAATTCGAGTTTACGGCAACCGTTGCGCCATGCGGCGTGTATGACATTCATCTCCAGCATCATGTTCTGATACATGAAATCGGCGAGCGCATTGCTGTTGGCCACAATACCGCCCACCTTAGCCGCTGCGAGGAACACATATTCAGGACGTTCTTCAGCGAAAAAACGCTCCACATCGGCCTGACGGCAAAGATCGAGTTCGGCATGCGTGCGTGTGATGATATTTGTGTAGCCCTGCCGCTGCAGTTCGCGGACTATGGCCGACCCAACCATACCACGGTGGCCGGCCACATAGATTTTTGCATCAAGAGGCATCATAGCGCCGACCCCTCCCCTGCCTCTTTGTCAAACTTGTCGCGAAGATAGAGCTTGCGTACAAACTTCATGTCATGCTCCACCATAATTCTTACCAGCTCCTCAAACGGCGTTTTCGTCGGGTTCCAGCCAAGCAGTTCGCGGGCTTTCGACGGGTCGCCGAGCAGCTGCTCCACTTCGCACGGGCGGAAATATTTCGGATCGACCTCCACGATGACTTTGCCGGTGGCCTTGTCGATACCTTTTTCGTCGACGCCCTCGCCTTTCCATTCCAGTTCGATGCCTACGTGGCGGAAAGCAAGAGTGGCAAACTCGCGCACGGTGTGCATCTCGCCGGTGGCAATCACGAAATCCTCGGGAACCTGGTGCTGGAGTATCAGCCACATGCACTCCACATAGTCCTTGGCATATCCCCAGTCGCGGCGCGCGTCAAGATTGCCGAGATAGAGGCGGTCCTGAAATCCCTGCGCTATACGGGCGGCAGCGATAGTGATTTTGCGGGTCACAAAAGTCTCGCCGCGTCGCTCGCTCTCGTGGTTGAAAAGGATACCGTTGACGGCAAACATGCCGTAGCTCTCGCGGTAGTTCTTGGTAATCCAGAAACCGTATTGCTTGGCTACGCCGTAGGGCGAACGGGGATAGAACGGAGTCGTTTCCTTTTGGGGCACTTCCTGCACCTTGCCATAGAGTTCGGATGTGGAAGCCTGATATATCTTTGTCTTCTTCTCCAGACCGAGTATGCGCACGGCCTCAAGCAGACGCAACGGACCGATGGCGTCGGCGTCGGCGGTAAATTCAGGCACGTCGAACGATACCTTCACATGGCTCTGAGCCGCAAGGTTGTAGATTTCATCGGGCTGCACAAGCTGTATAATTCTGACGAGCGATGACGAATCGGTCATATCGCCCCAGTGAAGGTTGATGAGACGCGCTTTTTTCATGTCGCGCACCCACTCGTCAAGGTAAAGATGCTCGATACGGCTGGTATTGAATGATGATGAACGGCGCATAATGCCGTGCACCTCATAACCTTTTTCTAAAAGAAATTCGGCAAGATAGCTGCCGTCCTGACCGGTAATGCCGGTGATCAATGCAACTCTTTTCATTGTTTGAAAATCAATATTAAAATATTATCTAAGTAAATTCTGAATGCAAATTTAAGTAATTTTCCCATTTTAAACGATGAAAATGTCTAAGTTTGCATCCTTTTTATAAATTATGTGTCACAAATCATGTATATTTACGTCAAATAGGTGAACACCACCGAAAACGATGACAGCTGAAGAGTTTAAATCGACAATACTTCCGGCCTACGGCGCAATGGCAGCCACCGCACGGAAAATACTTGGCGACGACGAAATCGCCAAAGATGCCGTGCAGGATGTAATGCGGGCCCTATGGGAGGGACGCGAACGGCTCAATGCCGTAGCCAACGGTGCGGCATACGCCATACGGGCCGTGCGAAACCGTTGCCTCGACATCCATCGGCAAAATGCCGGCACGGTGATGACTGCGGTCGACGATGTGGCCGAGGCCATTGCGGTCGAGGAGAACGACGACTTACGCCGCCTCGAACTGCTGTCAAGCGCCATAGAACAGCTCGGCGAACCGCGGCGCACCATACTCCGCCTCAGCCTCTCCGGCAAATCGGGGATTGAAATCGCCCGCGCTGTCAATATGAACGAGGGCACCGTGCGACAGCATCTGTCGCGCTCACGCAAAGAACTACGCAAACTGATTATTCAATACGAGAATATATGAACAGACAATCACAATACGACCGGATAAGAAAGCTGATTGCCGACTGGAATGACGGCAATACGACCCTTTCCGATGAAAAGGAAATAGGAGCTTTCTTCCACAGCACCGACCCGCAGGAGCTGCCTGACGACCTGCGCCGGGAAGCCTCGATATTCCGTACGGTCGATATGATTTCGGAAGAATGCCCCGACAAGGAGCTTTTGGCCGAAATCGAAGCGGAAGCAACCCGCGAGCGCCGCACACGACGGTTTAGACTGCGCCGCCGCTTTATCGTTGCTGTCACCGCGGCAGCGGCCTCTATAGCGTTGCTTATCGGGTTCTGTCTGCGACCGGGCAATAATACTGTAGTGTCGGTACAGGGCGATTTATACGCTTCACAACTTAAAACGGAGACCGAACCTGTCGACAGTGTATCTACATCAGTTGCCCCCGAAGTTGAAACAGTACAGACAGTAATGCCCGAACAAACCGTCAGGCCTAAAACAAAACCTTCCGTACGCAAGCCTTCACACCGTAATGAGGCCATCGCACAGACCACGACCGATGATGCAGGCTATACCCACATTGACGACCCCGAAGAAGCGATGTATATAATGGTAAAAGCCCGCAAGCAATATTCGCGTGCCATGGCTATGACCGACAAAGCTTTCAGTGAGACTGACAATGCGTTTGACAACGCTGAAAACATCCTCCGCAACACAATCGAAAAAAGTTAAACATAAACACTATATTATCATGAAATTAAAGATTTTATCACTGCTGATGCTGATATTACCGTTGGTATCGTGTGCCCAGAACCGGCTGTTGGGCTCAATGCCTACCGGCGACGGAATATCCAAGGTATACGTCGGCTCCGCTATGCTCAGTATGGCCGAAGGGATGATGGGAGATTACGGCGACCAGTTCAAGGATACGATGAAAGATATCAAATCGGTCGAAGCCTATTCATGTGAAAGCAAAAAGATGTATGATACCGTGGCGGCCGCGTTTGAAAAATTACTTAAAACGTTGAAAACCGAGGAAATGGTGTACAGCGAGGAGGACGGCGAGGTATCGCAGATCTATATGGTCATCCCCGAGGGCTCAAAAGAACCGACGGCAATGCTGATCTACAACGCCGACCGAGATTTCTACGAAATCAATATCGTGGTTATCCATGGAAAAATAAATGCCTCGGCCTTCCCCGGCGCAACCAATTAGCAACCGACGAAATACGCCACAACACAAACCCCGCGGTTATAAACCGCGGCTACTATGCAAAGCCTCTTGATAATCAGCCGTGTAGTAGCCGCGGTTTTTAACCGCGGAAAGTTTAGTCCCGCAACACCCGGAGTTTGTGTCGCGATATATAATTACCCGTTTATTTTATAATGTCACCTTGCGGATTAGAGGGGTTGTGCCTTGGGCTGCCGCGCGGACTACGTACATGCCGTGGCCGAGGTCGGTGACACGCACGTCGGAGTCGGTGCCCGAGCGCAAGAGCGTGCCGTTGACATGCCATATACTCCATTCAACGGGGCTGTTGCCGCTTATTACGATAGCGCCGTCACTGACTTCCACGGTGACCGATGCGTCGGAATCTATCTCCGGTCCGTCGACCGATGCCACGAACGAGCCTTTATAGGTGGTCGACATGTTCACTCCGTTAACGTTGTAGCTGATGACAACGTCAGATTTATAGCTCACGGTAGCGGGATAGAAATTATTTTCGGACAACGTTGCCTCTTTGCCGTCGACAGTGACGCTTGTAACCTTCACCCACGGGTAATTCGGCCGTACGGTGACACCGGTTCTCGCCATCACCACGCCGAACATCTCCTTTACGTATGAATCCCTGCTCACAAATCCGGTATAGTTGCCGTAAGCGCCCGCCGGGCAGTAGACGGCGCCGAATCCTTCGGGGAACGCCTTTGTCGAGAAACGCGAAGTATATATGGTGGCGTAGCTTTTCAATCCGTAGAATGCATCCCCCCAGTCGCTGCCGGTCCAGCCGGTGTATCCGATATCCTTATGGTCGATATATACCTCGGCATTTTCATTGACACGGAAAGTTTCCAGTCCAAGCGTAAGCTGATGGTCGGAAGCGGGAAGCACAATCTTACGGAGCGATTCGCAGGCCTCGAACACATAGTTGTCTATCGCCTTCAGATTGGAGGAATTGAACGTCTCGATTGCCGTCTGGTAGAATGCGTACGCCTTTATGGTCTCGGTGGTCGGTTTCAGTGATATGGATTTGAGATTACGGCACTTGAAGAACATGCACTCTTCGATACAGGGCGCGCCCGAGGGCCAGTTGACCTTTTCAAGCCCGCTATATGCGAAATGCATCTCGTCGTAATACCCCTCCTCGTTGAATGTCGTCATATTGGCGAGCGAGAAACTTGTCAGCGACGTACAGCCCTTGAATGCATCGCCATAGACGCCTTTGCACGATGACGGGAGTGTGACTTTTGTAAGTTTCGGGCAATTACGGAATGTCGCGCTCTCAACGACAGGTATCTTGCAATTAATCACAGCTTCGGTGAGATTCGTGCAATCCTCGAATATTGCGGTACCTATCAGCTTTACCGCAGCGGGCACAGTCACAGTCTTAAGCGCCGACCCCTTGAATGCTGCCCTGTCGACGGTTGTGACCTGATTGAAGTCGATTGCCGTAAACCGAGCCGAAACACACCCATAATTGCTTATCTCCACTATGCCTGAGGGCACTTTGAATGTCCCGGTGGTATATGCCGGGGGGAAGTAGAAAAGCTGCGTACGATCCTCCGACAGCAGCAGGCCGCCGACATTGACTGTACCGGAGGCCTCCCCGACGATTTTGCTTATACCGAGATTACCTTCAAATGCATCTGCGGCAAACCTTACGTCTTTGCCTATTATAAGAGTCTTCAGAGTGGAATTGTCACGGAAAGCGCCACCACACACGTAGCGGCTGCCGCTATCCGACTCGCCCGAAATCCAATCGGGGATTGTGAACGATGCACCTGCCTTTGCCGGCGGGAAACGCACCAGTTCGTCCATCTTGCCTTTGCTGCTTTTGGTGTAGAGCACACCGTCGACAGCCATATAGTTCTTGTTGCCGGAAGCCACGACAAACTCTTTCAACGCCGTGCAACCGATGAACGACTCGCTGAATATATAGGTTACTGTGGAAGGTATGACTATCGAAGTCATCTTATTGCAGTTATAGAATGCCTCCTCGCCTGTCTTGTCGTTTCTGATATTACCGCCACGGTCACCTATCTCCGTTATAGTATAGGTTTTGCCGTCGGAGGGGCGTACGGCCTTGGCCGGTATCTCAACCTTGCCTGTCAGGGTCACGCCGTCGGCTGCTCCGGTGACGCGGGCAGTCATGTCGACTTCGCTAAATTCAATGTTCAGGTTACCTATCGGAAATGCCAGCGCGGCAAATGCCGGAGATAGCATCACGATTAAGAATGTGACAACAATCTTTCTCAAAAAATTCATAAATCAAGATTTTGGAAGTTTATAAATAACAGTTTTTATCAGATGTAAAAGGAGTGAGTAAGTTCTGCAATATTCTCCGACAATTAATGCCGGCACAAAAATAGGGAATGTGTTTTCGGGAAGCGAAAAAGTGCCGTCTACATAGTATCTACCAAATCTTAATATATGGAATTACAACAATTTAGACGCGGCTAAAGCAAGTCCTTAAGCGCCTGGTCGAGGTCGCTGTCGGCCGGAAGCTCCATCTGTGAGCGCAGACGCCAGCGCGCCTGACGCACCGACTCGGGACGTATGTTCATGACGCGCGCTATATGCCGAGTATCAAGTCCGAGCGCGATGTAGCATGCCAGACGCTCCGACGAGCGGCGCACGTTGGGATAGGCACGGCGAAGATTGTCGGTAAACGCCGGACTTATGCGTGCGAATACTTCGGCAAAATTCTCACTCTCGGCTTCGGCGGCGGTTACAGCGCGTATGCCCGACTGCACGGCCGATATGTCGCCCGCCGATATGTCGCCTTTACGCGCGAGGTCGGTAAGACGGCCGTCGAGTTCGCCGAGCATGTTCTCTTTCTCGGTCATGCGGAGCGTCATCGCCAGCTCGGCGCGCTGCGATTTAAGCCTGTCGAGCCTCTCGGCATGATGGCGGTCGCGCAACCGTGCGATACGACGCCGTACCTGAATCCACACCACGACAACGGCTATTATAAAAACGGCTATCACAGCCGTAAAACGAAATATAAGCATACGGCGTTCGCCACGCGCCCTCTCCTCGGCCATATCTATCTGCCGCGATGTCTCGGCACTGATGAGTTCGCCGCGCCGACGCTCGGCATTGAGCGAGTCGGTAACCTCGGCATAGCGGGAGTAACACTCTACGGCACTCCTGTCGTCGCCCGTCGCCCCGGCAGTCTCAGCCATTGTACGCAGCATGAAAGCCTTGTGGTCGCCCTGCGTGACGGCAGGCAGAAACCTGCGGGTGTCGGCGATATACTCACGTGCACCGCGAGTATCCCCGCGGTCAAGGCTTACGCGCGCCATAAATGCCGAGACAACACCTCGCAGTCCTATGCGCACACTGTCGTCCGCCAGACTGTCCCACACACGCCGCAGGGCGGCGGTGTCTCTTGCGGTGACCCACAGATTGAAATCGATGAGCGACGATGTATAGCCGTCGGCAAGCACCTCGGGACGCTCCCCTATCTCCCGCAGCATCTTCGCGGCTTTGAGAGAATCGCCAACCGTGCAATACATGTCGGCGAGGTTGATGCGCAGCCCCGCGCGTACCACTGTCAGCTCGTCGATGCCGTCAAGCAATGAATCGGCCATCGACAGATATTCTATCGTGCGCGCCGAATATCCGGCCTCAAGCATCAGCCAGCTCATATCCAGGTAGCGTGATACGAGCATATACACGCAATGATGCTTGCGGTAAAATTTTATTTCGTCGGAAATATGCTCATACCATTGGTCGATGCTGTAGGCGCCGCGGTTTTCGACAAGCCAGCGGTAACGCCGTATTTCGTATGGATAACGCGCCGAGTCGGTCAGGGCTACAGCCTCGCCTATCAGTTTTCTTGCCTCGCCGAAGCGTCCGAGCCTGTATTTAAGACGTGCTTTCCAAAACATAACGCAGCCCTTGAGATGGCTGTTCTCCCCGTCGTCAGCCGTCATACGGGATACCGCAGTTTCAAATTCATCGACAAGGCGCGCAAGGGAATCTACCGGCACTTCACCAAGAAAGGCATATTCCATACGCACCGTCAGCGAATCGGCCACCGGATTTTCAGCCGTCCAGCCGAAAGGCGCCATTTGGTTGCGGCGAGGCCGGCCGCATCCGCTGAGAAAGGATACGACTATTACGGTCAACAACAAGAGAAATATACCGGCAGAATTTTTCATACGACAAAATTAGTCATATTTCCAAAATTTCAGCCGTATCAAATCAATCATAGTGCCATCGACATCCCCGACACACCATCTACAAAACATCTACCGATAGGCTACATCCTGTCTACCAGCATTATACAAGTTCAAGTATCGAGGGAGTTACAAAATTCCAATAGTAGGGACGCACGGTCTGTGCGTCCGGGAAGCGAACATTGATTATCAACGTATTATCGGACGCACAGACCGTGCGTCCCTACATCAATCGGAATTTCGAAATTTACCGTCTCTAATAAAATCGAGTTCGGCAGCACCTTCGTATCGTGAAGAACGGGCGCGATTCTGACTCGCGCCCGTTCGGAAAGAATCCTTGGATAAGGATAAATAAAGAATATATAAAGGAGCATATTTTCAGTGAAGTGCTCATTCCGCGGAATTGAACCACTGATAGTCGGAGGGGGTATCCTCGGCGATACCGGTACCCGTTTCGCCGGCATACTCCTCGTCGTGCTGCGAGCGGTCGAGACCGATTTCCTCGCTATGGCGCGACACGCGCATCGGTATCATCTTGTTGGTAATCCAGTAGATGGCGTAGCTCATGAGGAATGTGTAGGCGCATACACCGGCAAGCACGAGGATATGGTTCCAGAAGAAAGTGGTACGGCTCACGCCCTCCATGCCATTCTCAGCGAAGAAATTGTAGGCGAAGATACCGGTAAGCACCGTGCCGATGATGCCGCCGAGCCCGTGGGTGGGAAACACATCGAGAGCATCGTCGAAAAGATTGCTTGACTTTTTCCAGGTCACGGCAAGGTTGCAGCAGATAGTGATGACAAACGAGATGAATATCGACTCGCCCACAGTCACCCAGCCGGCACAGGGAGTGATTGCCACGAGCCCCACAACGGCTCCGATTGCGGCACCCATTGCCGAGGGTTTGTGTCCGCGGAGAGCGTCAAACACCACCCATGTCACCATCGCGGTCGCAGCGGCGGTATTGGTGTTGAGGAAAGCCGAGAGCGCCACACCGTCGGCTGCCAGCGAGCTGCCGCCGTTGAAACCGAACCAGCCGAGCCACAGCAATGCCGCACCGAGAAGCACGAAGGGGACGTTGGCCGGCTTGGCATTCTCGGTCGACGAACGCCGTCCGAGGAACATCGCTCCGGCAAGAGCGGCGATACCTGACGCCGCATGCACCACAATACCGCCGGCGAAATCATGCACATGAAGTTTGCCGAACAGACCCTCGGGATGCCATGTACAGTGAGCGAGCGGACAGTATACGAGTATAATCCATATCATCATGAACACGAGATAGCCCGAGAAACGCACTCGTTCGGCAAACGACCCCGTAATCAGCGATGGGGTGATGATGGTGAACTTCATCTGGAACAGGGCGAAAAGCACCAACGGAATAGTTGTGGTAGCCATGCCGATTTCACTCGGCACCTCGGCACTTGTACCTGTCACATTGCCGACACCCACGTTGCTGAACAGAAAGAAATCGCACGGATTGCCTATGATACCGCCGATGTCGTTGCCAAACGCAAGACCGAAGCCGAACAACACCCAGATGACACTGACAAATCCCATCACGATAAAACTCTGAAGCATAGTGGAGATGACATTCTTAACCCTCACCATGCCGCCGTAGAAGAATGAAAGTCCCGGCGTCATCATCAGCACAAATATCGTGGCTGTAATCATCCACGCTATATTCGCAAACAGGCTGCCGTTGGCAAGATTGTACAGACCCTCGGCGGGCGATACAAACAATCCGATGATACTGACCGCCAATATGGCGGTAAACAGTATTATCCATCTTTTCTTTACTCTTTTACCTTTAACTGTAAGCATTGGAATATAATTTAAAAATTACACATATCGTAAAAAACCAATCATTTTTCTACCGCCTCACACTTTCGTTTAACAAAAGTATAAAATTTCAACAGCAAATTAAGCAAATAGTTGTTTGATGTGCAAATATTTTGGCAAATTTCTTTAATTTTATTATTAACTCTATCTTTTAGCCAAACTGCATTCAAATTTTATTTTCCGACTTTTTGACCAATTTTAGAGAAACAGTCCATGTATGGCGATAGATTATTAATAAGTAACTTTGCATACGTCAAACCTTTGTATGCTATATTTCCATATCACAATGAAAATCCTATTTATCACAATTGCGCTCTCGGCTCTTTTAGCGACAAGCAGCTGCAAAAAACATGACGACAGCGACAACCGCGCCGTTCAGCCGGTAAAGATATGCAGGGCCGTGGCTACGACCGACGGTTCGCGCCTGGTATTTCCCGGCAAAGTGGTCAGCGACGACAAAGTATACACCGCATTCAAGGTGGCGGGACGTATCGCTTCACTCAGTGTGAAGGAGGGGGATAACGTAATGAGCGGTCAGGTCATCGGACGTCTCGACGACACTGACTACCGCGTGGCTCTCGATGCAGCCGAAGCCGAATACAACTCCGTGCGCAGCGAGGCCGAACGTGTAATCGCGCTATATAATGAGAATGCCACGACCTCGGTGGCACACGACAAGGCCGTGTACGGTCTGCAACAGATAACGGCCAAACTGCAGCATGCACGCAACCAGCTCAACGATACTCGTCTTACGGCGCCCACCTCAGGCGAGGTAAAGGCCATACTGCGGCACGCGGGCGAAGTGGTGGGCGCAGGCACTCCCGTACTCGAGATAGTCGACAACAGCACGCCGCTCGTCGAGATAAAGATACCGGCTGCCGCATTCTCCCGCATCAGCGATTTCACCGATTATACCTGCACATTCGACATATACCCGGGCAGGACATTCCGGCTGAAACCCTTTGCCGAACAGAGCGTAGCCAACGCCAACCAGCTGTACACGGTAAAACTGTCGTTTGACGACGCCGGCGAACCGCTCCCCTCCGTAGGCATGTCGACAACGGTAGTGATGCAGGCCGGCGGCGGCAGCGAAAAGGATGACAGCAACCGGTGGATTGTACCGTCGACATCACTTGCGGGCGCAGGGTCCGACTCATATATTTTTACCGTATCACCCGACAGCACACTCCGCAAAGTGCCGGTGGAAGTTGTAAGGCTCACACGCGACGGCGAGGCCGAAATATCATGCGCCACACCGCTCGACGGCATTGACATCGTGGCCGCAGGTGCAGGGCGTCTCCGCGAGAATGAAAAAATCGCGCCATTAGCTCCGGCATCATCCACAAATGTTGGCAACCAACTATAAAGACTTAGTTTTTTTATGAAATTCAATCTTAGCAAATGGGCGTTCGCCAACAGCAAACTGGTACAGTTCCTTGTAGCGGTACTGGTAGTGGGCGGTATATTTTCCGCCTGGGCCATGAGCAAGCTCGAGGATCCGGAAATCAAGGTCAAGCTGTCGGTAGTCGCGACAGTATATCCCGGTGCATCGGCCCATCAGGTAGAGCTGGAGGTGACCGACCCGCTTGAAAAAGCAATCCGCTCGATAAGCAATGTCAGCAACGTGGAAAGCGTGTCGATGAACGACCTGTCAGTCATCAACGTGGAGCTGCAGTCGACGGTCAGGGACGAGGATGTGGAGCAATGCTGGGACTTGCTCCGCCGCAAGGTGAGCGACTGTGCGGCCACGCTTCCGCCCGGGGCGCAGACTCCTATGGTACAGGAGGATTTCAGCAACGTGTACGGCCTGTTCTACGCCATGACGGCCGAGGGGTTCTCGCCGCGGGAGATGGAGGACTACGCGCAGCTAATACGCCGCAGCATTCTCGACCTCGACGGCGTGGACAAAGTGCAGCTCTACGGGGTGCCGACAGAGGTAATCAACATATCGCTCAACCGCGACCGCATGGCCAACCTCGGAGTGAAGCCGCTCGAGGTAATATCGACGCTCAACAACCAGAACGACGTGACCTACGCCGGATATTTCGACACTCCCGAACAGCGCATACGTGTCAACGTCACCGATCGACTGAACTCGGTGGAGGCAATAGGCGACATGCTTCTCGCCGGACATGAGGACGACCGTCTTCACATCAGGGACATAGCCGACGTGGAGCGCACTCTCGCCACGCCGCAGCGCAACCGTTTGCTGCGCGACTCGGTAACGGCGATCGGCATCCTCGTGTCGGGGCGCCACGGCTCGGATATAGTAAAGGTGGGCAAGGAGGTCGACGACCTGCTGTCACAGCTGCGCCACGAACGTCTGCCCGCAGGGATAGAGGTACACAGCGTGTTCAATCAGCCCGAACGCGTCACCGACGCTCTCTCCACATTCTTCGTCAATCTTGTGGAGTCAGTGGCAATCGTGGTGCTCATACTCATGCTGGCGATGGGACTGCGGAGCGGTGTCATGATAGGCATCTCGCTTGTCACAATCGTGCTCGGGTCGTTCCTGTTCCTGTTCAATTTCGGAGGCACGATGCAGAGAGTATCGCTCGGAGCGTTTATCCTCGCTATGGGTATGCTTGTCGACAACGCCATAGTGATTATCGACGGCATACTTGTCGACCTCAAGCGAGGCATACCGCGCCGCGAGGCTCTTACAGGCATAAGCGCCCGCACGGCGATGCCACTGCTCGGAGCCACACTTATCGCAATCCTCGCGTTCCTGCCTATATTCCTGTCGCCCGACACCACGGGCATATACGTGCGCGACCTCTTCATCGTACTCGCAGTGTCGCTGCTGCTGAGCTGGGCGCTCGCCTTAGTGCATGTGCCGCTGATGGCCAACCGTTATCTGAAAGGCAAAAGCGTGGCATCGGCTGAAAAAGACCTTTACAAAGGGCGTGCCTACCGGTGGCTGCGTTCGCTCGTGACATCGGCGATACGCCATAAATATGTCACGGTCGGCATAATGGGCGCACTGCTTGTGATGTCGGTATTCGGATTCCGCTTCGTGCGGCAGGGATTTTTCCCCGATATGGCCTATGACCAGCTGTATATGGAATACAAGCTGCCCGACGGCACATCGCCCGACCGCGTGGGGAAAGATCTCGCGGAGATAGAGGCTTACTTCAAGACGTTGCCCTACGTGAGAAATATAACGACCTCGACAGGTGGCGCTCCGGGCCGATATAACCTCGTGCGCTCCATACCTACCCCCAATCTGGCATACGGCGAACTTATCATCGACTTCACATCGCCCGGCGAGCTGCGCGACCACATCGAGGAGATGCAGCAGTATGTGTCATCGCACTACCCCGAGGCATACGCCAAGCTCAAGCGCTACAACCTAATGTTCAAGAAATATCCCATCGAGGCGCAGTTCACCGGGCCCGACCCCGCCGTATTGTCGGCACTCGCCGACTCGGCGGAGCGCATCATGCAGCAGCTGCCGCAGGTAAGGCTTATAACACGCGACCTCGAACCGCAAGTGCCGGTGCTCCAGGTGGAATACAACCAGGGTGCGGCACGCATGTCAGGCCTGAGCCGCAAGGATGTGAGCCTGTCGATGCTTACAGCCACGGGCGGAGTGCCGATAGCGACACTGTTTGACGGCACACACCCCACGCCCATCTACCTTAAGCAGACCACAGCCGACAACGGCATGATTGAGGACATCGAAAACATATCGGTATTTTCCACGCTTCCCGACGTAAGCGCGCTCGTCGATGAGGATGTGATTACGAGCATGGCTACGGGGGTGATTGACAAGGATATGATTATCGACCGCATGATGTCGACCACGCCGCTGACACAGGTGGCCGACGGAGTGGCGGTGGAATGGGAGCATCCGGTCATTCCGCGCTACAACAGCCAGCGGTCGGTACGCGTACAGGCCTCCCCCGCTCCCGGCATAGAGACTGAAAAAGCGCGTGTGGCGGTGGAAAAGGCGCTCGAAGCCATCGAACTTCCTACCGGTTATGCTCTGTCATGGCAGGGCGAGAAAGCCGCTTCCGACCAGTCGATGCGCTATCTGTTCCAGAACTTCCCGCTTGCCATAATTCTCATGATAGCGCTGCTTATCATGCTGTTCAAGGATTATCGGAAACCGTTGATAATATTCTGCACCATACCGATGGTGGTGGTCGGAATCGTCATCACCATGATAATAACGGGCAAGACATTTGACTTTGTGGCTATAGTCGGAACGCTCGGACTGATAGGCATGGTCATCAAGAACGGTATCGTGCTGATGGATGAGATAGAACGCCTCACCGGCGAAGGGATGGAACAGCGCAGTGCGCTGATACAAAGTTCGGTCAACCGTCTGCGTGCGGTGTCACTGGCCGCGCTGACCACCATACTCGGCATGCTTCCGCTGTTGTCAGACTCGATGTTCGGCTCGATGGCTGCGGCCATCATGGGCGGACTGCTGTTCGGCACAGTAATCACGCTGGTATTCATCCCGGTGTTATATTCACTATTTTTTCCTGTAAAAAAATGAGATTCAAGACAATCGCAATCATAATGGCCGCTGCCGCAATCAGCGCGGAGGCCGATACCCTTACCGTAGACGACTGCGTTGAGATGGCTCTGGGCGCCAACAACTCCATAAAAGCCTCGGAATATCAGACGCGTCAAGCCAAAGCCATGGTAAAAAGCCTGCGTGCCAATTATTTCCCCGACATCAGCGCGTCGGCCACCGGCATTTACAGCAACGCGCGCGGAAGTTACAGTATCGAAGGGGGCAATCTGCCGGTATTCGCACCTGACGGAAACGGAATGCCGGTGCCGACAGGCAGCTTCGCATATTTCCCGGGAATAGGACTTGACTATAAAATCGGCCCGATGTTCACTGCCGGAGTGGAGGTGACACAGCCTGTCTACATGGGGGGAAAGATACGCAGTTCGGTAGCGATGGCCTCACACAAGGCCGAGATGGCGAATGCCGCACTCGAAATGACGCGCGACGAGGTCATCGTGACAGTCACTACGGCCTACGCCGATGTCGTGAAGGCCGAACAGCTGCTCGAAGTGGCGAAATCATACAAAAGTGTCGTACTGGAACTGCAGGCCAATGTAGAGAGCGCGATTGCCCACGGCATGCGCCACAACAACGACCGGCTGAAAGTGGCTGTACGCATCAACGAGGCCGACCTCAACATACTGCGTGCGCGCAACGCCATACGTCTCGCCAAAATGAATCTGTGCCGCGTGACGGGGCAACCGATGATTACCGACTTTGATGTCGTCGACCGGTTTCCCGAAGTGACATTGCCCGCAGCTATCGAAAGCAACGAGGTGATATACGACCGTCCGGAATGGAATGCGCTGCAAGCCAACAGTCTGTCGCTAAAATCGCAGATTGACATGACCCGCAGCGAACTGCTGCCTCAGGTAGCGGTAAAAGCCGGATATTCCTACAATTACGGATTTGAGCTGAACAAGTCGACACTTTTCGACAGGGGCGCGTTTGCCGTACTGCTCAATGTATCAGTCCCCATATATCATTTCGGAGGCCGCAGTGCCAAAGTCGACGCATCGCGCGAGGAGTGGCATCGTTCGCAAGCCGAGATGCACGACAAAGAAGAGTTGCTCATGCTTGATTTGCATCGGTCGTATACCAATCTTGAGGAAGCGGAAGCGGCACTCCGGCTGTCGGAGACCTCGGTCGAACAGGCGGCAGAAAACATGCGTCTGAGCCGTGTGATGTTTGACAACGGAATGGAAACACTGAGCGATTATCTCGAAGCACAACTATTGTGGAGCCAATCATGCCAGCAACATGTCGAAGCGGGATTCGCGCTCTACACCGCCCATATAGCCTACCTGCGCGCCTGCGGCAAACTGTAGATAGACGCATAAATGGCATCGCAAAAACTAAACCTTCCGCGGTTAAAAACCGCGGCTACTAATCAAAGCATACTGGTAATCAGCCGCGTAGTAGCCGCGGTTTTCAACCGCGGTTTAAAATTTCCCTGCAAATATATGGGGATTTTACGGCTATACACTACGTGTACTTATGGCAATGGGGTGACGCTGGAACAGGAATCAGAATACGTAGCCTATCGAGATGGTTACGGTGGCTGATGAATAGCTTTTTACGAAGGTACCTTTTGCTTCGAGAGCCAGTTTGAGTGTGGGAGTCACACGGTATTCAAGGCCGGCGCCGCCATTGATGCCGAAACGGTTTTTGCGTGATGTCACATCGCCCGCGCCGTCAGACGAGCTGTCGCTGATGTCTGGATCGTCGGTATGATGATAATTCCAGCTTGTATAATTCAGTCCGGCAAGAGGATAGAAGGCAAATGCACCGGTCTGGCCGAAATGAATGGGGAACTGGGCGTTGCAGTTGATTGACAACGCGTCGGTATTATCCTTGCGGAAGATATAGTCGACATTAGGCGCAAGACGGAAATGTGGGGCAAATTCATGCTGGAACCACAATCCGGCGGTAGGCGATGAATTGCGCGAATTATACCCAATCCGCACACCCATAGAGTTTTCGCGCGCCGAAACGACAGGCACGACCGACAAAGTAAAAGCTACAAAAGAAATAATCCTGGTAAATTTCATAAATAAGAAGTAAAAAACACCAACAAGCCGAGTTATCTGACCTAACTACGCAAGCCCCCTCGCCTATATCCCGCAAAGATATACAAAAACTTCTATCCTACAAAAAGAATGTCAGGATCGCTCCATATTATGTGAAATAAAAGATAGTTGGGCACGGCAATTTTTGCAGGGGAAGATGGATGTAGTTATAGGAAATTTGCGTAACTTTGTATGCTTTGCCTGAATGTAGATTTACGCTGTTTCGGCAGAAGGTATCATTGCAATGAAATTAAAGGGAATATTCAAAATAATACGCGGGGTGGTGATGACATGCATTGTCCTCGCTGTAGTCGTGCCGGCATTACTGTATGTGGCGTTATCGTTGCCGTGGATTCAGGATGCGATACGCGAGAAATGTGAGAATGTCCTCAGCGAGAAACTCGGTGTGGAGGTCACTGTCGGCGACCTCGGACTGCGCCCGTTCAACCGTGCGACGATACGTGAGGTCGCTATTGTCAACCAAGGCGACACGCTGATGAAAGTAGACCGTCTCGGTGCCGGCATCAATATTTACGAGCTTGTAATGCACGGAAAGATTGCAGTGGACTATGCCGAGCTGACCGGCCTCGACATGCGCCTGCACCGCGCTACGCCCGACGCACCTCTCAACATACAGCCTGTAATCGACGCGCTGTCGGGTAAAAACGAGCAGAAAGAGCCGACGAAATTCGACGTGCGCATCAACACCGTAGTCATACGACGGTCGACCGTCAGCTATGACGTGGATTCGGCGCCATATCCCGAACGCGGCGTATTCGACAAAAACCATGTACGCATCTACAATCTGCGCGCCGACCTCAACATACCGCGGTTGAGCAATGACTACTGCCGCGTCAATCTCAAGCGGCTGGCTTTCGCCGAACAATCGGGAATGGAGATAACCGACCTGCATTCGGGCTTCTGCTATTCACCCGAAGAAATCGGATGGGAGAACATGGTCATAGAGATGCCGGGCTCAAAAATCGAGCCTATGGATTTAAAGGAATCGCTGACGTCGCTCGGCGGTATCGCCACGGGGATTTCGGGACGTTCGCTCAATCTCGGCTTCAAACCCGGAAGCCATATCCATCTCCCCGACATCGCCCCCCTCGCGCCGGAACTTACAGGAGTCAACGCGACGCTCAATTTCAATATCGACATCGAAGCGGGCCCCGAACGCATCAATCTGAAGGAGATAGCCGTAACCGACAACAGTGGAGAACTTGCAATGACCCTGCACAACGGTATTATAGACAATCCGCTTGACAGAGAGAAACTTCACTACAAAGTCAATGACCTGTCGGTGAGAATAGGCGGAAAAATCCACACTCTTCTTGCCGGAATGAATCTGCCGCTGCCCTACAACATAAATCTGCCCCGCGGAATCACACTCAAAGGTAATGCCGAGGGCAACGCGAAGTCAGGACGCGCGAAAGCCGACGTCATTCTCGACGAGGGATTCGTGACCGCGCAGATGGCGTATATGAAACCGAATGACGACGTGCCGTTATCGGCCAAATTTGACATCACGGCGAAAAACATCAGTCTGCGCGCGGCTCTCGGACGTGATGACCTCGGTGCGCTCAACGGTAATTTCAAAGGGGAAGCCACTCTCGCAGGGCGCAGTAGCAAAGCGCATCTCGAAGGAAAAATCACCGACTTCACCTACCGCGGGCACAACTACACGCAGCTCATGGCGGCACTTGATTACAAGGCAGGGGCTTTTGACGGCAACGCCTCGCTTTCCGACGCCGCAGGAAACATAGATGCTGCATTCCGCGGCGCGATGACTCCGGGGAAAGAGAATCTGATACTGACGGCATCACTCGACAATGTCGATCTCAACGGACTCAATCTGACCGACAGATTCGATGGCTATCTGCTCAACGCGCACATTGACGCCGACCTTGAGGGATTGCTGCCTGACCGTGCCGACGGCACAATACGCATAAGCGGCCTCGACATCTCGTCGGAACATGACAAATCGCTTTCAATCGGAGATATAACACTTACAAGCAAAGCATCTGAACTCCCGCGACGCCTTGAAATCGAAAGCGACATCATAAACGGCGACATTACCGGCGACTTCCGCTTTGCCACCCTGATGCCGACCCTGCGCGATATTGCAATGCATGCGCTGCCTGCACTCTCCGGCTCTCTCTCGACGGCAAAAGGGCGCTACCCGGCCGACAGCACCGGCAACGATTTCAATTTCGATTTCAGGCTCGACAATCTTGACGGCCTGACGGAATTTTTCAATCTGCCCGTATATGCCATATATCCTATTGACATCGACGGCAATATCGACGCAGCCACATCGCAGGCAACGCTCAATGTCGACGCACCGTACATGCGGCAAGGCAACAAACTCATCGAGGGCACCCAGCTAACCGCGCTTATCGACGGGACGGCAGGCGTGGACCGCGCGGTGCTCAATACCTCATTTCCGTCGAAAAACGGCATGACGGCCGTCACCCTCGCTATGCAGGCCAAGGAGAATGTGGTTGATACCGACATCAAGTGGAAGATTGACCGACAGCGCGAGTACAGCGGAACGGTATCCATGTCGACTCTGCTCAACAGATACGCCGGCGAACTCAACACCTACACCGACCTGCACCAGTCGACCATGACGTTCAATGACTCGGTATGGACAATAGCGCCGGCTCTGATTGTCACCAACGGAATGTCACGGATAAATATTTCCGACATCAACGTCAGCCGTCAGAACCAGTTTGTAAAGGTCAACGGGACCGTATCGCATGACCCAGACGATGTAGTTGACATCGATGTGCTCAATCTCAACCTCGACTACATATTCGAGGCTGTCGGCATAGACAAGGTAATGCTCGGAGGAGATGCCACTGGAAGGCTCACAGCGTCGAGTCTGCTGACCGACGCGCCGCACCTGTCGACCGATGGCATACACGTCACCGACATAAGCTACAACAGGTGCGTGCTCGGCGACGCCGACGTGCTGTCGTGGTGGGACAACGACCTCAAGGCCGTAGCCATAGACGGAACTATCCATCAGCCCAACGGCAAGACGGCTAAAGTGGAAGGGGAGATTTTCCCGTTGAGTTCATCGCTCGACATACGCCTTAAGCCCGACGAGACACCCGTAGGATTCATGGAGGAGTACATGAAGGCTTTTGCATCCGACATAAGCGGCCTCGGCTCGGGGTCGGCACGTATATTCGGCACATTCTCCGACATCGACATGGAAGGCGACCTCTATATAAAAGACCTGCGGCTGAAACTGGACTTCACCAACACCTACTTCACAGCATCAGACTCAATCAAAATCACACCCGGAAAGATACGCCTCGAGAATGTGACACTGAGAGATCCTTACGGACACACGGCGCGTCTTGACGGCACGGTAAAGCATGAGTTTTTCCGTAATCCGACATTCGATTTCGCCATCTCCGACGCACGCGGTATGCTCGTCTATGATGAGTCGCCCAAGCAGAACGCCGACTGGTACGGCAAGATATTCGTCAACGGAGGTGCAACAATCAAAGGTGAGCCGGGAGTGGTGAAAATCGACGTGGAGGCCACGACTACCGCAGGGTCGACATTCTCGTTCGTGCTTTCCGAACTTGAGATAGCCGATGAGTATACATTCCTCACATTCCGCGACAAGGATGCACCGGCAGTGGAAGAGGAGGAAGTTAAGGTCGACGAACGCCTCGGCGCGGTAGAGCACCTGCGCGCGCTGCTCAACAAACCGGCCGACGAGGAGTCGTCGGACTACATCATCGAACTGCGTGTCAACATCACGCCCGAAGCCGAGATAATCTTGGTGATGGACCCTGTGGGAGGCGACCGCATACGTTCGCACGGACAGGGAAATATGCGCATGGTATACACGTCGGCCGACAACGACCTGCGCATGTTCGGCACATACACGCTCGACCGCGGCACGTACAACTTCACGCTGCAGGACATCATCATAAAGGATTTCATAATCAACTCCGGTAGTCAGATCGCGTTTACCGGCGACCCGCTGACAGCTCGCCTCAACATCGAGGCCATATATCCGCTCAACGCCAACCTGAGCGACCTCGACGAGTCATTCCTTCAGGACAAGGAACTCAACCGCACGAACGTACCGGTGCATGCCGTGCTGAGGGTAAGGGGCGACATACAGCAGCCCGAAATCAGCTTTGACCTTGCGTTCCCCACCCTCACGTCAGACACTTACCGCAAGGTGCGTTCCATCGTGAGCACCGAGGAGATGATGAACCGGCAGATAATATATCTGCTCGCGCTCAACCGCTTCTATACGCCGGATTATATGACATCGACAACGAAGGGCAATGAACTGTTCTCGGTGGCATCGTCGACCATATCGTCGCAGCTGAGCAACATACTCGGCCACCTGAGCGACAACTGGAGCGTGTCACCCAATTTCCGCAGCGACCGCGGCGACTTCTCCGACATGGAAGTCGACGTGGCCCTTTCGAGCCGCCTGCTCAATAACCGTCTGCTGCTCAACGGCAACTTCGGCTATCGCGACAATCTGATGAACTCCAACCAGTTTATCGGTGATTTCCAGATTGAATACCTGCTCAACCGCACAGGTTCCATCAGGCTCAAGGCATATAATTTCTACAACGACCAGAATTACTATCTGCGCACGGCCGACACGACGCAGGGTGTCGGCGTGATGTTCAAGAAAGATTTCGACAACATTTTCTCATTCCTGCGGGCGTGGAGAAGGAAGAAACCGACGACGGACGCCGACAGTGACAAAGACAAGGATGAGGGCAGTGACATGAATACAGACAGCACGGCTGACGCCGATAAGGATGACGTGCAGCATGACCGTGCGCCTTTCCGGCCGACAGCGCCGGCCGACACGACCGTGCACGCCGGCGACTCCACGGCAGTTCCGGCGCCGCTTCTGCAGTTCAAAAATCGATAAACAATTGTAAAACCAGACAAACAGCATCATAAAATGAGCGTAACAATACTTGGTATAGAATCGTCATGCGACGATACGTCGGCGGCTGTAATCCGCGACGGGATATTGCTTTCCAACGTCATAGCATCACAGAGCGTGCACGAGGAATACGGCGGCGTGGTGCCCGAACTCGCATCGCGCGCCCACCAGCAGAACATCGTTCCGGTGGTGGATACCGCCCTGCGCCGTGCCGGCATACAGGCTTCCGACCTGAGCGCGATAGCATTCACTCGCGGACCGGGACTGCTCGGTTCGCTACTTGTAGGCACTTCATTCGCCAAAGGAATGTCGCTCGGGCTCAGGATACCGATAGTGGATGTCAACCACCTGCACGGACATGTGCTGTCGCATTTCATACGCCGACAGCCTGACGACACGGTACCGGAATACCCGTTTCTGTGCCTGCTCATATCGGGTGGCAACTCGCAGATAATCCTCGTGAAAAACTACAACGACATGGAGATACTCGGGCGCACCATCGACGACGCGGCCGGCGAGGCGTTTGACAAGTGCGCCAAGGTGATGGGTCTTCCCTATCCCGGCGGCCCTCATATCGACCGCCACGCAGCCAACGGCAATCCCGACCGTTTCAAATTTGCCAAGCCGCACATACCGGGCTACGACTACAGTTTCAGCGGCCTGAAGACGTCGTTCCTCTACACACTGCGCGACAACGTGGCCACCGACCCCGAATTCATAACCAAAAATATCGACGACCTCGCGGCATCGCTGCAGCGCACCATAATCGAGATACTGATAAACAAACTCGACAAGGCGGTGAAAGCCACCGGCGTCAGGACGGTAGCCATAGGCGGAGGCGTATCGGCCAACTCGGGCATACGCGCGGCCATAGCCGACTATTGCCAACGCCGCGGCCTAAAGGCTTTCATACCCGAACGCGTATTCACCACCGACAACGCGGCAATGGTGGCCATCGCCGGCTATTTCAAATATCTCGACCAACAATTCTGCGCCTACGACGCGGCTCCCTTCGCACGCGTCGGCGTGTAAACCGACATACCTCTATGATTTCCGTTATTATTCCGGCATACAACGTTGAGAAATACATCGGTGCATGCCTCGACTCCGTATTGGCACAGGAAGGTGTCGACCTGGAGATAATCGTCGTCGACGACGAATCGACCGACAGCACGCGTGACATCATACGCCGATATGCACGACAGCACAGCTGTATAAAAGCATTGTATAGCAGGCACGGCGGACTGTCGGCTGTACGTAACAGGGGACTGCAGGAATGTTGCGGAAACTGGATTACTATGGTCGACGGCGATGATGTACTTGTGCCCGGAGCGCTCAAGTGTATGAAGGATTGCGCAACCTCTGAAAATACCGATATTGTGATGGGTGCTTACAAAATTTTCACAGACATCTGTAACGTCACACAATCCGACATAATCAGCCACGTAAAACATCTGACAGGGAAACAGGCGGCAGAAATAATGCTTTACAAAAGCAAATACACTTCATCGGCACATTCATCGGCCTGGGGGAAACTATACCGTCGGCAAATGTGGGACGTTCTACGGTTTAAAGAAGGCATATTGTATGAAGACCTGGAGGTTATTCCCCGGCTGATTGCCGGTGCAAAACGTGTGGCCGTAATAAAAGATGTGGTATACGGATACCGTTACAACACCGGCAGCATCCTGCACGTATTTACGCCAAAACGTCTTGACGCGCTTGATGTCACTGAGAGTCTGGAGAAATATTTCGCTGATGACAGCGAGCTCTATAAAGCCGCACGCTCACGTCATTTCAGCGCGGCGTTCAATTTATGGCTTCTCATGGTTGCCAATGATGCCGTTATTCCTGAAAAAGCGGCCGAATGCCGACGCGTGGTCAGGCGGCTCGCCGTGAGCCAGCTGTTCGGGCGCAAGGTCAGGCTGAAAAACCGTATCGGCGCCCTGCTGCAATATTTCCCGTTTATATTCAAATCAACTTACTTATGTAAAAAATTACTGGCAAAATGAAAACAGCGATAATAGCAATAGGCGACGAACTGCTTATCGGACAGGTCGTCGATACAAACTCGGGAGCCATAGCCCGCATGATTGACCCCGCGGGGTGGAGCGTGGAGTATGTGAAGGTAATCCACGACGATGCCAACGCCATAACGGCGGCCGTCGACGAAGCATTCCTTGCGGCCGACGTAGTGCTCACCACCGGCGGCCTCGGCCCGACCAAGGACGACATCACCAAACTCACACTATGCCGGTATTTCGGAGGCGAACTCCGTCATGACCCGACCGTGCTCGACAATATCAAGGAGGTGTTCGCTAAACGCGGCATTCAGCTCAACGCGCTGACCGAGGCACAGGCCATGGTTCCGACCTCATGCCGTGTGATTCAGAACCGCGTAGGCACGGCGCCCATCATGTGGTTCGAGCGTCCCGACGGCAAAGTGCTCGTGTCAATGCCCGGAGTGCCGTTTGAGACGCTGCAGATGTTTGAGGCTGAGGTATTCCCGCAGCTGATGGCAAAATTTCACAGCGACGAGCATATCGCCCACCGCTGCGTCATCGTCGAAGGCCTTACGGAGTCAAAGGTCGCCATGCAGCTCGACGAATGGGAAGAAGCGCTCCCCGCTTTCGTACATCTCGCATACCTCCCCAAACCGGGTATAATACGTCTGCGCCTTGACGGACGTCATACCGACGGCTCTCTGCTACAGTCGACACTCAACCGACTGCATGACGAACTCTGCCGGCGTTTCGCCGACCACCTGCTGGCCGACGACGACATGACGCCCGAGGAATCGCTCTTACGTCGTCTCCGTGCAAAAGGATATACCGTAGCCACCGCCGAGAGTTGCACCGGAGGCAATATCGCGCACCGCATCACGGCCATTGCCGGCTGCTCCGACTGCTACTACGGCTCCGTTGTGTCATACGACAACAAGGTAAAAGTCAATCTGCTCGGCGTCAAGCAGGCATCAATCGAAGAATACGGCGTCGTAAGCGAACAAGTCGCCGCACAGATGGCAGAAGGCGCACGCAAGGCTATCGGTACCGACTGCGCGATTGCCACCTCGGGCATCGCCGGCCCTTCGGGAGCCACACCGGGTAAACCGGTAGGAACCGTGTGCATAGCCATATCGACTCCGGCGCGCACCGTCGCCGCCACCTACCACTTCCCCGGTACGCGCGACCGTGTCATCGACCGCGCCTCAACCACCGCCCTCACCCTTTTAGCTATGGAACTGAAATAATGCGGTAGCTGCAACACTTCAATCGCCGAACATTATCCCGACCACTATGAAAAAACTGGCTCTATTTATATCGCTTGCCGCGGCCTTAATGGTGATGATTATGCCATCAGGCTGCCGCCATAAGACCGCGGCATGGAATGAGATGGACATTGCTGAAAATCTCATTGAGACACAACCCGACACTGCATTGTCGATATTGTCGGCGATTGACAAGTCGCGACTCGGCGACAGGGAGGAGCACGCCCGTTACGCCCTGCTTATGTCGATGGCACTGGATAAAAACTACATCGACACCACATCGTTTGCCGTCCTCCAACCTGCCATCGACTACTACCTCAAGCACGGCACCCCCGATGAAAAATTACGCACGCTGTACTATCAGGCATGCATATACCGCAACCGCGGCGACGACGGCAACGCGATGGCCTCATGTATCGAAGCGCTCAACCTCGAAGGCGTGACCGACACCCTGGTGCTTGCGCGTACGCTCGTTGGACAGGGTGCTCTTTACGACAAGCAATACAAGATTGATGAATTTGCAGAAAATAATCTTAGAGCCGCCACATTATATCGTGATATCGAGAATTATTCATCAGCAATCAGATGTTATGCCAAGGCACTTAATTCAATAGTAGCCATCAACAATAAGTCAAAAGCCGACAGTATTGCCAAAATATGCTTGCCTCTTATTGAGAGTAATCCGGATATGGAGGAATTCTTCAATTGTAGTTATCTTTCGTATTTAATCGAATACGGAACGGTTGATGAATTCCTAAACTTGGCAAGGGAACTTTACCAATACGACTTACCAAATGTTACGAAACTCGACATTGCGAGAGGATATGCTTCTAAAGTAAATATTGATACAGCACTGTCGCTTCTTGACCATATTGATATAACCCCGACCACTGCAGACTCATTAAAATATTATGCCGTGGTATCCGATATACATGAAACCGCACGACATCCGGATAAAGCGCTTGATGCTTATAAAAAATATATGTATGTAGCTGAGCGTTTTCATGTCAGGATGTTCTCTAACGACCTGCTTTTTGCCGAGCAAAAGCATCAGCTGGAAATAGCGAACCTGATGGAAACGCAAAAGGGAGATAGGATAATCAGATATAGCCTGTTCGTTGTAATTTTCATGATGGCTATCGCCGGAATAATTATTTACCGATATTACAAAATCAGGACTAAACGTATGATGGCCGAGCAGGAAAATTTGAGACTTAAAGTGGAGAAACAGGCAGCCGAACTTGAACTTAACAACTTAAGGTTGGAGAAATCAGAACTTGAAAGTGAACGCAACAACTTGAAAGTATTGTTGCAGGAACAGCATGAACTTGACGGCCCCATTCAGAATGTAATAAAGCAGCGTCTTGACATGCTTAACAGTCTCCTCGCAAAAGAAATCTCCGATAACGAATCACATGCTGCGGCCTATACAAAATGGATTGAACACATACGCAAAAACAAAGAGGAGTTTCTGGACTCCACACGCATAGCCCTTACAGCATCCTACCCTGCATTCATGAAGAGTCTCGAGACCTACGGCCTTACCGATGATGAAATCAAATACGTATGCCTGTATGCTATCGGGCTTAAAGGCAAAGAGGTCGGGGAATATATGCAGCTAAAGCGGCATTATAATATAAGCAGTGCTATCCGCAAAAAGCTCGGCATGGACGAGCACGAAACAAATATCGGGCTATATATCCGACGCCACTTAGACAAGCCCGCTAACACGTCATTATCATGACAGCAAAAAGTGCACGCTGACGGCATGCCGTTAAACTTTTTGATGCTCCGTTAAACTTTATCGAACCAATAATTTTTAACACACTGAGTTTCAGCTGCATAAAAATGCAGCTGTTAAACTTTTTATTTGTTTGAAAACTTATAAATTCTTAATTTTATGAAAAATAACCGCTAAAAATTCTTGACAATGAAAAAGCTTTTTTTAATTATTGCTGTAATTTTTACAACTATGTTTTCATCGTTTGCCGAAGACGAAAAAGTCCCCGTAGTTTTTAATAATAAAAAGCAAACATCAAATAAAAGCACATGGGATAGAGCACCGATGCGTATACCAGTTGATGTCTATTATAATACAGAAAATCGAGTAATCAAAGTCGAGGGCAGTGAAACAATCGATGCCGAAGTATATCTCTATAATAAATATGAAGAATTGGTAGACTATTCGTCAACAATAAACGCCGAATTCCAGCTAACTATGCCCGGTGAATACACCGTTCTCATTCAAAGCGAATACTGGTACGCCGAAGCTATCGTAAACGCAGATTAATATGTATTAATAAGATTAATGATAATGATTTCGAATAAATCTATAAATATATCAAATGATTTTGCTATGAGAGTTTTTTTATTTTTAATGGCAATTATAACCTCAAGTGTAATCGGAGTCTTTTCTCAAACCTCAACCCCGAAAAAATATACTATCAGGTATGAAGAAAAAGTCAGACCGGGCGATGCAAGTTTTGAGAATCAAAAACTCCCGGCTAAAATCCGTCGTTCATCAAGCAATAAGGGCGAAATAAATTTTGTATACTTTGATGAGTTCCCGGATTCTATGAAGGTAGCAATTACCGCAGCAGCAAATCTATGGGAATCAAAGATTTCCAACGGTCACCCTATATATATCGGAGTATGTTATGATTATCTCGAACCTAATGTGGCGATGGCTGCAGATGTATATTATTATGAATCTTCGGATTTTTTCGATAATTTAAATGGTTGTCCATCTGCATTGGCTACACAAATTAGTGATTCGTCAGAAAGCAATGAAGATAATTTAGATGGAATCATTATTTTTGACCCAGATATTGAATGGGATTGTGGGTTTACCGATAAGAACTTTCGTGGCTGCAACCTCACAACTATGACATTGAGAGGAATTGCCAGATGTCTTGGCATCGGTTCAAGTGTAATATATTTCGACAATTCTTTCTGCTTTTATAATAACTATCCTACTTATTTCGACAATTTACTGTATTGTAACTCAACATATTTATCAGACATCGAACAGAAGAGCGATGATATGGCAAATTTTGTAAAATCAGATAATGTATATTTAAATACCGCGTCTAATAAATATAAAATATATGCTCCCTCACAATATTATCGCGATATGTCATTATGCTATCTTGATGAAAATAATTCGTTAATGTCATATTCTATAGGACAAGGCAATAGTTTCCTTTCGATTGACGATAAAACGATAGATATTTTGAGAACAATCGGTTGGGATTTACCCAAAACAGGATTAAAAATTGTATCTTCTGATATTGGGTCAAATGGAATTGGGTCATCGTATACTTCACATTCATTTCATTTAGATAATGAAAACGAAGCAATTTCAAATTATAAATGGAAATTTTCATTAAAAAATAAGTCCAATAAATTTGAACAGATTTCCGTTGGAAATGAAGCGAATTTCACTATCAGTAAAATCGAGTATGCAGAAGATTATTTCATAAATCTTGATGGAGATTTAGAGGGGAAAGTAGAATGTGAGTATGTACTAAACGGACAGAAATATAACGCAATACCTTTCACTGTATCATTAGGATTAAAGCCAGTTATATCTTCAATAGATAATCTTAAAGTCATAAAACAGGAGGAAGAACATAGTTTTTATGTCACCTTTACAATAAAATACGCAGGTGCCGAAAATGTCTCAGTTGAAATCGAAAGAGATAATGATGTTAATGTTTCCGTGATTCGTATTGATGAACCATTTATTGCCCATGTTAAGACATACAGCATGTCAACTTTAACCTATAACTGGGTGAGAATTATAGTACGAAATGAGTATGGGAAAACAGAGAAAACGTTGGAATTCCCGCCTGATATTATAACAAGTATTGATAATATTTCCCCGAAACATGAAGACGTCAAAAGATTACAATTGTTTAACATCAACGGTATTATAGTATATGAAGGTACTACAACCGGTTTTTCGGAAAAAAATCTTTATCCGGGATTATATATAAAAAAAGAAATTTACAATAATGATATTTCAAAAACTTCTAAACTTGTAGTATTATGAAAAGCTTAATTTTATTTTTTATAGCATTATCCTTTTGTAAATTATCGGCCGAAGCAAACCTGTCAAAAATACAGTCATACGAATCAGAAGTTAGCATTGACAATGTAACTTATGAATATAAGGTATTCAATGAGGCTGATAATAGGATAGACTGTACGGGAACGATTAATTTTACCATAAACATACCAACCGGCTGCCAAAGATTATTATTAGTACGTACACGGGAACATACTGTCGACTCAGACAGATTATCTTTCTCTATAAAAACGCAACTTCCTATCGTCGATGACTCATCGGCAATGAGTGTGTCTCTGCCTGATATGAGTTGGGGTACATATTTCAGGATATTCGCCTATTTTGAAAATGACAGATATATTTATTCGCCAACATATTGTACGAACTCCTACATTGAAGAAAACGATTTAAAAATTATATTGGGACAGGCATCAATTGACAATAATATCGCTGAGCCTATTGATATTTCCATTGATAATGGGTATTTGTATATTGGGATAACGGAGCCGGTTGAACTTACTATCTCCAATTTGAATGGATACATTATTTTTAACGGAACTATATCACAAAGTACATCAATACCAATTAAGATGGAATCCCACCAAATGTTAATAATACGTTGTAAGAACAACAAATCAACTATCGTTAGAAAATTCATCGTAAAATGAAACGTATATTTTTATTACTCTTATTATTAGTGGGTTCTGTAACTCATACCATGGCCGAGAATTATATTGAAAGTTATAATATAGCCTCTGAAAAATATGTTGATGAAATACAAGATGTGCAGGTAATACGACGAATAAATGGCGGGACAGTAATTACCCCTATTTTCGATGAGACATGTCCAAATGAAATGAAAGCACCGTTCGCATATGCTTGTAAAATCGTAGAGGAGTATATACCGCCATGTCTTCCATTAAAAGTTGAAGTTTCTTGTGGCCGCACCGGAAGTTCATCATCCGGAGCAATTTCAAGAGTAAGGACAAACAGTAGGCAGCATTTTGGTAAAGTCACAGAGTATAAATTCGTTCAAATGAGCATGATTAAAGGTGTAATATTAGCGGAATTATCACGTAACTCCACTACGACATTCCTCGACTCAGTGCCTGATGTAAAATTTTTAACAAATGAACCGGATATAAGTATTACCTACAATAATCAGAAACTCAATGAATTTTATTTTTCATTAGATACTATACCGGGAGAAAAGTATGATTTTGTTTCTTTGGCAATTAGGGATTTACTTATAGGATTAGGAATTTCAAGCGGTTATAACCATTATACTACAATAGGTGGTCTGCAAAATCCTCAACGTGATTTGACCCCATTTGAATATTTCATAAACAAGACATTGGGGAATTATGACAATCCGACAGTTCGTTTAGCAAAAGCAACAAAAGGAGAACTTGAATTAAAACTTGACGCCCTAAAAAGCTTAAAATTATATGCACCTACAACTTGGGTTAACGGCGTTTCTTTAAACTATTTTATACCCCAGGACGATAGTTGCGTCTCAAAGATACTAACCCATAACTTTTGCAAAGGAATGGTGAAGAGGTCCCTTAGTGATAATTATTCTCATGACATTTTCACTTTTCTGTTAGGAAGGAAAGCCGATTATGTGTCAGGAACGTCTGCGCCAAGTCCATCTTCGTCTGGAAGCACATCGCTTCTTATGCCTTATAATGGTTCTATTTCTATTGAAAATAAATCCCCATACAATAATATCTATAATGTGGAAACCCATCATGCAGACCAACAGCATGCGACAAAATTAAAATCTCAGATAGCACTTTCAGGAAGAAGAGAACTTGAACAATATGTCAATTCCTTTCATCCATTTCTAACAGATGAAAATAACCCATCTGCTGATTACGGCACATCTGTCTCTGTATTGAAAAAGGACGGTACTTGGGATGTTGTTAAATTCATACAATCTTATTTCCCAGGAGAAACGATAACCTATAGCATGTCAGATTGGACATTCCATTTCGATGATGACCAATATGCGCGAACTGTCGATGGTTATCTACGCGCTCGAATAACCGTTAAATATAATAACGATTTAGGCGGAATGGATATAAAATCGACTTTTTTTGTTGTCGATTATCTTCCTCAAAAAGTTCGGTTGGGTTATGATTATATTCCCCAAGAAAAAGTACCGGTTTCCACTCATATTAGCAATACTACGGAGAATAATGTAAGATTATATTTCTCCAATACAGAAGGCGTAGACCGTATTGTTATTGAGTGTAAGAGAGAGGGATTTAGAATACCCAGCAAAATACAGATAACCAATGTCAAAAAAGGATATTTTGATACTACTATCGACCGAAATACCACTTTTACAGCACTTAGCTATAATAACAATGGTTATACCCGCGGGGTTCCTGTCACTGTTGAATATCAACCTGCAAGTGTGGCTGCCGCTTTGAGTTTTGACATGCAGAATGATGCTATTATGGTGAAAGCGGGAGATGAAGCTGTCGATAATTGCAATTACAGCATTGCTCCGCTTACTGTTACGGGACAGCAAGCCGGACGAAACGGGATGACGAACGGCGCAATTGACATATCCACGTTGGCCGATGGATTGTATGTGCTGACTGCCATTGACGAAAAGTCAGGACTGCAGGGTACATTCAAATTCCGTAAATAGTGCAATATACAGTCAGGCCACATTCTTATAAATCAATATAAAATGTGTCCCGACAGTTTTATTTTGATAATAATATTTAAATTTTACCGTTAAATAAGTAATAACAGAAACAGGTCAAAGCCGGATTCAACAGCACTATTAGCGGATTAAAATTATATTATTGTGAAAAGAGTATTTCTATCATCGGTATTGGCAATTACAGCGTTTACCTTGCCCGCTTTTGCTCATGATTGTGCCGATACTACATTTTCCGATACTTTCAGCGAAACGAGTGAAGGCACTCTCAGCCCATACGTAATAAGCATATCGGGCGATGAGGTTCACGATAACGGACGTGCGTCGGCCTACACATCACATTGTTTCAGGATAAATACCGATGATTTACCCGGCAATGCTGCTATTGATAATCCTGAATGGACACTGGAGCTACCGCTTGCCAACGGCAAAATACAATCATTGAAACTGGCTGACGAGCACCTGTCATGTACTACCGCTCCCATCGAAAACGAGGAAATCTACGAAATCAATTCCAGAGGCGATATCGAAGCTCGATTAAAATTCAGATGCACAATCGACGGGGCTGAATCCAATGCATCATTCAATATATATTTTGAGCTAAGACCGTTCATTGAATCCGTTGTCATAGACAGAATCGAGGACAATGCACCATTCGATTCATATAACGCATATTACACTGTCAAATATCTGGGGACTGACCGTATACAGGTATATGTAGAACAAGAATATTCATCAAAAGTAGACTTCAGTTACATAACCGAACCGTATATCGCAAAGGGAGTTGCCAATCATATAGCCAGTCCGTACTATGCATGGATTGATTTTATAGCTGAAAACAAGTATGGCAAATATGTCTATACGATTGAATTGATGCCATACGGGGTAGTCTCCGACAATTCGGGCCCTGCCGACGATTTCGCGGGAGTACGCTCAGTCGGGATTGACGAGCCGACCGATTGCCGGTATGAAGTGTATGATATTTCCGGCATATATCTCGGACAATTTGCTGAATTATCAGATATAAGAAATATCCCTAACAAAGGAATACTTATAGTAAGACGCATCAGCAAAAACAATATCGAAACTTTTAAATTTCTCAATAAATAAGACAACGCTATTATCAAATCTCCTGTTCTATCGGATAGTGCAATATCCCTCCTGTTCTACTGTGCTATTGTTGAAAAAACAAGCACAAAAATGATTATTTGATTTTGAACAGGAGTACAATAGAACAGGAGATTATCTTCTATAATGTTATATGATATGTAGTTACAGAACTTACATAGTAGGGACGCACGGTCGGTGCGTCCGGAAAGCAAGCATTGATTATCAACGTATTATCGGACGTACAGACCGTGCGTCCCTACTTTGTTAGCCGAAATCCCACAATTTTGTAACACCCTCTTTGCAGTATTCGCTGCACAATTTAGTTCGTGCACATTATGTATGAGTATGTACAATCTTTATTTGCTATCTTACTATTATCTTAGCCGTATTGATACCTCCGTCTGATAGGATTTCTTTTTTAATGTACAGGCCTGATGACAGATTGTCTATCGAGAAAGCGGCCGGAGTACCGTCAAACACAATTGACCCGTCAAGATTGTATATCAACATACGCGCCACTTCCAAATCCAGTTCCTCGACTTCAACAACATCGGCGGTCGGCTTTACGGGAACAAAAAGAGGAATTCCTCTTGTATGACCATAATCATTGTATGCTACTGCTGTGAACGTGGTGTTACGATCAATTGTTGTTTCATAATATCCTTTTTTGACATCAGTTACCTCAAACTTACTCGGCACACGGAATCCCTCTCTAAGTCGCTCCAAAACGAGACGGTCTACGCCTTCGGTATCCGAAAAAGATAACATAATTTTAGTATTATTTGATGTATTGTCATCGGTATCACCATCTGAGTCAAGATAGGTATATGTCAGGGATATTAAGGGAGGAAGGTTTTCATCCGTGATTTTTACAGGGACAAAAAGAGGAATTCCTCTTGTATGTTCATCGGCATTATTGTATGCTACTGCTGTGAACGTAGTGTTATGCCATATTGTGGTATCGAAATATCCTTTCGACATATCAGAGATTAACGCCTTATTCGGCAAAATGGATCCAGCCTTCAACATTTCAAGGACTATATAGTCCACACCTTCCGTGTCAGAGAAAAATAGTCTTACTCTCGTCCCATCTGACGAGTTGTCGGAACCGGACTCGCTGTCTGAGTCAAGATAAATATACGACAAGCTGACGGCAGGTGGTAACGCTGTAGTATCACTTTCACCACCATCTTCGGCTTTAACCGGAATGACAGCCATCAATACGAATAAAATTGCAAGCAGGTTTTTCATATCTCAAAAATATTTGTTTTAAATTACTCTCATACTTTTACATAGCAATCCCTTACTTCTGTCAAAGGTAGTCATTAAAATTTATAAAGCAAATAATCGGCTTCAAAAAATCAATCGGTTATTCCGTTAAGCCACAGTGCGGAGGAGGCGTCGGAGGGCATGCGCCAGTCGCCGCGGGGCGAGAGGCATACACTGCCTACTTTGGGACCGTCGGGTAGGCAGGAGCGTTTGAACTGCTGGTTGAAGAATCGGCGGAAGAATACCTTGATCCATTTCTCTATTTCTGCTTCGCGAGAGGGGAACGCGCGGCATGCGAGATACTGTATCTTTTCGGGAGTGAAACCGTAGCGGAGGGTGTAATAAAGGAAGAAGTCGTGAAGCTCGTAGGGGCCGACCAGATCCTCGGTGCGCTGCGCGATAGTGCCGTCGGCAGCTGCAGGCGTCAGTTCGGGACTTATTGGGGTGTCGATAATATCGATTAACGCCGTGCGCGCCTCTTCGCTGTCGGTTATTCCGACAAAATATCTCACGAGATGGCGCACCAGCGTCTTGGGTACACCGGCGTTCACACCATACATCGACATGTGATCACCGTTGTATGTGGCCCATCCGAGGGCGAGTTCCGACAGGTCGCCCGTGCCGAGCACCATGCCGCCTGTCTGGTTGGCAATATCCATAAGTATCTGCGTGCGTTCGCGGGCCTGCGAATTTTCGTATGTTACGTCGGTTACCGCCGGGTCGTGGCCGATATCGCGGAAATGGAGGTTGACAGCGTCGGCAATCGGTATCTCGCGTATCGTGATGCCGAGCGCACGCATGAGCGTCAGCGCATTGTTGTAGGTGCGGCCTGTGGTGCCAAAGCCGGGCATCGTCACGCCGACAATACCTTTACGGTCAAGCCCGAGGCGGTCGAAAGTTTTTACGGCTATGAGCAACGCAAGGGTTGAGTCGAGTCCGCCGGAGATACCTACAACGAGATGCTTCGTGCGGGTGACATCGAGGCGCCGCGCCAGGCCGGCCGCCTGTATGTTGGTAATCTCGTTGCAGCGCTCCTCCATGTCGCCTGTCGACGACGGCACGAACGGCAACGGATTTATGTCGCGCAACAGGGTGTCGTCACCGACACGTTCCGGCGTTGTGACACGCACTACATTGTAAGCGGCCGTGACCTCACGCGCGGCGGTGTCGCCCCACGTCGTGGTATGCATGCGGTCGCGGCGCAAAGCATCGATGTCAACGTCGGCTACCACAATCTGCGGCTCCGGTTGCCAGCGCTTGCCCTCGCGCAATATGCGTCCGTTCTCGGCGATGATTGCCTTGCCGTCGAACACCAGGTCGGTCGACGACTCGCCATATCCGGCGCCGGCGTATACGTAGGCCGCCATACACCGCGCCGACTGCTGCGCGACAAGTCCGCGCAGGTAGGCGTATTTGCCGATGACGTCGTCGGATGCAGAAAGGTTGAGTATCACCTCCGCACCCGCCAACGCATGGCGCGACGAGGGAGGTACGGCCGTCCAAAGGTCTTCGCAAAGCTCTATGCCGACTCTTACGCCATTGATTTCGACCAATTGATTGCGTCCGAAAGGCACGTCGCCGAAACCGCCGATGCTTACCGACGAGAGAGCATCATCGGCCGGATGCCACCAGCGGCGCTCGTAGAACTCATTGTAATTCGGCAGATATGACTTCGGTATTACCGCAAGAATGGCCCCCTGCGCTATCACCACCGCGCAGTTATATTGCCGGCCGCCGCTGACAACGGGCGCACCAGCCACAATGACCGCATCAATCGCCGTGCTCTCGCGGGCGATATACTCCAGCGCGGCCGCCGCACCCTCGACCAGCATGGCATTGTGAAACAGATCGGCACACGTATACGCCGTAACCGACATCTCGGGCATCACTACAACCGCGGCGCCTGCCTGCGCGGCCTGCCGGGCCAGGTCGACAATAGCCTTCGCGTTGCCGCCGCAATCAGCCACATTCACCGCCGGAACTCCGGCCGCCACTCTGAAAAAACCATGCTTCGTCATATCTTTGTATTGTTTTAATTCAATTATACGATTAAGTAATCGACCGGCAATCTGTCGTGCCGGTGCAATTCAAAATATCACTCAGTGATGCGAAATTACGCAAATATTTTGATATATTTGCAATCAGGTAGATTTAATCATAGAGGCATGTGGAAGTAAATTCTAATAAAAACATTGTATTCAATTATATAAAATTCATCCTTATTTTAGGCGTCGTCGCAGCTCATAGCAACGTATATGCGGATTATGATGCTCCCGACGCCCCGCTCGGCCTGAATATCGTGGAATTCTTTTCCGACAGATTGATAAAAGTATGCGTGCCGTGTTTCTTTATCCTGTCGGGCTACCTGTATTTCAACAACGTGACCCAATTTAACAAAGCGACATATCTGAGCAAAACCCGACTCAGGATTCACACGCTGCTTATCCCGTATCTGCTATGGAATGTCATAGGTCTGGTCATCGACCTGCTTAAGTACCGCTACTTTAATTATCCGTCGTTTGGCGTAGTCGAAAACGGGCATATCTGTCTGCCGCGCCTGATTGAAGGATTCTGGGACTATGCTGACGGTTATCCCTACGCGTTTGCATTCTGGTTTATCCGCAATCTGATTATATTCGCAATCCTCTCCCCTCTCGCATATTTCTTAGGAGGGAAAAACGTATATCTCTTCGGGGTACTACTTCTTACACTTGCGGCACTCGACATTTCATTATGGGGATTTGAATTTTTCATTCTCGGCTGTTGCATCGCCACATTTTTCAAAAAGCGGCTGAGCGGCATAAAATGTCATACAGCCATACTTTCCGCGATAATCTGGTGCGCTATCGCAGCCGCCGGACTATGGATTGATTTTGGGAAAGCCGGCTGTCTGATGCTGAACGTAGCTTCTATATGTGCGTTCATATTTCTATTTTGGCTCTTTCTGCATGCCGCGCCTCACCTTGAGAACCGCACCATAGGGACAGTCGTATCCTCGACTTTTTTCATCTACGCCGTGCATCAGTTTTTCTGCACCATTACCGATGATTTTTACAGCGGCGTCTTCGGATTAGACTCCACCTTAGGAGGAATAGCCGCTTTCCTCTTCTCATTCCTGACAATGTTGACAGTTTCGATGCTCGCGTGGCTGATAATGAAGAAATTCATGCCGGGTATCACCGGAATACTCAGCGGCGGACGGTGATGCACGTCTCCGTCACATACGCCGTTCTCCGTTTTTACAAATCATTATGCAAATAAATTTGTCGAAAATGGTAAAAAAATTTGGTTAGTTGAGAAAAAATCAGTTACTTTGCACACTGTTTTATGGCTCATCCTGTAAAGCTTGAGAGAAATGATGCGCTCTTTTGCGATATGAGACTGAGATGGCGGCCATGAAGCGATACATTCAAACAACGAAATAATATAGATAAATTCATTAACAGCCATGTCAAAGATTTGTCAAATTACGGGCAAAAAAGCGATTACCGGCAACAACGTATCGCACTCAAAGCGCCGTACCAAACGTCGCTTCAATGTCAATCTTTTCAACAAAAAGTTCTATTGGGTTGAACAGGACGCGTGGATTTCGCTCACCATCTCAGCCGCCGGATTGCGTACAATCAACAAATTAGGTCTTGACGCTGCTCTCAAGCACGCTGCAAGCAAAGGTTACATTTCTGAAATCAAATACATAGAATTCTAATAAAATGGCAAAGAAAGCTAAAGGTAATCGCGTGCAAGTTATCCTCGAATGCACAGAGCACAAGGCAAGTGGTATGCCCGGCACTTCACGCTATATCACCACCAAAAACCGCAAGAACACCACAGAGCGTCTCGAGCTCAAAAAATACAACCCCATCCTCAAGAAGGTAACCGTACATAAAGAAATCAAATAATACGATTAGGATATGGCAAAGAAAACAGTCGCCTCTCTTCAAAAAGGTGAAGGTCGCACATACAGCAAAGTTATCAAAATGGTAAAGTCGCCCAAAACAGGCGCTTACATGTTTAAGGAAGAAATGGTGCCCAACGACGCCGTTAAAGACGCCCTTAAATAATCACGACAAAAATCATCCCCGGCCAACCCGCCTCCAAAGCGGTAACGCTGCCGACAGAAATAATCCAAAACAGGCATCGGCCCCAAGGCCGGTGCCCGTTACGTTTTACCAGCACTGATTCAATGACAACACTATATAATACCGATGTAAGGGATTTCACGACGTTCGGCATTTCGGCACAAGCAGCATGCGTCGTATATTACGACAGCCTTGACGAACTCCGTCGCGTTCTCACCGACAATACATTTCCGCGGCCTTTCAAGCATCTTGGTGCCGGAAGCAATATGCTGTTCACCGGCAACTTCGAGGGAACAATCCTCATATCGCGCATCGCCGGGTGCAGGATTACCGACGCGGCACCAGACGGAAGTGTGCTCGTCGCTGCATCGGCAGGCGTGGTGATGGACGACCTGTGCCGCGACATGGCACAGCGTGGCATCTGGGGACTGGAGAACCTGTCAGGCATCCCCGGCACAGTCGGGGCATCGGCGGTGCAGAATGTCGGCGCCTACGGCGTGGAAGCCGGCGACCATATCGTGCAAGTCGACGCTATCGACGCGGCCACCGGTGAGCACCGTCTGTTCACGCACGACATGATGCAGTTCGGTTACCGCCATACCATATTCAAGACCGACGCCATGCGCGACCGCTTCATAATAACCGACGTACACTTCCGGCTGACAGTCACTCCGTCGCCACGGCTCGACTACGCCAACCTGCAGTCAATCGTCGGCGAAAACCCGACAGCTTCCGATATGCGCGGCGCTGTAATATCCACTCGCGACGCCAAACTCCCCGACCCTGCCGTGACAGGCAGTGCCGGCAGTTTCTTCAAGAACCCGGTAATCCCGCAGGAGCATTTCAAACGTATCGAAGCCATGTATCCCGACGTCCGCGTGCCGCATTTCATCGTAGGCGACGACGCCGTCAAGGTGCCCGCGGCATGGCTCATCGACAAAGCCGGATGCAAGACAATGACCGAAAGGGGCGCCTCCCTGTGGCCGACCCAGCCACTCGTGATAGTCAACACCGACGGCCATGCCACCTCCACCGATATCCTCACCCTCGAACGACGCATCATCGATGCCGTACACACCCGCTTCGACATAACCCTACACCCCGAAGTCGAACATATCTGACACAGGTATTATATTTCCGTAACGTCCCGCTACCCGCCCTCGCTGTCATCGCTTTGCCTATGCATGGTGATAAAGAGTAAAAAGTAAGATGTACATCTGTACAGCGTACTGACGATAAGCCGTAAAAATCCGGCACGCGTCCTCCGTGCTCTTACAGTTTGCTAAGATTGGCTCCTTAGCGAGCTTGCATACTCTCAAAACGAATCAGGCTACACCGGAAATATCCATTACTCCCGGAACCGGTTACTCCATCAGATCGTACGTCCAGTTGGCCGACTGTATCTCGCAGTCTGTCTCGCGCAGACGACGCGAACACTCATCGGCACGGTGTCTCACCTCTTTTACATCAACCGTATTGACATATCTTATCTCCTGACGCGAATAGCGGTCAGGGCGTTCCGAGAGGAACGACAGCAGGTTCTGCAGTTCCTGAACCTTTAGTTTCAACACATCTCGCAACGCAATCTTATCGGCAATCGTCGCGCCGTCGGCAAGCACGACACTCTGGTTCGTGCGGTTGATTTTCCTGATAAGCTGTTCAAGTTCATCGATACAGCGGTTGAATTCCTCAAAAAGAGCTTCAGGCCGCTCGGCAGGCTCATCGCCCTCCTGCACCTTACAGGCAGCCTTCAGCCGTCCGTCCATCTGCGCGATGCGTTTCTGCAAATCCGCCCTCTGCGCCAAAGCCTCAGCAAGTTTCATATCATCAATACTATTTATAAATTCATAAATCTGTATGTACCCGATAACTCGCGTACATATAACTATAACAAACAATCCGGCAAATGTTTCACCGTTCATACCGGCGATACAGCACGATGAGGAGCACCGTGCCGATAAGTGTCAGTGGCAACCCTGCCAATACTGCGGGACGACATCCGTAGCCCGCAGCTATCACCATACCTCCGAGCCATGCCGAGATTGCATTGCCGAGATTGTATGACATCTGTATGAGCGAACCGCCAAGCAGCTCTCCGCCTGTCGAATATTTTATAATAAGGCTTTGCAACGGTCCACCGGACGCGAAAAGCTGCGCGGCACCTATGACCATGAGCACGACAGCGGCCGCCTTATCCCACACAAAGAAATAAATCAGCACAAGTGTAATCATCGACGTGCCCTGCACGAGTGCTGCAACAAACGCCCTGTTGTGGGTGACGGCACACCGTCCGCCGATTATGTTGCCGGCAAAGATACCAAGTCCGGCCACGACCATAAGCCAGGTCATATCGGCAGGTGCGAATCCCGCCACCCCCGTCATCAGCGGATCGATATAGCTGTACCAGCAATAGAGTCCCGCCTGTCCGAACAGCGGACCGGCAAAAATGAGCCACGGCGCCGCCGACCGCAGGAATTTAAACTGCCCCTTGAATCCAGTATCCTTCACCTTGCCCACATCGCCTATCCATGCATGGATACCGATGAAAGCCACGGCACCGCTCAGCGCCACAAAGGCAAATGTCAGACGCCACGACAGATATTCGGAAAACACCGTCCCGATAGGGACTCCCACTATAGTAGCCACCGTCATTCCCGCGATGACCATCGACACGGCAGCCGCCTCCTTGCCCGGAGCCGACAGACGCTGCGCCACAATAGCGCCGACGCCGAAATAGCATCCGTGCGGCAGTCCCGAGATGAACCGCGCGGCGAGCAGTCCCCAGTAACCCGTAGCGACAGCCGCCAGCGTGTTGCCGACCATGATGAGCGCGGCAAGTATCATCATTATTTTCTTCAGCGGCATCTTGCGCGCAAACAGCAGAAACGGCGCACCCACCGTCACACCCAGCGCGTATGCCGAAATAAGGTGTCCGGCCTGCGAAATCGATATGCCGACACCCTCCGCCACATTACCGAGAATAGCCATAATCACAAACTCGGCTATCCCAAGGGCAAAAGTGCCCAAAGCCAATGCAAAAAGACTCTTGTTCATAAACCTGAAACACTACAACCGGCTGAATGAAACCGGCATTATAAAGTACGCTATCTGATCAATACCTTTTGGAAAACAACGCCGCTGTCAGTCGCTGAAACGGCGCTGCAAAATTCGCGCGAATAATCGGTTTATGCAAAATTTTTCCAATAAATTTTCCGGTATCTCCGCAACTAAATTTTGTATTTATTATAATCGGCATTGCCATTCTACTATAAATTCTTACCACACCCCACCGCTACCGCCATCAAGACCGGCTTATCGACAACAATTCGGAATAACCAACGGAATAATACCGTTGCAACGGAAATTTTCAGCATCAACACAACCATAGGCTACCGGTAGCGTTATATTTATAACTGAACAAGTGACCGGTATGATAAACAAGCTATTACTCATAGTCGACCCACAGATTGATTTCATCACGGGAGTGCTTCCAGTCCCCGGGGCTGTTAGCTCCATGAACTCCCTGGCGGGATACTTGCGCCGTAACAGCACGCAATATGCCGGTATCATCGTTACCGCCGACCGACACCCGATGCGCCACTGTTCGTTCAGAACGGAAGCCGGGCAATGGCCGGTGCATTGCGTGGCCGATTCGGTCGGAGCCGCTATATGGCCTCCGCTTATGTCCGCGCTTATCGACGCCTCCGATAAAACGGCAATACTCCATAAAGGCGAAAATGCTGAAACTGAAGAATATTCCATACTCAAGAACCGTGATGCTGCCGACATAATATCACATATCATAAAGTCAAGTAATATCGGTCACATCGACATCTGTGGACTTGCCGGCGACGTATGTGTGGCCGCCACGATTCGTGACCTGTTGACATTGGATGGCAACATCCGGCTGAACGTACTGAAAAAGTTCAGCCCGTCGATTGACGGCGGCAATACTCTTGATTCTCTAATCTCAAAATATAGCTTGTCATGCACCAGATAATCCGACATTTCACAGATGATGACCTGTATAAATTCACCATGTGCTGCGCGGTTATAGAAAACTATCCCCGTACCCGTGTACGCTACAGATTCACCGACCGCAACCATACTGTCTATCCCCCGGGATTTGCCGCCGAGCTCCGCCGACAGGTCGAAATGCTCGAGACAGTCGTGATAACAGATGAAGAGATTGCATTCATGCGCAAGCGGTGCAGCTATATACCGGCATGGTTCTACAGCTATCTTAAAGGCTTCCGTTACGACAGCGGCTGGGTCACGATACAGCAGGACGAAAGCGGTCATCTCGACATCGAATTCGAAGGTTGCTGGAGCGATACAATTCTGCTCGAAGTAAAAGTACTGGCCATAGTCTCGGAATTGTACTACATGATGACCGGCAACGACAGATCATTCGACTACGGTGTCTACTATGGCAGATCACATGACAAAGCGGAAAAGCTTATTGAGGCGGGATGCACGTTCAGCGACTTCGGCACACGTCGCCGCGCCTCTTTCCAGGCTCAGGATACGGCCGTAAAAGCTATGAAGGAGTGTCAGGACGCACTGCACGGCCCGGGAAAATTCATCGGCACAAGCAATGTGTATTTCGCCATGAAGTACAACCTCGTGCCTGTAGGCACCATGGCGCATGAGCTGATATGCGCGATTGCCGGAATGTACGGGCCGCAGATGGCCAACTACCTTGCCATGAAGACATGGGCGAGCACCTACCGCGGAGCTTTGGGCACATTCCTCTACGACACATACGGCTGGCGCATCTTCAGTCTGAATTTCTCGGAAGACTATGCCAATATGTTCAAGGGACTCCGTGTCGACAGCGGCGACAATTTCAGGGAACTCGATCTGATAGTCGACAAATACCGCAGCCTGAATATCGACCCGCGCAGCAAGCAGATAGTATTCAGCAACGGGCTCGACGTGGACAAAGCCATAGAGATACAGCGGTACGCCGAAGATAAATGCATCCCCTCCTTCGGCATCGGGACGCACTTCACCAACGACTTCGACGGCATCGACCCGATGAATATCGTCATCAAGCTCGTGGCCGTAAAAATCACCGAATCGTGGCCGTTCTACTGCACCACCTGCAAGCTGAGCGAAGACCCCGGCAAATACTCCGGCGACAAAGCAACAGTCGACCGCTTCCTCGAAATCCTCCACCTCAACAGCAAATCCCTCTCGGAATAACCTTCAAAAAGACGTAATATAATGCTGAGTTTGGCACGACGATGAGCACCCGTCAGGACGCAGATTATTCATAGCCCTGTACGCCGGGAGCATCGCGGAAACATGCAGTGCAGCTTTACGGCAAGAGTAGTGAGAGTGTTGCAACACTGTAATTAACGGTCAAAAATCGCAGCAAATTATAGGGACGTGATTCAATGCTGTTTACTTAAAGGCGTGATCTCTTTTTAATTATCATTGATTCGCAGGTCATATTATATCACTTCCTCAAATCTAACCACACCTGATTGTCAATACATTAGTGTTGCATAGTACAAATACGGAGATTCAAATTCTTTGCGATTAATAATATTATATGGTGCAAAGCGGCTTCGCCGATAACATAGGAATGACATCGGTTACTTTGTCGTTTTGCGTCTCATCTTGATTCTTCCCATTCCTTTTTAACTCGCTCGACTTCTGCTATCAACTGCTGCTCTGTGGGAAGGTACAGCTGATATTTTGACGCAACTATTGTATTGTTATCGGCAGGAAGGGTCATCTTAACCAATGTGTCGTTTTTGGCAGTGCATAGTAATATGCCAATTGTGGGATTCTCCTCCGGTAGTTTCTCAGTACGGTCGTAGTAATTGACGTACATCTGCAATTGTCCCAGATCCTGATGAGTTACCTCGCCTGTCTTTAACTCAAAAATCACGAACCGGCGAGCAAGACGGTTGTAAAAGACTAAGTCAATGAAAAACTCGTCATCTTCAAGAATGATTCGTTTTTGACGCGCGACGAAAGTAAAACCATTGCCCAGTTCAAGTATAAATTCCTGAAGGTGATTGATTAATTCTGTTTCAAGATCACTTTCGTAGTAATGAGCCTTCTTTTCCAAACCAAGGAATTCCAAAACCATTGGATCCTTAACTATTTCCTGCGGTGCTTCGGGTGCTCTCTCTTTCCGCGCCATTGCGAGCACAGATTCTTTATCATTGCTAAGAAGCAAGCGTTCATATAGCATTGAATTAATCTGACGCTTCATTTGACGTGCCGTCCAACAGTTGTTGATAGTTTCAAGTATGTAATATTCTCTCTTATCCTTGTCGGCAATGTCTAAAAGCCACTTATATTGCGACCAGTTCAATTGTGCATACAGTGTATGCACAATCGGAAATTCCAGATAAAATTTCTTACTATAATCCAACTGACGTTTACCAAATCCACTGCCAAACTCCGGTTCAAGTTCTTTCGCAAGATTCTTTATAAGACCTTTACCATACTCAGCACGCGCACTCCCGCCCTGTTCTTCCTCGACAATGCGTCGTCCTATTTGCCAGTACATCTGTACGCGACAAAAGTCAACTGAGCGGACAGCATTAGACCGAGAGGTTTCAATAATCGAGCGTATTTCAGATACTAAATCTTTCATTTTTGTTATTTTGTAGCTCTCCATTCCGGAAGGATGGTCGAAGCCCAGTTGGGAAGCTCTTCAACATAGCGTTTCACAAGCTCGCCGTCGCTCAGTCGGAACAAAAGCTGGGCTTCCGCATCATCAATTGAGTTGTCATAGACATAGAGCCGGTCAACGTATGGAGCCAAGGCTATACAGTTTGCGATGGACTTGTCGTAGCGGGATATGATTTTAGGTATAGGCACATCGTGACCGCCATTCAGCACTCGGTTTGCTACGCGCTTCGCATTTATAGTCGGGGATTCGGTAGAAACAAAGAACAAGCGGATGAAGAACCCCGCGTCCTTCGCTCTGAGAATGTAATCGACCTTATCGGCAGCAGACATCACAGTCTCAAATATATGACTCTTGCGCTCTGAAAGACACCTTTCCCTCCATTCATTGCAATAGTTTGCGGCTTTCAGAACGGACTCCTGATTGTTCCAATCGCCAAACACATCACGGGCGACATTATCCGGGTTGATATACTCCGAATCCTCCAACCACTCATGATGCAGAATCTTGGAAGTCACTGAAGTCTTGCCCGACCCGTTGGGCCCGGCAATCACAATTAGAACTGGCTTATGTTCACTTGCTACCATTGCGAAGCCTGTTTAATGTTTCCTCAACTCTTGCGCGAGCCTCGTGCGAGGCAGCTTCAATCCCGGCAGCCACGCGCTCGGCAGCCCGACGGGTACTTTCACGGGCATCCTCAGCAACCTCACGCATAATCTGAGCCATGCGCTCGTCGCCCGGCTCCTCCATCGACGTAAGTCGATAACTATTCATCTCTGCTTCCGACATATACTATAATCTTTTCTTATTCAACGCCAAAGTTACAAAAAAAGTCTGAACTCACTTCACTTTTCGATTCATTCGATTCAATTGGTCATCGGCCCTTCTAAGAGTGGCTGACACAACATTACCCTCTCTATCTCAGACCGGCTTAGAAATAAAACTAAATATTGAATAATTATTGACGCCCAAGTTACCTTGTCAATAAAATCTTTCGACGTTATCGCCGCTGTCTCAGAATATTTTAGTAATTTTGTATTTTAGGAATCAACTTCCGATAATAAACTATTATCTGCATATCGTATGACTCAGCCTTTCAATACCAATCTCAGCGAGGAAGACACCAAGCGGCTTTACATCACACCTGCATTAGAGAGTAGATGGGATAAGCACCTTATCCGCATGGAATACTCTTTTACTGCGGGAAGAATCATAGTGCGCGGCTCTATGAAAAAGCGCGACAAGGGGAAGAAAGCCGACTATCTTCTCCACACCGCCGAGAATTATCCTATCGCTGTCGTAGAGGCCAAATCATCAAGCCATGCTCCCGCAGACGGCATACAGCAAGCTATAGATTATGCCACCATTCTTGACCTCAAGTTTGCTTACAGCACTAATGGCCGTGAATTTATAGAACACGATTTGATTACAGGAAAACAGCGCTCCTTGCCGATGGATGCCTTTCCTACTGCGTTGGAACTTAAAGAAAGGCTCAAACGCGGTACGAATCTTTCTGCCGAAGCAGAACAGATTATTGACGTTCCTTATTATACCAGTGCGGAAACGTTCCCTCCAAGATATTATCAACGTATTGCTATCAACCGCACAGTCGAAGCCGTTGCCAATGGCCAAAAACGTATATTGCTCGTTATGGCAACAGGCACAGGCAAAACTTATACCGCGTTTCAAATCATTCACCGCTTGCATAAATCGGGAATGAAGAAGAAAATATTGTATCTTGCCGACCGCAATATCCTCATCGACCAAACTATGCGCCAGGACTTCAAGCCCTTTCAACGCATAATGACAAAAGTACAGCAGAAGAATCCGGAAAGCGGCTACGAAATTTATATGTCGCTTTACGGCCAATGGGTAAGACACGACCTTCCGCAGGGTGAGAAACAGCCATACGAATATATGTCGCCCGATTTCTTCGACCTTATTATCGTTGATGAGTGCCACCGTTCAAGCGTCAAAGAAGATTCCGAATGGCGAGCTATTCTCAATTATTTTTCTTCCGCTACTCAGATTGGTTTGACCGCAACCCCCAAAGCGGTTGACGGCGCAAACAATATCGAATATTTTGGAAAACCAGTTTTCACTTATTCCTTGCGGCAAGGCATTGAGGATGGTTTCCTCGCCCCTTATAGAGTTACAAAGTCATTTATTAACGTTGACCTGGAGGGCTACGAGCCTCGCAAAGATGAAGTAGACATCTACAACCACCCGCTCGGCGACCAAATTTATACACGCAACCTGATTGGTCGTGGACTTCATATTACTAAACGACAGGTGATTGTTGCCAAACGCATAACCGAAATGCTTAAATCTATGGGCGGTATGGTGAAAACTATCGTTTTCTGCCCCGACCAAGAGGAAGCACAGGTGATGCGAGACCTGCTTATGGAGATGAATCAGGCGATGGTTCGTAAAAATCCGAAATACATCGTCCGCATAACGAGCGATGACAGAGTTGGTAAATCTCTTCTTGACGATTTTATCGACCCGGATTCCGACTATCCTGTTGTTGCCACTACAAGTGAACTGCTGTCGACAGGCGTTGACTGCAAGACGTGTGGACTCATTGTCATCGATAAAGAGGTCAACAGTATGACTACCTTCAAACAGATGGTAGGACGTGGCACCCGCATCTACGAGCAAACCGGTAAGATGAATTTCGACATCCTCGACTTCCGCAACGTGACAACACTCTTCAGTGACCCGGAATTCGATGGTGACCCTGAGCCGCCCGAGAGTGACCCTGTTAATCCTCCCTCACCAACACCGAAACCTTATCCTCCTGTCGACCCGCCTCCAATCGTGGCATCTGAGCCGAGAAAACTCTATGTTACCGGACGTAACATCCGCATCGTCCATGAGGTGGTGCAATATCTCGGAGAGGATGGCAAGACACTCTGCACGGAAAGCGTAACCGACTATACCCGCAAGGCTATTAAACAACATTATCCTACACTCGACAGTTTCAGCGGAGCTTGGCGACAAGCCCGCAAGAAAAAAGAGTTCTTGCAAGAGATGGACGATATTGAAGAATTAATTCGTGCGGTGCGCGAAGAAAATCCGGCTCTCGCCGATAAGGACGAATTCGACATCATTTGTCACGTGGCATTTGACGGCAAACCGCTCACTCGTAGCGAGCGCGTCGAGGGTGTACGTAAACGCGGCTACCTCAACAAATACAAGGGTGAAGCCCTGAAAATCATTGAAGCTCTGATGGATAAATATGCCGAAACCGGCGTCCTGGTTATTGAAAGCATCAACATACTATCCATCTATCCCTTCAGTCAGTTTGGCAAAACTCCGAAGATTATGAAATTATTCGGAGGTCGTGAGGCATACAATAAGATGATTGCCGAGCTTGAAGAACAACTTTATCTCCAATCAGCATAAAGCAGAACAATGGCAATAAACAATCTCGTCAAAAGATTACAGAATATCATGCGTCAGGACGCCGGTGTTAACGGCGATGCGCAGCGCATTGAACAGATGGTTTGGATTTTTTTCCTCAAAGTCTACGACGCTCAGGAAGAAATATGGGAATGTGCCGAAAACGGCGACGATTTCCAAAGTATTATACCCGAAGAACTGCGATGGCGCAACTGGGCTCCATCCAAAGATGAAGAAGGCCGCATGAAAGGTGATGTTCTAACGGGCGATAAACTTCTGTCGTTTATCAATGACAAACTGTTTCCGGTGCTCAAAGGCCAAAAATCTGCTGACGGCACAATCCCGGGGATTGTCGTTACACATGAAACTCCGCGAGGAAAAGCCATTGTGCAGGAGGTTTTCTCCGAAGTCAACCAGTATATGAAGAACGGCGTATTACTCCGTCAGATGATCGACGTTGTGGACGAGATTGACTTCATGGACTCCGCAGAGTCGCATACTTTCGGTGATATTTACGAAAGTCTGCTCAAAGACCTGCAAGGGGCAGGTCGCGCCGGGGAGTTCTATACACCCCGCGCTCTTACTGACTTCATAATTGATCGCCTTAACCCTCGCCTTGGCGAGCGCGTAGGCGACTTTGCTATGGGTACAGGAGGGTTTCTCGTTTCTGCGCTTGAACACCTCAAATCACAGCAGCGTACCGACGACGATGTCCGCAAATTCCAGAATACCGTAATCGGTCAGGAATGGAAACCGTTTCCTTATCTGTTGGCAGTCACCAACCTATTACTGCATGGAGTCGAACACCCTGACCTGCATCATACTGACTCGCTCGGTCGCCCGATGTCCGACTATAATACTCCAGACGCAAAGGTTGATGTCATTGCAATGAATCCACCATACGGTGGCAGCACAGAGGCCAGCGTCAAACAGAACTTCAAAGCCGAGTTCCGTTCCTCCGAAACTGCCGACCTTTTCATGGTGCTTATAATGACCCGTCTCGCCAAGCATGGACGCGCCGGAGTCATTGTTCCCGACGGCTTCCTGTTTGGTACAGATGGTTCAAAACTCGCAATCAAACAACATCTGCTCCGCAACTTCAACCTTCATACCATAATAAGATTGCCGGGTAGTATTTTCGCTCCCTATACGTCAATTGCCACCAATATCCTTTTCTTCAACAACGACCGCGCAATAGACGCCCCCGAAGAATACGCTACCAGAGAAACTTGGTTTTACCGAATGGATATGCCCACAGGGTACAAGCATTTCTCCAAAACGAAGCCTATGCAGGTGACCCATGCAAAACCTATTTGCGATTGGTGGGATAACCGCGTTGAAATCGTGGACGAAGAAACGGGCGATGAAAAGAGCCGTTGTTTCTCCGTTGGAGAACTGATGGAGAGCGATTGCGACTTCGACCGCTGTAAATTCCCCAAAGACGAGGAAGAAATTCTGCCGCCGAAAGAACTGTTGGTAGAATATTATGAGAAACGTGCGGCGCTTGAACATCAGATTGACCGCACACTCACCGAAATCAAGAACATTCTCGGCATCGAAATATGACAGGCAAGCAGCTCAAAAACTCCATACTCCAGTGGGCTATACAAGGTAAACTTGTACCGCAAGACCCCAACGACGAACCCGCGAGCGTTCTTCTCGAACGCATACGCGCAGAGAAAGCTCGCCTCGTCAAAGAGAAGAAAATCAAGAAAGATAAAAACGATTCGGTAATTTTCCGAGGTGAGGACAATTCCTATTATGAGAAGATGGCCGACGGCACCGTCCGCTGCATCGACTCGGAGA